>Ga0208825_1000399_pt1 | contig 42814 bp, 33 predicted proteins | sample AD_UKC113_MetaG_FD_184450 | JGI IMG/M metagenome (GOLD analysis project Ga0208825, IMG submission 184450) | Active sludge microbial communities of municipal wastewater-treating anaerobic digesters from Hong Kong - AD_UKC113_MetaG (SPAdes)... | ecosystem: Engineered > Bioreactor > Anaerobic >... | reverse complement strand
CCGATTACATTCGTGCACTGGAAGTGGGCCTGGCCCCCACCGGCGGACTCGGCATCGGCATCGACCGGTTTGTGATGCTGCTGACTGGCTCCAGCTCAATCCGCGATGTGCTGTTGTTCCCGTATATGCGGCCCGAGTAAATCGTCGCGACGGCTTTTAGTGCAGTAATTTGCCCAAGATACGTGCGCCGGCCATCCATTCGCCGGCGATCGTGCCCAAGTTGGTCAGCATGAACACCAGCACCACGCGCGTCACCTTGTTGCGATACCACCCGCGCAGGGTTTGGGTGTCATCGCGCAGCGCCAGGAAATCCGGATAGGCGGGTTTGCGCAGGCGCACCTCGGCCAATGCGCTGAACATGCCCGAGGGCAGGCCGGGGCGGAATGGTTTGAACGGTGCGGCAAGGGTGCCGGCCAGCAAACTCAACGGGTTGGCCCCCGCCAGCAGTGCCCCCATTGCGGTCAGGCCGCAGGTCCATGCCACCCACTGCAATAACAGGTCGCGGCCCAAGTCGCGACCGCCGTGGTAATAGCCCCATGCAATGCCGCCAATGATCAACGTCATCAAGGTCAGGGTGATCCACGGGATGTTGCGCTTTTGCTTGACCTGCACCAGTGCGTCGGTGACGGTTTGCGGCGCGCGCTGGTCGTCGGCCAAATAGCGGGACATGCCTTTCAGATGGCCAGCGCCGACCACCGCCAAGACGTGTTTTGCACCATCGCTGCGCTCGCGTAATTTCGCCGCCATGTACTGGTCGCGTTCGTCGATCAAACTGGCAAACAGCGAGGGGGTTTCGCGTGCAAAATCACCAAAGCTCGATTCCAGCATATCGCCTTCTTTCAGGCGCTCGATGTCTTCTTCGGACACTTCATCGCGGGCAAACAAACCGCCGCCCACGCTGCCGATCAACTTGGCGCGGTCCCAAAACCCAAGCCCCTGCAAAATGCGGCGAAAAGTGATGCCCACGTCGCGGTCGATCAATTGCAAGGACAACCCACGTGCGCTGGCCTCCACAGCGGCGGCTTTGAGTTCCGCGCCGGGTTCGATGCCCAATTGTTCTGCCAACCGGCGCTGATAGGCGGCCAGCGCCAGATTGGCGGCAAACGGGGCCACTTTTTTTTCGCGGATGACCTTGACCAAGTCCAGCTGTGCCATGGCGTCTGGGTTGGTCAGTGCTTTGTGGCGTTGTTCGTCCAACTCCACCGCCACGGCGTCAAAGCGGCCACTGTCGATGGCCGCATTGACCGCATCGATGCTGGCTTTGGAGACATGCGCGGTGCCCAGCAGGGTGTAGTGGACGCCATCGCGCTGTACTTCGATGACGGGCTGGTTGGCGTAGTCGGCGCTGGCCGGCAGGGAGGACTCAGTCACGGTAGCGCTTCGTCAAATCGGAATAGGCGTCGATACGGCGGTCGCGCAGGAACGGCCAGATGCGGCGCACATGTTCGCTGCGCTGCATGTCCACCTCGGCCAGTAGAAGTGTGGGCGTGGTGCCGGCTTCGGCGATGACTTCGCCCTGCGGGCCCAGCACGATGGAATTGCCCCAGAAATCGATGCCGGAAGCGCCCAGCGGCGAAGGTTCGTGGCCGACGCGATTGCACGATAGCACCGGCAAGCCATTAGCCACCGCATGGCCACGATGACTGAGCACCCAGGCATCGCGCTGGCGGGTTTTTTCGTCCGGTGCATCGGCGGGATCCCAACCAATTGCGGTGGGGTACAGCAGCAATTCGGCACCGGCCAGCGCCATCATGCGCGCCGCTTCCGGGTACCACTGATCCCAGCACACCAGCACGCCCAGCTTGCCCACCGAAGTCTGGATGGGAGTGAAGCCCAGATCGCCGGGGGTGAAATAGAATTTTTCGTAGAAGCCCGGATCGTCCGGGATGTGCATCTTGCGGTACTTGCCGGCCATGCTGCCGTCGGCGTCAAACACCACGGCGGTGTTGTGATACAGGCCAGCGGCGCGTTTTTCGAACAGTGAACTGACCAACACCACGCCGTGCTGCTTGGCCAGCGCCGACAAACGCGAGGTGCTGGGGCCGGGGATGGGCTCGGCTAAGTCAAATTCGTCCACGGCCTCGTGCTGACAAAAATATGCACCGTTGTGCAGCTCTTGCAGCAACACCAGCTTGGCACCGGCGCGGGCGGCTTCGGCCACGCGGGTTTCGATCACCGCCAAATTGGCTGCGGCATCGCCATGGTTGCGCTCTTGCACCAGTGCGACGGGGAGTTTTGAATATTTCGACATCACAGCACTCCTTCCGGCAATTGCATGGTGATGCAATGCAGGCTGCCGTTTTGCCAGATCAGCGCACGGCAGGGCACCGGTACGATCTCGCGGTCCGGATAGGCCTGTGCCAAAACCGCCGCTGCGCGGTCGTCGGCAGCATCGCCATAGGCCGGCATCAACACCGCGCCATTGATGATCAGGTAGTTGGCATAGCTGGCCGCAAGCCGGCGTTCACCATCACGGATCGGCTGCGCCCAAGGCATTGGAAACAGGCGATAAGGTTGGCCGTCTTGGGTGCGCAGTGCGGCGATTTCATCCGCCATCGCCTTGAGGTCGGAATAGTGCGAATCTGTTGCGTCATCGCAGGCTTGAAACACGATGGCATTACCCGGGGCAAAGCGGGCGAGGGTGTCGATATGCGCATCGGTATCGTCGCCTTCCAGCGCGCCGTGGTCCAGCCACAGCACGCGGTCTTGCTGTAGCCATGCGGCAAGCTTTTCGCTGAGTTCCGCGCGTGAGGCTTGGGGGTGACGCTCGTGCAGGCATTGCCACGTGGTCAGCAAGGTGCCGGCACCGTCGGTTTCAATGCCGCCGCCTTCCAAAGCAAAGTCGATGCGCTCACGGTGGGCATGCGCAAACACGCCTTGCGCGGTCAGTGCTGCTACCAGTCGATCATCCTGGCTGGCCTCGAACTTGCCCCCCCAAGCGGTGAAGCAGAAGTCGAGCAGGCGGAAGTGATTGCCGTCGCGCAAGGTGATCGGGCCAGAGTCGCGCAGCCATGTATCGTCATAGGCAACGGTGACGAAACGCACGCGGGTCATGTCCACCCGGTTGGAGCGCAGACGGATATCGGCATAGGTTTCGATATCGTCATCGGCCACGCAGATGATGACCGGCTGAAACCGTGTGATCGCCGCGACCAGCGCGATATAGGTGTCCTCGACCTCACCTAGGCGCGCGGCCCAGTCGGTGTTGGCATGTGGCCAGGCGATCAAAATCGCCGCCTGGGGTTCCCACTCGGCGGGGAAGCGCAACTGGATAGGGGTCATGAATGCAATCGTTGCGGGCACAGCGCGCCCGTTGGGTTATTTCACGGCGGGCTTGGGGCCAATTTCATCGGCACTGGCTTGATTGGCGACTACGTCGATCACCCGGTCATGCGCGAAATAGACGGTGTAGGTGGGATACACCCAGCGGGTAATCGTCGGCCACGCGCGCTTTTGGCCGCCACGCGGCTCCAGCTTGGAAGCTGGGGCACCAAAGCGGCTGGTCACTTGCGCTGCCGACATACCGTGGCTAGGCGCATTTGCAGGAGTTTGCTTGGCGCGATCGATCAGCAGGGTGTCACCGGCGCTGGCTAGGCCGGACAGGCTGGCAAGCGTGATCAGCAACAGGCTGCGGGATAGGCAATGCATGGTGATACTCCCAAACAAAGAGATTGGCGGAACGTTTGATTCTAAGCCGAAAGACAGGCAGCCGGCATGCAAAAAGCCGCCTTGCGGCGGCTTTTTGTGTACCTGCACGTGGCGATGGAATGCCACGATGCGGAAAATTGCATCAGCGCTGACGCGCCTTGAAACGTGGGTTGGACTTGCAGATCACGAAGACCTTGCCACGACGGCGAACCACCTTACAGTCGCGGTGACGGGTCTTCGCCGACTTCAGGGAGGACAGGACCTTCATGATGAAACCTCGGCAAATGGATGGGAATGAAGCGAAGCCGCGCATTCTAACGGGTATTTGGTTTGAAGATCAACGGGTTGAGGTGCCCGATTGCATGCTAGGTATCGAATCAGTGCCGAGTGGCGGCATAATTTGCAGATGACGACTCCCACTCCCGCACCGATTCCCGTACTGACGATCGACGGCCCCTCCGGGTCAGGCAAAGGCACTATCAGCCGCATCGTTGCCCAACAATTGGGGTGGCACTATCTGGATTCCGGGGCGCTGTACCGCGCCGTTGGTATCGCGGCCGGCTGGGCGGATCTGGACTTGTCGGATGCTTCAGCCTTGGTGCGCTGCGCTTTCGATACGGTGATTGGGTTTCGTGAAGATGCCGATGGCGAGCTGCGGGTGATCGTCAACGACATGGATGCCACCGATGCCTTGCGCACCGAAACCGCCGGTGCGGCGGCTTCGGCAATTGCCGCTATTGCCGAGGTGCGATCTGCGCTGAAAGAGCGGCAGCGTGCGTTCCGGCAACCGCCGGGTCTCGTGGCCGACGGGCGCGACATGGGCACGGTGATCTTCCCGGATGCCGCCTACAAAGTGTTTTTGACTGCCAGCGCCGAGGAACGTGCGGATAGGCGCTATAAGCAGTTGAAAGACAAGGGTGTTTCAGTCACAATGGAAAGTCTGCTACGCGAGATTCTCGCCCGCGATGCCCGCGATGCCAACCGCGCGGTGGCGCCGCTGCGACCGGCCGAAGACGCCGTTTGTATCGACACCACCGGCCTGCCCATCGCTACGGTCGTTGCACAGGTATTGGACGCCATGTCCCGTCCTGCGGCGTAAACGGTTGCGTTTTTGGCGTTGCAGATCCGTTCCGTGGGCACATGTGTGCCTGCGGTTTTCCTTCATCCACACATGGCCACGCGCATCCTGCGCTACCGCCAACCCACCTAGGTGGGCCGCCCCGTTGCTGTGGGTTGCCCGTGTATCCACCTGAGATTTTTCATGAATTCCGTAGCTACCGAATCTTTCGCAGAACTGTTTGAAGCCAGCCAGGCCAATTTGGCCAAGCTCAAGCCCGGTGCCATCGTCAAGGGTATCGTGGTTGCCGTCACCAATGACGTGGTGGTGATCAACGCCGGCCTGAAGTCCGAAGGCATCGTGCCGATTGAACAGTTCCGCAACGACGCCGGCGAAATCGATGTTGGCGTGGGCGACGAGGTCAAGGTTGCCCTCGACTCGCTGGAAAATGGCTTTGGCGAAACCGTGTTGTCGCGCGAGAAGGCCAAGCGCGCCATGGTGTGGGACGAGCTGGAAGAGGCGCTGGAAGCCAACGCCACCATCGTTGGCCGCATCAGCGGCAAGGTGAAGGGCGGTTTCACCGTCGATATCAAGGACGTGCGCGCGTTCTTGCCGGGTTCGCTGGTGGATGTGCGCCCGGTGCGCGACCCGGTGTATCTGGAAGGCAAAGAGCTGGAATTCAAGCTCATCAAGCTGGATCGCAAGCGCAATAATGTGGTGGTTTCCCGCCGTGCGGTGGTTGAGACCGAGCATTCGGAAGAGCGCGAATTGCTGCTGGAGAAGTTGGTCGAAGGCGCCGTGCTGAAAGGCGTGGTCAAGAACCTGACCGATTACGGCGCATTCGTCGATCTGGGCGGCATCGACGGCCTGCTGCACATCACCGATATGGCATGGAAGCGCGTGCGCCATCCGTCCGAAGTGGTGGAAGTGGGTCAAGAAATGGACGTGCGCGTGCTCAAGTACGACAAAGAGCGCAACCGCGTCAGCTTGGGCCTCAAGCAAATGGGCGAAGATCCGTGGGACAACATTGCCCGCCGTTATCCGTCCAACTGCCGCGTGTTCGGCAAGGTCTCCAACGTCACCGATTACGGCGCATTTGTCGAAATCGAGCCGGGCGTGGAAGGTCTGGTGCACGTCTCCGAAATGGATTGGACCAACAAGAACGTCAACCCGGCCAAGGTGGTGCAGGTCGGTGACGAGGTCGAAGTCATGGTGCTGGACGTGGATGAAGAGCGTCGCCGCATTTCGCTGGGCATCAAGCAAGTCACCAGCAATCCGTGGGAAACCTTCGCGGCGATCCACAAGAAGAACGACAAGGTGTCGGGTCAGATCAAGTCGATCACCGATTTCGGCATCTTCATCGGTCTGGATGGCGGCATCGATGGCTTGATCCACCTGTCCGACATCAGCTGGAACTCCACCGGCGAAGACATCGCCCGCAACTACAAGAAGGGCGACACCCTGGAAGCCGTGGTGTTGGCCGTGGATCCGGAGCGTGAGCGCATTTCCTTGGGCGTCAAGCAAATGGAACAAGACCCGCTGGGTCAGTTCATGGCGGCGCATCCGAAGGGTGGCAAGGTGACGGGTACGGTCAAGGAAGTGGACGCCAAGGGTGCCACCATTGATCTGGGCGACGGCGTGGAAGGCTACGTCTCCGCACGTGACATCAGCAACGACCGCGTGGACGATGCCAGCCAGGTGCTGAAGGTCGGTCAAGAAATCGAAGCCAAGCTGGTGGGCACCGACCGTAAGGGCCGCAGCCTGCAATTGTCGATCAAGGACAAGGACGCCGCGGAAACCGCCGAAGCCATTGCCGAATACAACAAGGCCAATGCCGATGCCGCCAGTGGCACCACCAAGCTGGGTGCATTGTTGCGTGAACAGCTGAACAGCAAGTCCGAGTAATTTCCTCGGTTGCAATGATGGCGGCCCGGTTTCGGCCGGGTCGCCATTTTCTTGGATGCCATAGTGTTTAAGGTTTCATGACCAAGTCCGAACTCATCGAACTGCTCGCTCGTCGCCAGCCGCACCTGAAAGCTGACGATGTGGATATGGCAGTGAAGGCCCTGCTCCAGATGATGAGCGGTGCACTGGCCGATGGTCAGCGTATCGAGGTTCGCGGCTTTGGCAGTTTTTCTTTGAATTACCGTCCGCCACGGACTGGCCGCAATCCCAAAACGGGTGATGCGGTGGCGCTATCTGGTAAGTATGTGCCGCACTTCAAACCCGGCAAAGAATTGCGCGAACGGGTCACTCGTGTGATGCCGCTGCCGACGCAAGACTAAGTATTTTTCATTCTGGTGGCAGTAAGGCGCCGTTTCTGCGGAAGTCCGTTAAGCTGGCAACGTTGCAAATCTGTGGCGCGCTTGTGACGCCGACAGGGCGGCCCCCGACAGGAACTTGAGCATGGCCTGGCTTGACCAATGGATGTGGTTTGTCATTTTTGTGCCCCTCGCAGGCTTAGCGGGCTGGGTGATTGGTCGGCGTGGTGGCGAGCAGCACAGCGGCGATCAGGTCAGCAAACTATCCTCGACCTATTTTCGCGGCCTCAACTATCTGTTGAATGAGCAGCCAGACAAAGCTATCGAGCTGTTCTTGCACGTGGCTGAGCTGGACAAAGATACGTTCGAAACCCAGGTGGCCTTGGGGCATCTATTCCGGCGGCGTGGCGAGGTGGATCGTGCCATTCGTTTGCACCAAGGGCTGGCGCAACGCACTGACTTGAATGACACCCAAAAAATTCAGGCGCTGGCCGCATTGGGCGAGGACTACATGCGCGCCGGTTTGCTGGATCGTGCCGAAACCGTCTTCAATGATTTGGCGCAACTCGATCAACGTGCACCGCAGGCGCTCAAGCATCTGGTGGGCATCTACCAATCAGAACGCGACTGGGAAAAGGCCATCACCAATGCCACGCGCTATGCGGAGGTCAGTGGCGAGTCGATGGGGAAACTGGTCGGGCAGTTCGAATGCGAGCTGGCCGACAAGCAGCGTGCCAAAGGCGACATTGCCGCTGCACGTGAGGCGATTACCCGCGCTTACGCAGCCGACCCCACGTCGGTGCGTGCCGGGATCTTGGAAGGACGCTTGGACAGCGAAGCTGGAAACCCGCAAGCGGCAATCCGCGCGTATGAGCGCGCCGCACGGCATGACCCGGATTTCTTGCCGGTGATCTTGCCGTCACTGTTAGAGAGTTACGCCAAAGTGGGGGAGCGCACCGGCGCACGCGCATTTTTGGCCGGGATGTGTGAGCACTACCGTGGGATTGCGCCGGTATTGGCGCTAACGCGGATGATTGAGGTGGATGAAGGCGTGGGGCCGGCGCGCCAATATTTGGCGCAGCAACTCAAGGATCGCCCCTCGGTACGCGGCGAAGCCGCCTTGATCGATCTCAGTCTTGCCGATGGCAAAGACGCGCCGGCGACATTGCATGACCTCAAGTACATCACCGATCAACTACTGGTGCGAAATCCCAGTTATCGCTGCAACCGCTGCGGATTTGGTGCGCGCAGTCATCATTGGCAGTGCCCCAGCTGCAAAGAATGGGGCACGGTCAAGCCACTGCTGAACTATGCCGTGGTCTGACCCACCGTGGTGGCTGCCAGCGCTGGCGGCCTTTGCAGCATCACTGTTGGGCACACTGTGGGCGCTGGAGCACGCGCATCGTCAAGGCTTGCTTGATCACCCCGGTGCGCGTCGCAGCCACCAAACACCCACGGCGCGTGGTGGTGGTCTCGGTATTGCCGTGGCTGCCTTGCTGCTCTGCGCATGGCTGGGTTGGAGTGCGTCGGTGTTTTGGTACTGGGCCGGGGTCGGTCTGCTGGTGATTGCCTGCATTGGGTGGTGGGATGACCACCGCAGCTTGCCCGCGTGGCCGCGTTTGGTGACGCATGTGGTGGCAGGAGCGGTGCTTGCCTTCGCGCTGTGGCGACAAGGGCAAACCGTTGACGTGGCGATCATGGCGTTCGTGCTGGTGCCGGTACTGGTCAACGTATGGAATTTCATGGATGGCATCGATGGATTGGCAACCAGTCAGGCGGCGCTGTGTGCATGCGCAGCAAGCGTGTGCGGCAGCGGTGCTGCGCAGGTATTGGCACTGTCGGTACTCGCTGCGTGCTTGGGCTTTTTGCCGTTTAATTACCCCAAGGCGCGCATTTTTTTGGGCGATGTCGGCAGTGGGGTATTGGGGTATCTGGTGGCCTTGCTGCTTGCTGTAGGCCTGCCTGCGCAACCTAAAGCAACTTGGTTGGTATGGTTGTTGCCTGCGTCGCTGATGTGGGTGGATGCCGGCATGACCTTGTTTTGGCGGATACTGCGCGGCGAGCGATGGTGGCAGCCGCATGTCCAGCATGTGTATCAGCGATTGGCGAGGAGAGTCGGCCATCGTAGGGTCACCGCCGTATATGCGGGGTGGACGGCGCTGGCGATCGGGATCATGCTAGTCCTGTTGCGGCTGGGGGGAGCCGGGGCTGGCATGGGCGGCGTGGTATTTTGGCTAGTCTCGATGCTGCTCTGGTTTTGGTTGCACCGAAAAACAGGCGAGAGCGAAGGATTCAGCTCATGACAACACGGATGGATCGTATCAAGCATCGGTTACCGCGCGTTGCAGTGATCGTGCATGACTTGTTGATGGTGTGGCTGTGCTGGCAAGGGCTGCATTACCTGCGCTATGCCATGCAGCCCACTCAGCTGGACTTGGTGCCCGTCTCCAGCACGGTGCTGGTGGTGATGGTGGCGCAGGGCTTGGTGTTTTGGCAGGTCGGCCTGTATCGCGGCTTGTGGCGGTTCGCCAGCGTTCCGGATTTGGTCAACATCTTCAAGGCCAGCCTGCTGGGCCTGCTGGCGGCGGTGGTGGGTTTGTTTTTTTACAGCCGTCTGGATTTAGTATCGCGCTCAGCGCTGCTGTTGTATCCGTTTGCGTTGACCGTGCTGCTCAGCACGCCGCGCTTGCTGTTCCGGGCGTGGAAGGATCACCGCTTGTTGCAGACTGCCGTGGGGGCCGAGCGGGTCTTGATTTTGGGTGCAGGGCAGTCTGGTGAAGCCTTGGTGCGCGATCTGCGCCGCACCGGGCGTTATGACCCAATCGGGTTTTTGGATGATGCCGCCGCCTTGCGTGGCGCACGCCTGCAAGGGTTGCCGGTATTGGGCCGGGTTGGCGACGTGGCACGGATCGCGCGGGAAACCGGCGCGCAGTTGCTGGTCATCGCCATGCCATCGATCGACGCAACCGCGATGCGTCGCATCATCGGTTTATGCGAAGACAGCAATATCCCGTTCCGGATGGTGCCGAAATTGGCGGACATTCTGGAGGGCCGCTCTCTTCCTGGTGAACTCAAAGAAGTTGCAATCGAAGACTTGCTCGGACGGCAGCCGCACGCACCCGACTGGAAAGCCATTCGCGGCTGGCTGGGTGCGCGCTCGGTGCTGGTCACCGGTGCGGGTGGATCGATTGGCTCTGAACTGTGCCGGCAATGCGCGCGTCATGGCGCGCACAAAATCGCCTTGGTCGAAATCGACGAGCTGGCCCTGCTCACCACCGAAACCGAACTGCGCCGTGACTTCCCTGGCATCACCTGCATCCCGGTGCTGGGCGACTGCGGCGACCCGGCGGTGATTCGCTACGCCTTGCAATTGGCCGAACCCGAAGCCGTGTTTCATGCTGCGGCCTACAAACAAGTGCCGCTGTTGCAACAACAACTACGCGAGGCAATCCGCAATAATGTGCTGGCCACCGATGTGGTGGCGCGTGCCTGTCGTGATGCCCAAATCGGTACGTTTGTGCTGATTTCCACCGACAAGGCGGTGGATCCGGTCAATGTCTTGGGGGCCAGCAAGCGTTTGGCAGAAATGACTTGCCAGGCATTGGTGGATGCGCGCTCTACGCGCATGATCACGGTGCGCTTTGGCAATGTGTTGGATTCGGCAGGCAGCGTGGTGCCGCTGTTTCGCGAGCAGATTCGGCGTGGCGGCCCGGTCACCGTGACCGACCCCGAAGTCACCCGCTACTTCATGACTATTCCAGAAGCTTGTCTGCTGATCTTGCAGGCAGCCTCGATCGGCGCACAGCAGGCCGTGTACACCTTGGATATGGGCGATCCAGTATCGATCCGTCTGTTGGCCGACCAGATGATTCGCCTGGCCGGCAAGCAGCCGGGCAAGGATATCGGCATCGAGTACATCGGCCTGCGCGCAGGTGAGCGCCTGCATGAAACGCTATTTCACGCCGATGAGCGTTATAGCCAGACCCAGTACCCTGATATTTTGCAGGCCACCCCGCGTGCGGTGCAGCCAGAGCGCATGGAGCAGGCGTTAAAGCAATTGCGCGATGCCGCCCAGGCCTATGACTTGGTGGCGTTGGAACGTGCGCTACGTGATGCGGTACCGGAATTCAGTCCGATCGAATCCGTGCCCGATCGCAGTGCCATCGTGGTCGAATTCCCGGCACGCCGCGTGCAACAGAATTGATTTGCAATACCCCGCGTTGCGACTGATATTGGGCTGGCCTACGGTTAGAATTACACGATGACTTCTACCCATTTACCGCGTCGCGTACGTACCGCTGTCTTCCCCGTTGCAGGTTTAGGCACCCGCTTTTTGCCTGCCACCAAAACCGTGCCCAAGGAGATGCTGCCGATCGTTGATCGGCCGCTGATTCAATACGCGGTGGATGAAGCCATCGCCGCCGGTTGCGAGACCTTGGTGTTTGTCACCAACCGCTACAAGCACGCGGTGGCGGACTATTTCGACAAAGCCTACGAACTGGAACAAAAGCTGGAGAAGGCCGGCAAACACGATCAACTGGCGCTGATCCGCAATGTCTTGCCCGAGGGGGTGCGTGCAGTGTTTGTGACCCAAGCCGAAGCGCTGGGCTTGGGGCATGCCGTGCTGTGCGCAAAGCCGGTGGTGGGTGATGCACCTTTTGCGGTGTTGCTGCCGGATGACTTGATCTGGAGCCGTGGCGACGGTGCGTTGAAGCAGATGGTGGCGCATGTGCAAGCCAGTGGCGGCAGTGCGGTGGCGGTGCAGGACGTGCCGCAGCAACAAACCGGCAGTTACGGCATCGTGGCCACGGATGCGTTTGATGGGCAGGCGGGGCAAATCCGTCAGATCGTGGAAAAGCCGCACCCGGATGTGGCCCCCAGCAATCTGGCCGTGGTTGGCCGCTATGTGTTGGATCCTGCGATTTTTGAGTTATTGGAAACCACACCCAAGGGCGCGGGGGGTGAAATTCAACTCACCGACGCCATCGCCGCGTTACTGGTCACGAAGCGCGTGGATGCATTCCGTTTTCGCGGCACGCGCTTTGACTGCGGCACCCATCTTGGCTTGATCGAAGCAACCATTCGCTATGCGCTGGATAACGAAAAACTCAGCGAAGCCGCGCATAGCCTGATGCGTAATGCATTGGACGAAATGGGCGTGAAAGAAACCTGACACACAGCGCGATACGCGCACAAAAAACGCCCCAGCCGGGGCGTTTTTCTTGAGCGCGACACGCTAAATCAGCGGTGGCGGTAGGTGATACGGCCCTTGGTGAGATCGTAAGGGGTCATTTCCACCTTGACCTTGTCGCCGGTCAGAATGCGAATGTAGTTCTTGCGCATGCGGCCGGAGATGTGGGCGATGATCTCGTGGCCATTCTCCAGCTTGACCCGGAACATAGTGTTCGGGAGGGTTTCGGAGATCGTGCCTTCGAATTCGATGACGTCGTCTTTCGCCATGTGTATGCCGGAGCAATTCCTGAGTCTGAAGCAATGGGAGCCAAGTAATGCCGGCTCGAAAGTCCAACATTCTGACACGTTACGGCGATTCTTGCAAAAATCCCGTTAATCGCAGGGCGTCAGCACGTCGGCGGCGGCCCACGTTCCGAACCGTTCGCGCCAGTGACCGGCATCGGCGGGGCGGTCACGCAACTGGGTCAGTGCAGCCATGTAGTGCGCGCGTGGCCAAACTTCGACCCCCAAGCGCTGGGTATGCGCATTGGGCACTTGCGCGTCGATCAGCGGCCAGCCCCATGCGCGCAAGCGCCAAGCCAAGCCGGCCAACGCCAGTGACGACGCGCCCGAGTGCAGTGAGTACATGCTATCGCCGCAGAACATCTGCCCAAACGACAGACCTAACAGCCCGCCCACCAGTTGCTCACCTGCAAAGACCTCGATGCTGTGTGCGATGCCCAGTTGGTGCAACTGTACGTAAGCGTCTTGCATGTTGCGGGTGATCCAGGTGCCGGCGTGCCCATCACGCGGCGCTGCACAGCCGGCGACGACCTTTGCAAAAGCGGTATCGGCGCGCACCCGCCACCCGCTGTTGCGTAGTTTGCGTTGCAAACGCCGCGACACGTGCACGCCGTTGCTGCGAAAGACGGCGCGCTGCGAGGGGGCCCACCACAAAAGAGGCTCGCCATCGGAAAACCACGGGAAAATGCCGTGGTAATAGGCGCGTAGAAACCGTTGCGGGGAAAGGTCGCCGCCAACCGCCAGCAGGCCATCGGGGTCATCCAGCGCGGCATGTACCGGTGGAAATGGGGCCTGTGGATCAGGCCCCAGTTCGAATAGGCGCAGGGGCATGCGAATGGCCTGCGCGCGCGGCTTAGTGGCCTTCGTCCAAAAACTTTTCGGCGTCCAGCGCGGCCATGCAGCCAAACCCCGCCGAGGTAATAGCTTGCCGGTACACTTGGTCGGCCACGTCACCTGCCGCAAACACACCGGGGGTGCTGGTCTGAGTGGCGTTGCCTTCCAACCCGGTTTGGATCTTCAAGTAGCCATTTCTCATATCCAACTGGCCATCGAACAACGAGGTGTTGGGGCTATGGCCAATAGCGACAAAGAACCCCTGCACGGCGACTTCGCGGGTGCTGTCATCCAGCATGGATTTCAGCCGCATCCCGGTGACGCCTGCATCCGTGCCAAGCACTTCATCCACGGTGTGATGCCAGACAGTTTCGATTTTGCCGGCGGCGACTTTGGCAAACAACTTGTCCTGCATGATTTTTTCGGCACGCAGGGTGTCACGGCGATGCACCAGATAGACCTTGCGGGCGATGTTGGACAGGTACAAAGCTTCTTCCACGGCGGTATTGCCACCGCCGATCACCGCCACATCCTGATCCTTGTAGAAAAAGCCGTCGCAGGTGGCACAGGCGGATACACCGCGGCCTTTGAAGGTGTCCTCCGAAGGGATGCCTAGGTATTTGGCGGTGGCCCCGGTGGCGATGATGAGTGCGTCACAGGTGTAGTCGCCAGAATCACCTTTGAGCCGGAATGGCCGCTGCGATAGATCGGCGGTATGGATGTGATCAAACACCACTTCGGTATCAAAACGCTCGGCGTGGGCCTGCAAGCGCGTCATCAAGTCCGGGCCCAGCAGGCCATGGGCATCACCCGGCCAGTTGTCCACCTCGGTGGTGGTCATCAGCTGGCCACCCATTTGCATGCCGGTGATGACCACGGGCTTGAGATTGGCGCGCGCGGCATACACGGCGGCGGTCCAGCCGGCGGGGCCGGAACCGAGGATGAGCAGGCGGGTGTGTTTGGTAGTGGTCATGGCAACGAGGCATCCCGTGTTGCGGAAATGAATCCCATAGCTTGGCGGCGGGGCCGCGACAAGGCAAGGCATCGTGTCTGCAACGCTGTGGCTTGCCAAATTGCGAATGTTTCATCGCCAAGTGTGACAAATGTCGTAATATCAAACCGATAGGGGGATTTTATGAGGCAAGGTCACAGGTGGCAAAAGCGGCATCCGAAGTAGCCAAGGCCGGCCGCAAGGCAGCCGTCAAAACCGGCACAGCAACGACGGGGGGCAACCCGCGTCGGCAGCGGCTGTGGCGTGACCTTGCGCTGATCGTGATCGCGCCGGTATTGCTGTATTTGCTGGCGTGCTTGTTTACCTATTCGCCGGCCGACCCGGGCTGGGATCGTGAAACCAGCTTGCTGGCCCCGGTGCACAATATCGGTGGCTTGGCGGGCGCATGGCTGGCCAGCTTTCTGTTGTTCCTCAGCGGTTACACCGCGTTTTTGCTGCCTATTATCTTGGGCGCGATTGCCTGGATCGCCCTGTTTGGGATGGATACCGATGGCGATGGCCACGTGGACCTTGGGCCGGCTTTGCGGCTGGTGGGGATCGTGGGATTTTTGGTGGCAACGTGCGGCCTTTTGTCCTTGCGCGTTGCCGGTGGTAATGCGTTTTCGGCGGGTAGTGGTGGGGTCTTGGGGCGCTTGACCGCCAATTCACTGCACACATTGTTTGGCCCCTTGGGCGCCAATTTATTTTTGCTCAGCTTGTTTCTAATTTCGGTCACCTTGGCAACCGGTCTGTCATGGTTGGCAGTGATGGATCGCGTGGGCGGCTGGGTGTTGGCGCTACCGGCGCTGCTCGATCGCGGCGCAAGACAGGGTGCCAAGCAAGCCAGCGAATGGAACGAAGCGCGCGTGCTACGCGATGCACGTGAGGATGCACGCAAAGCCGATTCGGAAGCCAGACTGCGCCGCGAAAAGGTCAAGATCGAGCCGCCGGCCGCGCCTGCGGTGGAAAAAAGCGACCGCGCCAAGCGCGAGCAGCAAATTCCGCTGTTTCATGTCAACGACGGCAGCGGCATTGCACCGCTGGCCTTGCTGGATGATCCCAAACCGCAGCCCAAGGGTTACGACGCGCAGACGCTTGAAACGCTATCGCGGCAGATCGAATTCAAGCTCAAAGATTTTCGCATCGATGCTGAAGTGGTGGGGGCTTATCCAGGCCCGGTCATCACTCGTTTTGAAGTGCAGCCAGCGGCAGGTGTCAAAGTCAGCCAGATTTCATCCTTGGACAAAGACATCGCGCGCGGTCTGAGCGTGAAGTCGGTGCGTGTGGTGGATGTGATCCCGGGCAAGTCTGTAATTGGTTTGGAAACGCCAAATACCTCGCGCGAAATGATCTATTTGTCGGAATTGCTGCGCTCGAAGGAATACGACAAATCCGCCAGTCCACTGACCTTGGCGCTGGGCAAGGACATCGCGGGCAAGCCCATCGTGGCCGACCTTGCACGCATGCCGCATTTGCTGGTCGCCGGCACCACCGGTTCGGGCAAGTCGGTGGCAGTCAATGCGATGGTGCTGTCGCTGCTGTACAAGGCTTCGGCACGCGATGTGCGGATGCTGATGATCGACCCGAAGATGCTGGAACTGTCGGTGTATCAAGGCATCCCGCACCTGTTGGCGCCGGTGGTCACCGATATGAAAGAAGCCGCCAACGGCCTGCGCTGGTGCGTGGCGGAAATGGAACGCCGCTACAAGCTGATGAGTGCGGTGGGCGTGCGCAATTTGGCTGGGTTCAATAAAAAAGTGAAGGACGCCATCGAGGCTGGGCAGCCGATGATGGATCCGCTGTTCAAGGTCAACCCCGACGCCAACGAAGCACCGCCCACGCTGGAGCCGCTGCCGTTTATCGTGGTGTTCATCGACGAATTTGCCGACATGATGATGATCGTCGGCAAAAAAGTGGAAGAACTCATCGCCAGGTTGGCGCAAAAAGCGCGCGCTGCCGGCGTGCATTTGATCTTGGCCACGCAACGGCCCTCGGTGGATGTGATCACCGGCTTGATCAAGGCCAATATTCCCACCCGAATTGCCTTCCAGGTCAGCAGCAAAATCGACTCGCGCACGATCTTGGATCAAAGCGGCGCGGAAACCCTCTTGGGCCACGGTGACATGCTGTATCTGCCGCCGGGCACCGCCATGCCCGAGCGCGTGCATGGCGCGTTTGTGTCCGATGAAGAAGTGCATCGGGTGGTGGAGTTTCTCAAGCAAGCCGGCGGCCCGGATTACATCGAAGGAGTACTGGAGGAAGCGCAAACCCTGTACGACGGCAGCAGCGTGGGGGCCAATGGGCTGCCGGAAGCGGCAAGTAGCGATGATCCCGAAGCCGACCCGCTGTATGACCAAGCCGTGCAAATCGTGACTGAAACCCGGCGCGCGTCGATCTCTGGCGTCCAGCGGCGCCTGAAGATTGGTTACAACCGTGCAGCCCGTTTGGTGGAGGCGATGGAAGCGGCCGGGGTTGTCAGCACCCCCGAACACAACGGCGACCGCACCGTGCTAGCACCGCCTCCGCCGCGTCATTAAGACATTTCGACCGCTGACAACACTGCCTCGCGTTGCTGTAGGGTATGGGCAAATGCGCAGACGGCAGGGGGCTGTGTCAGCAGCATGCGGATGTCAACATCGAGCACAGGTGAAGTGGGGGCGGGCGAACCCGCATTGCACGCACAATTGGTCGCGCAGCAATGCACGATTGCACGTCTAGAAAAAACGGCGCAACTACACAATGCGTTGTATGCGATCGCAGATTTAGCCAGTAGCAATCTTGACATGGACGAGATGTTGCGTGCGATACATGCCATTGTTGAGCGTCTGATGTATGCCAAGAATATGTATATCGCGCTGCATAATCGGCAACGAGATACCAGGCGATATATGTACTACGCCGACGAAAATCCATACCCGTTGATCGATACCAAGGAAGAGGTGCCCGTTTCCGAGCTGCGTAACAGCCTGACCATGGCGGTAATCCAGCACGGGCGTGCGGCGATGGGGCCATCAGCAGACTTGTTGAAAGCATTCGGCTTATCCGAGGATCACGCGCTTGGGCCGCAAAGCTTGGACTGGCTAGGCGTTCCCATGATTGCCGACGGCGTCGTGCATGGGGCGGTAATCGTGCAAAGTTACGACCAACCCAATCGTTATACCGAGGAAGATCGCAGCCTTCTCGCATTCGTTGCTCAGCACATTCTCACCGCGATGCAACGCAAACAGGCGCGTGTCGAGCTGGAGCTGCGGGTTGACGAGCGCACACATGAACTGGCCGATACCGTGCAGCAGTTGCGTGAGCAAATCAACGAGCGGCAACGCGCCGAGCAGCAGCTTGCCTATTCATCCTTGCACGACGCTTTGACAGGTTTGCCCAACCGGGCTTACTTCTATGAAGCAATGTCCCGCGCACGCGATCGATATCAGCGTAACTTCCAACAAGGGTATGCGGTGCTATACCTCGACTTGGATCGTTTCAAGGTGGTCAATGACAGTATTGGGCACCATGTCGGTGATGCGATGCTGCAAGAAGTTGCGCATCGATTGGAAGTCTGTGTCCGCCCCCCTGATCTGGTCGCGCGCTTAGGTGGCGATGAGTTCGCAATTTTGCTTGAAACGACGGCCAGTCAAGAATCCGTCTGCCATGTTGCGCAACGGGTGATTGATGCGTTGAGCGTGCCGATGCTGATTGCAGGCTCAGAGCTGTTTACGTCAGCAAGTGTGGGGATCGTGATTGGACACATGAATTATCAGGGTGCCGAAGATATCCTTCGCGACGCGGATGTTGCGATGTATCGCGCCAAAGCGCATGGACGCCACCGATTCGAAATGTTCGATGAGCGGCTCCACCAGCAAGCATTGCTTGTCATGACCTTGGAAAGCGACTTGCGGCGGGCTATCCAACGGGAAGAATTTGAACCATATTTTCAACCAATCGTGCGTCTGCGCGACGGCCATGTGATGGGATATGAAGCATTGCTGCGATGGCAACACCCGGAACGGGGCGTGTTGGCACCGGATGCTTTTTTAGCGGTGGCCGAAGATAACGGCAGCATCGATCAAATCGACTGGTTGATGTACGAAGCCACGTGCGGGGTGATTGCAAGGTTCCCTGATGCGAATACCTACGTCACCATCAATGTATCACCGCGACATTTCCGAGCTGCTGATTTAGCCGATCGTCTGCTGCAGTTGCTAGTACGTCATGCGCTGCCGGCGCGGCGGTTACGAATAGAGTTGACCGAAGGCGCGCTGCTGGAGAATCCAGAACAAGTGCTGTGTACATTGACTAGATTGCGTAAAGCGGGAGTTGCGGCCGTCTTGGATGATTTCGGCACAGGTTATTCTTCGCTCAGTTATTTGCACCGCTTCCCCCTGCAAACGCTCAAAATTGATCGGTCGTTTGTGAGTGCGCTGCAACGGGGGCACCAAGGCGGCAGTACGGCGGTCGTGCGAGCGGTGCTGGCATTGGCCAATACGCTAGGCATGGATGTGGTTGCGGAAGGTATTGAAACGCGCGAACAATGCGAATACTTGCAGGAAATGGCTTGTGCTTTCGGGCAGGGGTTCTTGTTTTCACCAGCGCGTCCAATCGGGACATTCGCGGCACAGGCCTAGCGTGCCATTCAGGTGAAGTACGCCACACTGCATGGCAGGTCATAGGGATTTATGGCATGAAACCCACCGCTGCAATTTTCACCATTACTTTGCTGCTAAGCGCGAATTGGGCCAATGCTGGCGCGCGCGATGCGCTGAACAGTTTCAGCAAAGACCTGAAAGGTTTGGACGGGCAGTTCAATCAGCAAGTCTATGCCCCCGGCGGCAAGTTGAAGGAGCGTTCCTCCGGCCGCGTGGCAGTGGCCGCGCCCAAGCAGTTCCGCTGGGAATACGTCAAGCCGTATGCGCAATTGATCGTGGCCGATGGCACTGCGGTATGGGTCTATGACCCGGATCTGAGCCAAGTCAGTAAGCGTGCACAGGGCGCGGAAGAGGCCAATAGTCCGCTGGCGCTGTTGCTGGATCCGGTCAAGCTGGAGCGTAGCTTCGTCAGTAAAGAACAAGCCACTCAAAATGGAGTCGAATGGCTGCAAATCACCCCGCGCAATGCCGATGCCGCCTTCAAGTCGGCGCGCTTGGGTTTTGCTGCTGGCAATCTTGCGCAACTGGAATACATGGATGCGCTGGGGCAGCGCACCGTCATCGTCTTCACGGCATGGAAGCGTAACCCCGCGTTTGCCAAGGGCACGTTCGAGTTCACCCCGGCCAAGGGAGTGGATGTGATTGGCGGCTGAGTGCACGCGCCGACGATAGGCGCGTGCGCCGTTAACCCATCTGCCCAAACTTGCCGCTGTTGAAATCGGCAATCGCTTGGACGATCTCTTGCTGGGTGTTCATTACAAACGGGCCGTGGCCGACCACGGGTTCGTCGATGGGCTCGCCAGCAAGAAGCAGCACTTTGGCGTCGTTATTGGCCTCGATGCGCAGGCCACTGCCGTGTTGCGACAGTGTGGCCATTTGCGCTGCGCGCAACACGCTGCCATTGACCTGCACAGTGCCGTCCAGCACCACCAGCAAGGTGCTCCAGCCTTCTGGCTGCGGCACATCGATGGCTTTACCGGCGGCCAGACGCAAGTCCCACACCTGCATGGGCGTATAGGTGCGCGCCGGGCCACGCTGGCCGGCGTACTCACCCGCAATGACACGCAAAGTGCCGGCATCGGTGGGTAGGGCAATGGCGGGGATTTGCGCATCGGTGATCCCTTGGTAATGCGCCGGGCCCATTTTGTCTTTGGCTGGCAGGTTCACCCACAATTGCACCATTTCAAACGGGCCACCTTGCGCAGCATAGGCGGGCGAATGGAATTCTTCATGCAAGATGCCGCCGGCCGCCGTCATCCACTGCACATCGCCCTTGCCGATGATGCCGCCGTTGCCGGTGGAGTCGCGGTGCTCCACTTCGCCGGCATACACGATGGTGACCGTTTCAAAGCCGCGATGCGGGTGCTGGCCCACGCCACGGCGTTCCGTGGTGGGCTCAAAGTGGGTGGGGGCGGCATAATCCAGCAGCAAAAACGGGCTGCGCTGCGGCACATTGGGGCCGTTGTAATTGAACATCCCGTGCACCGGAAACCCATTGCCCACCCAGTGCCGGCCGGGGGCGGAGGTAATGCCAAGAACCGTCTTCATGTGCTGTCTCCCACTGTGTCGGCGGGCTGCCGGGGTCTGGTGGGAAGCATGAATTAGGATTGATATTGCATCAATTGTTTAATAAATCACGTATTGTTCTAATTTCAGGACAATAAGGCCATTTTACTTGGTAAAACTGACCTCCAAGGCGGTGTAAAACGGTGCCTTGGGCGGCACGAACACGGCTTTATCGCGCACATACCGCTGCAAACAAATCGCCAGCGGTGAGCTGCCCTGCCGCCATGTTTGCTGCACGCGGCCATCCGCATCCAACCGCATCACCACCGTGAAGGCACTGAAGTCCTTCTGCGGCTTGCCCAGCGCACACGCCTCCACCCCTGCATCCAGCACCGCCTTTTGCGCCGCCAACATCGCCGCATGCGCGGCCCCGGTGATGCTGGCCTCGTCCGCCACCGCCAATGGCTTGGCATCCACATACTCCACCGGCACCGCCGTAGGTGTGGGTTGTTGCAGCGTTAATAGCAGCGCGAATAGGGGGATGGGCATGGTGATTGTTTATGGTTGAGTTTGACGCATCAGCCTAACCCATGCGTATGGATTTGCCGCTGCTGAAGCAAAGCCCGCATTACTGCGGGCTTTGTGGGGTTGATGCAGGTGGAAGCTAGCAGCTAGCAGCTAGCAGCGTTTAGCGGTTGCCGCCGCGTGGGCCACGGTTGCCGCCGGGGCGGGGGCCGTCGCTGCGCGGGCCGCCCGGACGTGGGCCGCGTGGGCCGTTGTTGCTGGGCGGGCGGGGGCCACCGGGGCGCGGGCCACGGGGGCGGTCGGCGTAGGGGTTGAAGCCGCCCGGGTTGGCGTGATCAGAGGGAAAGCTGGGGGCGTTACCGGGGTGGCCATAGGGCTTGGACTGTCGCTGCGGGCGGGCGTCGCCGGCAAACCCGCCGTAGGGTTTGGGGCTGCGTGGGCCGTCGGCGTTGAAGCCACCTTCGCGACGCGGGCCGCGGCTGTCGCCGGCAAAGCCGCCATAGGGTTTGGGGCTGCGCGGGCCATCGGCGTTGAAGCCACCTTCACGGCGCGGGCCGCGTTCACCGCCGCCGGGGCCGCGTTCACCATAGGGGCGCGGGCCAGCGCCGGGGCCACGGGCGGCACCGGCGGGCTTGCTGCCGTAAGGCTTGCGCGGGCCGCGTGGGCCATCGGGGTTGCGATGGCCGGAGGGGCCGGTGCTGACGCCATCGGGCACATACCAAGTACGCATGGCGGCGGGGTTGCCTTCACCGCGTTGCTCGCCCGGCTTCATGCGTTGGCCGGGCTGGCGCGGGCCTTTGATCTTCATGCGCCGGTCGGCTTGCTTGGCGGCTTGCTCGCCGCTGACGGTCAAGCCGCCGCTGGGCTTTTTGCCGCCGCGACGGCCACGGTCTTCACGAAATTGGTCGAAACGGCGCAGTTCGCGGCCTTCATCGGCAGTGTTGTGCCCACCGACATAGCCGTGGCCACGGGCGTTGCCGGTGACCACGGTCTTGCTGGCTTTGCGCTGGCCCAGCACCGGCATCAGGGTGAGTGCGGAGGGTGCACCGTCTTCCAGCCCCACCGCTTTGCGCAGTGCGTCCACGTCGGTCTGTGGCAATTCTTGCGAATGCCCGCGCAGCAGCGGCTGCGGCAGTTTTGCCTGACCGTAGCGGATTCGCTTCAAGCGCGACACTTGGCAGCCTTGCGACTCCCACAGCCGGCGCACTTCGCGGTTGCGGCCTTCTTTCAGCAGCACGCGGAACCAGTCGTGCGAGTCGGTGCCGCCGATGCGTTCGATCTCGTCAAACTTGGCCGGGCCGTCGTCCAGCGCCACACCGCGCGCTAGCCGGTCGACGATCTTGTCGGACACATCGTCTTCGCCTTCCGGCGCACGCACGCGGCACACATACTCGCGTTCGATTTCGAAGCTGGGGTGCATCATCGCGTTGGCCAATTCGCCATCGGTGGTCAGCAGCAACAGGCCCGAGGTATTGATGTCGAGGCGGCCAATGGCAATCCAGCGTGCGCCTTTCAGCGACGGCAGGGCGTCAAAAATAGTGGGGCGGCCTTCGGGGTCTTCGCGGGTGGTGACTTCGCCTTCGGGCTTGTTGTACATCAGCACGCGCGCCGGGTCAGTCAGTGCGCTGGCAACGAAGGTCTTGCCGTCGATGTCGATTTTGTCGCCACCGGTCACGCTCATGCCGGTCTGCGCGACTTCACCATTGACCTTGACCAGGCCTTCGGCGATGCGTTGTTCCAGCGCGCGGCGCGAGCCCAGGCCGGCCTGCGCCAGAACTTTATGCAGACGTTCTTCAATACGCGGCGTTTCGCTGGTAGCGGCTTTGGCCTTCAGACTGAGGGGGCGGCGTGGGGTGGTGTCATTACTCATGTGATTGCTCCGACGATGCGGTGTGCGCGTCGTCTCTAGGGTTGTTAGGCGTTGTTGTTGAGGGCGATGACTCTGACGTCGAGTCACTGTGGCTGTCTGACGTCATGTCTGGCGTTGTGAGGCTGTTGTTGGGCTCTAGTGATTCTGAAATTGTTGCGGGTGTGGCTTGTGCGCTGGCTGGGATCGCCGGTTCAAACGGGAGTTGCGGTTCCAGCTCGCCGATATCGCGCAGTTCCGACAGCGGCGGTAGTTCGTCCAGGCGCTTCAGGCCGAAGTAGTCGAGGAACGTTTTGGTGGTGGCCAAAAGTTCTGGCTTGCCCGGCACGTCGCGGTGACCGACCACGCGAATCCAGTCGCGTTCTTCCAATGCCTTGATGATATTACTGTTGACGGTAACGCCGCGGATTTGTTCGATTTCGCCGCGCGTGATCGGCTGCCGATACGCAATCAGCGCCAAGGTTTCCAAGGTGGCGCGGGTGTATTTGGTTTGCCGTTCATTCCACAGTCGCGCCACCCATGGGTGCACATCGGCTTGCACTTGATACCGCCAACCCGACGCCACTTCGAGCAATTCCACGCCGCGTTCGGCACAGCCGGCTTGCAGGCTCAGCAAGGCGATTTCGACACTGTTGTCGGGGATCGGCTCATCCAGTGGGAACAGCCCCTTCAATTGCACCAAGGTCAACGGTTGATGCGAGGCCAGCAGCGCGGCTTCAACAATGCGGGTGACAAGAGGTTGGTCGATGTCGGTCATTTGCGATTGCCTTGGTTCTTTGGCGTGTCATTCCTGCAAAGGCGGGAACCCAGCCTTTCAGCGCTGGCATGAAAAACAAACGCTAGATGCCCGCTTTCGCGGGAATGACCAGCAAGCGTGATCATTCTGCCGCCCCGTTATCGTCATCAAATTCGCTCGACAAGGTGTCGATGGCGGGGGCGTCATCGGTGGCCAGTGACTTCACATAGATCGGTGCATACGGTGCTTCTTGCACGATATCGATCAACTGTTCTTTGGCCAAGGTGAGCAGGCCAAGGAAGGTCACCACCACGCCGGCCTTGCCTTCTTCCGCGGTAAACAGCGATTCGAAGCGATGAAACACGCCATCGGCCAAGCGTTCCAGCAATTCGCCCATGCGCTGGCGCACGCTGAGTGCATCGCGCTTGATCGCGTGCTGGGTGTACAGCTCGGCACGTTTGAGCACGTCGTGCAGGGCCAGCAGCATTTCGCGCAACTCGACCGGTGGCGGTAGGCGCACGCTGGCACGTTCTGGCACATGTGCGTTGGCGATGGAGGTGTCGCGCTCCAATCGGGGTAGGCTGTCAATGTCTTCGGCGGCTTGCTTGTAGCGCTCGTATTCTTGCAGGCGACGCACCAAATCGGCACGCGGATCGTCTTCCAGCCCTTCGTCATTGGGTGGGCGCGGCAGCAGCATGCGTGACTTGATCTCGGCCAAGATCGCGGCCATCACCAGGTATTCGGCGGCCAGTTCAAACCGCATTTCTTGCATGGACTGAATGTAGTCCACGTACTGACGGGTGATCTCGGCGACGGGGATATCTAAAATATCTAAGTTTTGTCGGCGGATCAGATATAGCAGCAGATCCAGCGGGCCTTCGAAGGCATCCAAAATGACTTCCAGCGCATCCGGCGGGATGTACAAGTCCTTGGGGACTTCCACCACCGGTTGTCCAAGCACCATCGCCAATGCCAGCGGCATTTCTTGCTGCTGGGGGCGCGGTGCAGGAGTGTGTGCGGGGGCATCGGTGGTTGGAACGATGCGGGCTTCGGATGTCATCGGTTGGCGGCCCCCTCCGGGCCACACCTGTCGCAATGGCCAATCATGGCCGGGGCACGTGGTCGAGTTAAGAATGCGCTATGGGTTCGCCAAGCCGATACGCATGCGCTCCGCAGAGCGGCATCGAAACAGGTGGCGGAAAAGGCCGGATTGACGGGTGCGGGGCGGCAAACTTACGCCGGTTGGCCGTACGCGCCGCAAAATCGGGCTGGATACCAGCGCCAAGGTTACGGGGAGATGACGCGGCTGTCCACTGCTGGCCACTACAATAGTGGAATCAGTTCATGGAGACGCGGCCATGTGGTACGCAATTGAAGGACACGACGGGCCGGATGTACTGGCCGCACGCTTGGCGGCGCGCTCCGAGCACTTGGCGCGGCTGCATGCGCTGCGCGAGGACGGCCGGCTGTTGTTGGCAGGGCCGTGCCCGGCGATCGATGCCGAAGACCCGGGGCCGGCGGGGTTTACCGGCAGCATTGTGATTGCGGAGTTTGCATCGCTGGAGGCCGCACGTGCGTGGGCCGATGCCGACCCGTATTGCGCGGCCGGTGTGTATCAGCGGGTGGATGTGCGCCCGTTTCGCAAAGTGTTGCCATGAAGGTGTTGCCATGAGCCAGTGGACGCAAGCCGACATCCCGCGGCTGAACCCCGAACGCATCGCACGGATGCGGGTGTTGCTGACCGAAGCGCTGGCGCCTACGCGACTGACGATACGTGATGACAGCCACAAGCACGCCGGCCACGCCGGTGCGCGCGGCGGGCAGGGGCATTTCAGTATCGCGATTGAAAGCGCCGCATTTGCCGGCAAGCTGCCCTTGACTCGGCACCGACTGGTGTATGCGGCCTTGGGTACGATGATGCAGACCGATATCCACGCCCTGTCGATCACTGCCACCGCCCCGAACGAGGCCGACGAGACGCGCTAAGGGTCGTTATACTCAGTCATTCGGAATACGTTTTCATTCTCATTTCTTCTAAGTAAACCAATTACTTGGAAGATTTATTTAATTTCAAACATTAATGGCTGCGCCGCTGCGCCGCCGGGGTTCGCCGACGCGCATGCGCCTGTCCACCATCAAGCTATCCGGCTTCAAATCCTTCGTGGATCCCACCACCGTGCACTTGCCGACCAATATGACCGGCATCGTGGGGCCCAATGGCTGTGGCAAGTCGAACATCATCGACGCCATCCGTTGGGTGATGGGCGAAAGCGCGGCCAGCCGCTTGCGGGGCGATTCACTGACCGACGTGATTTTTTCCGGCAGCTCGGCGCGCAAGCCGGTGTCACAGGCCAGCGTGGAGCTGATTTTTGACAACAGCGATCACACGATTACCGGCGAGTACGCCGCGTTCAATGAGATTTCCGTCAAACGCACGGTCAGTCGCGATGGCCAAAGCGGGTATTACTTGAATGGCGGCAAATGCCGCCGCCGCGACATCACCGATTTGTTTTTGGGCACAGGTCTAGGCCCGCGCAGCTACTCGATCATCGAGCAGGGCATGATCTCGCAGGTGATCGACGCCAAGCCGGAAGACTTGCGCGTGTATCTGGAAGAAGCCGCTGGCATTTCCAAATACAAAGAACGCCGCAAAGAAACCGAAACCCGCATCCGCCACACCCGCGAAAACCTTGACCGCCTGAACGACCTGCGCGAAGAGGTGGGCAAGCAGTTGCAGCACCTTGCGCGGCAGGCCAAGCAGGCCGAGCAATATCAAGCCATTCAGAGCGAGCGCAGCATCAAGGATGCGCAATGGAAGGCGTTGGAGTTTCGCGCGTTGGATGGTCGCTTGCAGGGCCTGCGTGAAAAATTATTGCGCGAAGAAACCCGCTTGGAGCAGTTGATCGCCGAGCAACGCCACGCCGAAAGTGAACTGGAAACCGGGCGCGAGCGCCGCGAAGAGGCCAGCGCGCGCTTGAACGACGTGCAGGCCAGCGTGTATCAAGTGGGCAGCACCTTGGCGCGGGTAGAACAACAAATCGCCCATCAAAAAGAATTATCGGTACGCCTGCAACGCGCGCGTGACGAGGCGCAAGCTGCACTGACGGAGTTGGGCAGCCATATCCGTGGTGATGCGCAAAAGCTCGATGTGTTGCGGCAAACCTTGGCCGAAGCCGAGCCGCAACTGGAGCTATTGCAAGAAACCGATCTGCTGCGCCAGGACGCATTGCACGATGTCGAAGGCCGGCTGGCGGATTGGCAGGCACGTTGGGAGACGCATACCCGTGAGCAATCCGAAGCCGCACGTGCGGGGGATGTCGAGCGCATCCGCATCGAACAACTCGACCGCCAAATTCTGGATGCCGATCGTCGGCGCGCACAACTGCGTGACGAACACGTTGGGTTGGACTTGGATGCGCTGAATGCCGCTTTCGAGCAACTCGCGCTAGAACACGAAACCCGCAAAGAAGCTCTGGAGCTGTTGAGCGAACAGGTTGAATCGCGCAAGCAGGCCAGTACCGAGATTCAAGAACAACAGCGCAACGCGCAGGCCGAATTGGCCGATGTGCGCAAGCTAGCGCAGGCTGCGCGCGGCCGGTTGGCGTCGCTGGAAACCTTGCAGCATGCCGCGTTGGGGCAGGAACAAGGCGCGGCAGCGCAGTGGCTGAAGGCGCAGGGCTTGGACACGGCGGCGCGGGTGGGCGAGCGTCTGCGGGTGGATTCGGGCTGGGAAAACGCGGTGGAAGCCGCCTTAGGGCAGTTGATCGAAGCGGTGATCGTGCAGGCACCGGAACAGTTGGTGGATGCGTTGGCTGAACTGGGTGAGGGCCGCCTGGCGCTGGTGGCTGCCGATACGGGGCAAGATGGCACGGCCTATGCCAGCACCACGCTGGCGGCCAAGGTGCAAGGCCCGCGTGCAATTTTGCAGCTGCTGGCGCATGTCCACGCAGCCGAAACCCTCGCCGATGCGCGCATCTTGCAGGCAGGGTTGGCTGCGGGTAGCTCGGTGATTACGCGCGATGGCGACCGGTTGGGCGATGGCTGGGTGCGTATCACCCGTTCCGGGGCTGCCCAGCAAGGGGCTTTGCTGCGCGAAAAAGACATCCAGAAATTACGCGCCGACATCGAGCAGTATCAAACCCGCGAGCGCGATTTGGATGCCTTGCTGGCGCGGCTGCGGGAGGCTTTGCAGTTAGCCGAACAGCAGCGTGAAGAACATCAGCGCGCGTTGTATCAAGCGCACCGTGGTGTGTCGGAGCTGGCAGGTCAGCTGCAAAGCCAGCAAGGCCGGCTGGAAGGTGCACGTAATCGGATTGCGCGTATCGATGCCGAATTGACACAGCTGGACGAGGCGCTGGCGGTCAACAAAGAACAAGCGGCGCAGGCACGGGTCAGGATAGAAGACGCGCTGGGCCGCATGGGCAATTTGGAGTCGGCCCGGCAAACCCTGGAAAACGAGCGGCGCTACCTCAGCGACAAACGCGACCAAGCCCGCAATGCTGCGCGCGAAGCCCGTGATGCGGCGCATGCCTTGGCGTTGAGCCTAGAATCGCAGCGCGTGCAGGCGGTGGCACTGGCGCAGGCGTTGGAGCGCATGGGGGGCCAGCGCGGGCAGTTGGACACACGGCTGGGGGATTTGTCGGCACAGTTGGCCGAAGGCGATGCACCCGTGCAGATGTTGGAATCCGAACGTCAAGTGGCGCTAGAAGAGCGGGTGCGGATCGAGCGCGAGTTGGGGCAGGCGCGATCGCTGCTGGAGGGTGTTGATGCCGAATTGCGTCAGTTCGAGCAGGTTCGCCAGCAGCGCGATGCACAGGCACTGGAACAGCGCGAGGCCATCGCCCAGCGCAAGCTGGATCAACAAGCCCTCGTGCTGAAGGCTGAGCAGTATTCCGCCGCCGTCATCGAGGCCGGCTTCGTCATCGAGGACGTGTTGAACGCGCTGACCGAGGATGCCAATCGCGGTGATTGGGAGCGTGCGGTGACCGAGTTGGATGCCAAGTTACGGCGGCTGGAGCCGGTCAATCTGGCCGCGATTGCAGAACATGCCGAAGCGGCGCAGCGCAAGGAATATTTGGACGCACAGGATGCGGACCTCAACACCGCGCTAGAAACCTTGGAAGAGGCCATCCGTAAAATTGACCGCGAAACCCGTGGCCGCTTCAAAGATACCTTCGATCGCGTCAATGCCGGTGTGCAAGAGCTTTATCCACGCCTATTTGGCGGTGGGCATGCGTATCTGGAATTGACCGGTGATGATCTGCTGGATACCGGCGTCACTATTTTGGCGCGTCCACCCGGCAAGCGGGTATCCAATATTTCGCTGTTGTCCGGTGGTGAAAAAGCGATGACGGCGGTGGCGCTGGTGTTTGCCATTTTCCGTCTGAATCCCGCACCGTTCTGTTTGCTGGACGAAGTGGACGCACCACTGGATGAGGCCAACGTTGGCCGTTTCACCGCGATGGTCAGCGAGATGAGCGAGCAGGTACAGTTTTTGTTTGTCACCCATAACAAAGTCACCATGGAGGCCGCACGCCAACTGTCCGGCGTGACCATGCGCGAGCCCGGCGTGAGCCGATTGGTGTCGGTGGACTTGGCCGAGGCCACGCGCCTGGCTGGTGCCGCCTAAGGAGATTGCCGAATGTCAGAGTTGACCTTGCTTCGAATTGGAATTGCCGTTGCGGTATCCGTATTGCTGGGTGCCATCATGTTTTTTGGCCGCAGTCGCAAACATAGCCAAGGCCGGCGCTTGTCACCGTCCGCCGAGCCCCGCAGCGTGCAACGCGTTGAGCCCTCCGGCGACGTGGAGCTGAGCGCCGAGCAATGGCATGACGATGCCGTTGAACAAACGCAACTGCCGCTTGCCACCGACATTCCGCAGATGGCACTGGGTAAACGCCATAGCGACCAATTCGATCGCATCATCGCCTTGTATGTGGCAGCCACGGTAGACAATAAATTGCGTGGCCCAGACATCGTGGTTGCGGCAGAAAAAGCCGGCCTGACCTTTGGTTACATGAATGTGTTTCATCGTTTGGTGGATGGCCGCCCGGACGCAGGCCCGGTGTTCAGCGTTGCCAATATCGTCAAGCCAGGTAGTTTTGATATGGCCACGATCGAAACACTGGAAACCCCAGCGATCGCCTTTTTTCTGACATTGCCGGCTCCCATTTCGGCACTGGATGCATGGGAGACCATGGAACCCGCCGCACAGCGCATGGCTAGCTTATTGGGTGGAGTTGTTCTGGATGAAGAACGCAGCGCATTGGGCCGGCAACGCATCCAACATATTCGCGAAGAATTGCGCAGCTACGATCGCCAAAACGCTGCACCATCGGTGACCAAGCCCACACGTTGGTGAGCGCTGTGAACGCCCGCATCATCGAGCTACGCCGCCGTTTGCGTGACGCCAGTCATCGTTATCACGTGCTGGACGACCCGGAAATTCCCGACGCGGAATACGACGCCATGTTGCGCGAGCTGGATGCGCTGGAAGCTGCGCACCCGGAATGGGCCGATCCCGATTCACCCACACGACGGGTGGGTGCGCCGGCCGCGGGTGGGTTTGCTCAAGTGCAGCATGCGTTGCCGATGTTGTCATTGGGCAATGCCTTTACCGATACCGAAGTGTCCGAGTTTGTCAGCCGCATCAGCAAAGACACCGGCGATGCGCAGCCGCAGTTTTCAGTGGAACCCAAATTGGATGGCCTTGCCATCAGCCTGCGTTACGAGCACGGCCGGTTTGTGCGCGGTGCCACCCGGGGCGATGGCAGCACGGGCGAAGATGTGAGTGCCAACCTGCGCACGATCAAAGCCATCCCGTTGACCTTACATGGGCAAGCGCCAGCGGTTTTGGAAGTGCGCGGTGAGGTGTATATGCCACGTGCGGGGTTTGCGGCGTTCAACCAGCGTGCGCGTGCGCATGGGGAAAAAACCCTAGCCAACCCGCGCAATGGTGCCGCAGGGTCATTGCGCCAGCTCGATCCTGCGATCACCGCGCAACGGCCGCTGGCGTTTTATGCCTATGCCTTGGGCGAAGTGTCGGCCGATGCCGCGCTGCCCGCCACCCATTCGCAAACCCTGCAATGGCTGCGTGGGCTGGGGTTTCCGGTCAGCGCCTTGGTGGATGTGGCGCGCGGTGTGGAGGGCTTGCTGGCGTACTTTCAACGGATCGGCGCACTGCGTGACGGCTTGCCGTATGACATCGACGGCGTGGTGTACAAACTGGATCGTTTTGACCAACAACGGGCGATGGGCTTTGTGGCGCGTGCACCGCGCTGGGCGATTGCGCACAAGTTTCCGGCGCAGGAAGTGGCCACCACGGTGGAGGCCATCGAAGTCAATGTGGGCCGCACTGGCGCAGTGACCCCATGGGTGTTGATGACACCGGTGCATGTGGGCGGCGTCACCGTGTCGCGTGCCACCTTGCACAACGCCGACCAAATTGCCCGATTGGATGTGCGGGTGGGCGATAGCGTCATCATCCGCCGTGCCGGCGATGTGATCCCCGAAGTGGTGCGGGTGATCTTGGAGCGTCGTCCTGCCGATTTGGCCGGCACGCCGCTGCATCCACCGTATCAACTACCAAGCCACTGCCCAGATTGTGGCTCGGTCATCGAGCGTGAGGCCGAGGAAGTGGTGGCCCGCTGCACCGGTGGCTTAGTGTGCCCGGCGCAACGCAAACAAGCTTTGCTCCATTTCGCCTCGCGTCGTGCCATCGACATCGATGGCCTTGGCGAGCGCTTGATCGATGCACTGGTCGATTTTGGCTATGTGCACGGCATTGCCGATCTGTACCGATTGACGGTGGCCGACTGCATCGCCATGAAACAACAAGCCGACGCCGCTATTGGCGAAACGCCCGACACGGTGAAGGCGGGCAAGATCGCCAGCAAATGGGCAGAAAACCTAGTGGCCGCGATTGCCGCCAGCCGCAACACCACACTGGAGCGGCTGCTATTTGCACTGGGGATCCGCGACGTTGGCGAAGCCACCGCCAAAACCTTGGCGCGGCATTTTGGTGCCTTGTCCCCGTTGCTTGACGCCAGCGTGGAAAGCTTGCAGCAGGTGCCCGATGTGGGCCCGGTGGTGGCCACACGTATTGCGCACTTCTTTGCCGAAGCGCACAACCGCGAAGCGATTGCCGCTTTGCAGGCCGCCGGCGTGCAGTGGCCAGAAGGCGCACCGCAGCGTGCCAATGACGGCCCCTTGGCGGGCAAGACGGTGGTGCTGACCGGCGGGCTTGCGGCACTAAGCCGCGATGAAGCTGGCGCAAAACTTGAAGCACTGGGCGCAAAGATGGCAGGCAGCGTGTCGAAAAAAACGTCACTGGTGGTGGCGGGTGAAGCCGCCGGTTCCAAATTGGCCAAGGCGCAGGAACTAAAGATCGAAATCTGGGATGAAGCGGCGCTACTGGCCTTTTTGGCCCAGCACGCATGAGTGCATGGCAGCCCACGGCCAGCCTTGCGGCTTTGCGCCTGCGCGCGCAACTCAATCGTTTGTTTCGGGATTTTTTTGCAGCACGCAATGTGCTGGAAGTGGAAACCCCGGTGCTATCGCGTGCCGGCAATACCGAGCCCAATATCGCCTCGTTTGCGCTGGAATTTTCTGGTCGCAGCGAAGGTGCATCGCGCACTCGCTGGTTGCGGACATCGCCCGAGTTTGCACTCAAGCGCTTGCTGGCAGCGGGAGTGGGGGATTGCTACGAATTGGGCCGGGTGTTTCGCGATGGCGAAGCCGGTGGCCGCCACAATCCAGAATTCACCATGCTGGAGTGGTACCGCGTAGGTTGGGAGCATCTGCGCCTGTTGGATGAAACCGTGACACTGGTGCGTGCGGCGTTGGCCTTGGTCGGGCGCGACGCCACGACCTGCACGGTGACGTTTCGTGACCTGTATTGGCAGCATTTACAGCTGGATCCGCTGACCGCAGACAACGGGACGCTACGCAATGCGCTTGGCGATGTGAACATCGATCCTACCGGGCTAAACCGCGATGATTGGCTCGATTTATTGATGACCCATCGCCTGCAGCCAAGCTTTGCGCGTGACCAGTTGCTGGCTGTGCACGACTGGCCGGCGTCGCAAGCGGCGTTGGCGCGTATTCGCAACGATGATCCGCCCGTGGCGGAACGCTTCGAGTTGTACTTGGGGCCGCTGGAATTGGCCAATGGCTACCACGAATTGGGCGATGCCAACGAACAGCGTGCCCGCTTTGTGCGTGATGGCCAAGTCCGTGCCGCACGTGGCTTGCCCGCAGTGCCGATGGATATCACCTTGCTTGCTGCACTGCCGCACATGCCGGCCTGTGCCGGTGTCGCCTTGGGCGTGGATCGGTTGCTGATGGCGTTACTTGACACGCCACAGATTGCCAAGGCGCTGGCATTTGACTTCAGCCAGGCCTGATTCCCAAGCTGAATGCGTATTATCCAGTGACGGAAGCAGGCTGGAATTTTTGCCTGCGATTCATTCTGCATGACTAAATTTAATGCACGAGGATCGTGCCCATACCGGGCCGAGGGAACCAGGAGCACCACCATGCGTCACTTGATTGCCGTTGCCTTTACGTTGTTGGCGGCCGCTGCCGCCGCCCCTGCATCAGCCCAGTATTACGGTGGTGATGGTTACCGTGGCGATGATTACCGGGGGGGGCGTGTGCGGTGCGAGTCTGATGACGGTCGCTATCGTGAATGTCCCGTTGGGGACGGTCGCGTGACTTTGGATCGTCAACTTTCACGGAGTGCGTGCATCGAAGGGCGCAGTTGGGGGCAAGGCCGTGGTCGGGTTTGGGTTGATGACGGTTGCCGTGCCGATTTCAGTGTGCGCGGCTATGGTGGTGGTTATAACGACGGCTATGGCGGTGGTTATGGCCAAAGCGTGCGTTGTGAATCCAACGATGGGCGCTACAACCGGTGTTCTTTACCCGGACGCGGACGCGCGCAATTGGTACGCCAGATTTCCAATAGCGCCTGCATCGAAGGGCGCAGCTGGGGCTCCGACTACGGCAGTGTGTGGGTGAGTAATGGCTGCCGTGGAGACTTTGCCGTGAGCCGCGGCAATGGTGGTTGGGGTGGTGGTTGGGGCGATTCTGGAATCGGCGGCCGCGTCTTCCGCTGCGAGTCCAATGACGGGCGCTACAACGAATGCGCAGCCAATACCCGCGCCGGTGTGCAGCTGATTCGGCAATTGTCCAATTCACCCTGTATCGAAGGCCGCAGCTGGGGCTATGGTCGAGGTGGTATTTGGGTGGCGCAAGGCTGCCGTGCGGAGTTTCGTAGCTACTGAGTCAATGCCCTTGGCAGCAGCAACCGGCACCCGCGTGGTGCCGGTTTGCGTTTGCAATGACGGATAATGCGCGGATGAAGACATCCGACTTTGATTTTGACCGTTACGACCATGTGCGCCCCATCCGCTGGACCGGCGATGTGCTGGAATTACTGGATCAACGCAAGCTGCCGTTCGCCGTGGACTATGCCCGTTGCGCGACCTGCGATGCGGTGGCCGCTGCCATCCATAGTTTGACTGTGCGCGGTGCCCCGGCGATTGGTATTGCCGCGGCATGGGGCGTGGTACTGGCCGCACGCAGCTTGCACGCCGCGAATGGTCTGGCAGCCCTGCCATTGCTGGAACCTGCCCTGCAGCGTCTGAATGCCGCACGTCCTACGGCGGTGAATTTGGCATGGGCACTGGCGCGCATGCGCGGCGTCCTGGCCCATGCGGGCGCGGACTGGTGCGAGGCGTTGGAGCAAGAGGCGCACGCCATCGAACGCGAAGACTTGGCGGCAAATCGGCATATGGGCGCATTGGGTGCGGCGCTGATTGCGGCGGGTAGTGGGGTGCTGACCCACTGCAATACCGGCTCACTGGCCACGGCAGGCTTTGGTACCGCACTCGGGGTGATCCGCGCCGGCGTTGCGCAAGGTGCAATTGCGCAGGTGTTCGCAGGCGAAACCAGGCCCTGGAATCAGGGCGCACGCCTAACTGTATGGGAGCTGCAACAAGATGGCATCGACGCGACCTTGATTGCCGACTCCGCCGCCGCGCATTTGATGAAAACCGGGCAGGTGCAATGGGTGATCGTGGGTGCCGACCGCATCTGCGCCAATGGGGATGCCGCCAACAAGATCGGCACCTACCAACTGGCTATCGCGGCCCGCCACCATGGGGTGAAATTCATGGTGGTAGCACCGTCTTCCACCGTGGACATGGCCACCGCCTCCGGTGAATTGATCGAAATCGAGGAGCGTGATCCGGCCGAATTGCTGGCATTCCGTGGTAAGCGCGTGGTGGCCGAAGGTGTGCGCGCATGGAACCCGGTATTCGACGTGACGCCGCACGATTTGATCGATGCCATCGTCACGGAAAAAGGCGTGGTGGAGCAGCCCGACCCGCAGCGCATGCGTGCGCTGTTTGGGTGATGCGATAACTGCTTGATCCTTCATGGAATCGGGGTGCTTTCAACGGCCCCCAGTGCTATAATTTCCCGTTGCAGAAATTCCCGTGGAATGCGCTAGCGGATTGGTTTCCGTGGGTTGCTGGCGGGCCGTGAATTACGACAGGAAACGGACACACGATGGCCGATCTCGCCAAGGAAATCATCCCCGTCAAATTGGAAGACGAGATGCGGCGCAGCTACCTCGATTACGCGATGAGCGTGATCGTGGGGCGCGCACTTCCCGATGTCCGCGATGGCCTGAAACCCGTGCATCGGCGCGTGCTGTTCGCGATGAACGAACTCGGCGCGCACAGCAACAAGCCCTACTACAAATCGGCGCGTATCGTCGGTGACGTGATCGGTAAGTACCATCCGCATGGCGACCAGTCGGTGTACGACACCTTGGTGCGCATGGCGCAGCCGTTCTCGCTGCGGTATTTGTTGGTGGATGGGCAGGGTAACTTTGGTTCGGTCGATGGCGACCCGGCGGCCGCGATGCGGTATACCGAAGCCCGCATGGCACGGCTATCGCACGAGTTGATGGCCGATATCGACAAAGACACCGTCGATTTCCAGCCCAACTACGACGAAAAAGAACACGAACCCACGGTCATGCCGACCCGGTTCCCGAATCTGCTGGTGAATGGGTCGGCCGGTATTGCGGTGGGCATGGCCACCAATATCCCGCCGCATAATTTGGGCGAAGTGGTGGATGCGCTGCTGGCGCTGCTGGATGACCCGCAGATCGACATCGACGGCCTGATGGAGTACATCCCCGGCCCGGATTTCCCCACCGCTGGCATCATCAATGGCGTGGGCGGCATCCATGTGGCGTATCGCACCGGCAAGGGACGCGTGCGCATGCGCGCCAAGGCCGATATCGAAGTGGCGGACAACGGCCGCGAATCGATCATCGTCACCGAGATTCCGTATCAGGTGAACAAGGCCAAGCTGATCGAAAAGATCGCCGAGCTGGTCAAGGAAAAGAAGCTGGAAGGCATCAGCGAGCTGCGTGATGAGTCCGACAAGGACGGCATGCGTATCTTCATTGAAATCAAGCGCGGCGAATCGGCCGAAGTGGTGCTGAACAATCTGTATTTGCAGACCCAAATGGAGTCTGTGTTTGGCATCAACATGGTGGCGCTGGTGGACGGCCGCCCGCAGTTGTTGAACTTGAAGCAGATTCTGGAAGCCTTCGTGCGCCATCGCCGCGAAGTGGTGACGCGCCGCACGATTTTCGAATTGCGCAAAGCACGCAACCGCGCCCACATCCTCGAAGGCTTGACCGTTGCGCTGGCCAATATCGACGCGATGATCGAGTTGATCAAGACGTCGGAAAATCCGGGCATTGCGAAAGAACGCATGTTGGCGCGGGTGTGGCAGCCGGGTTTGGTGGGTGCCTTGTTGGGCGCGGCGGGTGCCGAAGCTTCGCGCCCGGAAGATCTGCCGATGGGTGTGGGGTTGTTGGTCGATGGCTATCAGCTGACCGATGTCCAAGCCCAGCAAATTTTGGAAATGCGCCTGCACCGCCTAACCGGGCTGGAGCAGGAAAAGCTCACCGACGAATACCGCGAGCTGTTGGAAGAAATTGCCGGGTTGATCCGCATCCTCGAAAACCCCGATGTGCTGCTGGATGTGATCCGCACCGAATTGCAGGACATCAAAACCGCATACAACGATCCGCGCCGCAGTGAAATTCGTGCGTCCGAAGAAGACCTCGACATCCTTGATCTGATCGCGCCGGAAGACGTGGTGGTCACCCTTAGCCACGCCGGGTATGCCAAGCGCCAACCGGCCACGGCCTATCGCGCGCAAAAGCGCGGCGGCAAGGGCCGCAATGCGGCGGCCACCAAGGACGAGGATTTCATCGACCAATTGTGGTTGGTCAATACCCACGACACCTTGCTCACCTTCACCAGTCACGGCCGCGTGTTCTGGCTGCCGGTGTACCAATTGCCAGAGGCCGGGCCGAATGCGCGTGGCCGCCCGATCGTCAACTGGATCCCGCTGGAAGCCGGCGAAAAAGTACAGGCAGTGCAGCCTGTGCGCGAGTATGAGGATGGCAAATACGTGTTCTTCGCCACCAAGAACGGCACGGTGAAGAAAACCCCGCTGACCGAATACGCCTTCAAACTGGCACGTGGCAAAATTGCGATCAATCTGGCCGAGGGTGATGCCTTGGTGAATGCCGAACTTTCCGATGGCAGCCGCGACATCATGCTATTTGCCAGCAATGGCAAGGCCGTGCGGTTTGGCGGTGACAGCGTGCGCCCGATGGGGCGTACCGCTACCGGTGTGCGCGGCATGAAGCTGGCTGATGGCGAACAAGTGGTCAGTTTGATCGTGCTGGACGGCGAGGGCGACATCCTCACCGCCTGCGAGCGCGGCTACGGCAAGCGCACAGAAGTGACCGAGTTCCCGAAGAAGGGCCGTGGCACGCAAGGGGTATTGGCAATCAAAACCTCCGAGCGCAATGGCCCGCTGGTGGGTGCAATCCAGTTATCAGATCATCACGACGTGCTGCTGATTTCCGATGGCGGCACCTTGGTACGCACCCCGGCATCAGCGATTGCCCAGGTAGGCCGCAATACCCAAGGCGTCACCCTGATGCGCATGGCAGATGGTGAAAAATTGCAGGCCATCGAGCGGCTGGATGCCAGTTTGGACGAGAGTCTGGATGTGGGCAGCGACGATACTGCGAATGAGGCCAGTCCGGAGGTGTAATCCTCCAGCGTGTGAAGCCAATTGCATGGCAGCCAAAACCCGGCGGTAACGTCGGGTTTTGGCGTTTCTGCGGCCTGAAATCAGCGTAATTTGCGTCCTATACTGAAACCCAGTTCTTCGCGATGGAATCGCCATGCCACGTTCACGGAATCTGCTGTTGCGCCACTTGTTTTTCGCAGTAACGCTTATCAGCGTGGTGTTAGGGGTTCCTGCCTGCAAACGCAATGCCGATGGGCAGTTGCCGGTGGCCAGTGGCGAGGCCATCAAGGCGCAACGCGAGACCGTCAAGGGCTTTGCCGTGGTGCGCGCTTACCCGGAGCAACGCACGGATGCGCTGACTATCGCCGTAGAGTTTTCCCGGCCACTGGTGGGGACGCAGGAGTTCGACAAACTCCTGCGCATCGACGCCACCGGCGAAGACCAAAGCGGCTGGGCATTGAGTGATGACGGCAAAGTCTTGCGCTATGCCAATGTCGAAACCAATAAAACCTACACCCTCAAGATCGCCGGTAGCCTGACCGCCGCCGATGGCACGATCTTGGGCAAAGATCAGGAGCTCAAGGTGTACACCGGCGAGCTGCAACCCGCGGTGGGGTTTGCCTCGCAGGGCAGTGTGATTCCTGCCAAGGAATCACGCGGCTTGCCGGTGGTGTCGGTAAATGTGGACGAAGTAGATGTGGAGTTTTTGCGTGTGCGCGATGCTGCGCTGCCCAAGTTTTTTGCCGAATACCAGCGCAGTGGCAAGCGCAGTAATTGGGAGTTGGATCCTTCGTGGTACGACCCGGACGACGCCGATAGCCGCTCACCAATCTCAAAATTGGCCGAGCCGGTGTACATGAACCGGTTTGTGCTGGGCGGCGCGCGTAACGAACGGGTGCTGACCTATCTGCCGATCCAAAGCATCAGCGAGTTGCAAAAACCCGGCCTGTATTTCGCGGTGATGAAAAAGACCGGCTCGTTCAAGGGTGAATTTGATACCGCATTTTTCAGCGTCAGCGACATTGGCCTGCATGTACGCGCTTACAAAGACAAAGTGTTTGTGCACACCGCATCGCTGGCCACTGGCGATGGCTTGAGTGGGGTTGAATTGAAGGTGCTGGATGCGCGCGGCGAAGCCGTGTTCAAGGCCAGCACCGATAGCAACGGCAATGCGATGCTCAATTACACGCTGGATGCCGCACATGTGCTGACCGCGCTACGCGGCAAGGACATGTCGATGCTGTCGTTCAACCAGCCGGCGCTGGATCTGTCCGAGTTTTCGGTGGGTGGGCGCGAGCAGGCGTGGTTCGATGTGTTTGCATGGTCGGGGCGTGACTTATACCGCCCCGGCGAAACCGTGCGCGTTTCGGCGCTGCTGCGTAACTACGACGGCAAGCCGGTGCTGGGTAAAAACGGCAAGGCGCAATCGCTGTTCGTGCGTTTGAAACAACCCGACGGCAAGACCTTTGTGGAGTCGCGGATCGAGCCCGGCGCACAGGGCTATTTCCGTTTCGAAAAAACCATTCCTGCCGAAGCGCCGACTGGGCGCTGGCAGGTCGAGTTCCGGTTGGATCCGGCCAGCAAGGTGGCGGTGCAGGGCATGAGCCTGCGCATCGAAGAATTTTTGCCCGAGCGTATGAAGCTGGATCTGGACAGCGCTGCCCCCATCCTGCGGCCCGGCCAAGCGTTCGCGCTGCAGGCCAAAGGAGCCTATCTGTATGGCGCGCCGGCCTCCGGCAACCGCTTCACTGCCAAACTGGCGGTGAAGGTGGATCAGCATCCGCTGGCGGCGTTGAAGGGCTGGTTCTTTGGTGACCCCACGGTTAGCTTGCCCACGGCGGCCAAGGATGTAATCGATGCCAGCTTAGACGCCAGTGGCGAGCTGCGGCAAGACATCGCCTTGCCGGCAGAAGTCAAAGGCAATACTCCCGTGCAGGCCATTGTGGCGGGCAGCTTGTTTGAATCCGGTGGCCGCAGTATCAACCGCAGCGTCAGCCGCACCTTGTGGCCCGCCGATGTGCTGGTGGGTGTGCGGCCATTGTTTGACGATGCCGATGGCGCCAACCCCAATACCAATGCTGGGTTTGAATTGATGCGCTATGACCGCGACGGCAAGCCGCAAGCCGGCAAAGGTTTGAAGCTGAGCTTGGTGCGCGAGTTGCGCGACTATCACTGGACGCACGACGACAGCAGCGGTTGGAAATACGACTTCACCCGCCGCTACAAAACCATTGACACCCGCACTGTGGATGTTGGCAACACCGCGCTGCGTTTTGATATGCCGGTGGAGTGGGGCGACTACCGCCTAGAGGTGTACGACCCGGCCACACGCTTGACCATGCGCTACCCGTTTCACGCCGGCTGGGGTTGGGATGATGAAAACCGCGGGCTGGATGCGCGCCCCGACAAGGTCAAGCTGGCGCTGGACAAAACCAGTTATCGCAGTGGTGACAAGCTCAAAGTCACCCTGACCCCACCGCATGCCGGCAAAGGCGTGGTGATGGTGGAATCTGACCACATGCTGTTTGTGCAATCGGTGGATGTGAAGCCGGGCACCGTGGTTGAAATTCCGGTGACCCAGGACTGGGAACGTCACGATGTCTATGTCACCGCGCTGGTGCTGCGTGGTGGTAGTGCGGCCAGCAAAATTACCCCTGCGCGCGCGGTGGGTGAGGCCTTCGTGCCGATGGATCGCAGCGCCCGCAAACTGGCAGTGGGCTTGGCCGTGAAGGCCCAAGTGCGCCCACAACAGCCGTTGCAAGTGACGGTTAGTGCTCCGCAACTGGCGGGCAAACAGGCATATGCCACGGTTTCGGCGGTGGATGTGGGCATCCTCAATATCACCCGCTTTGCGGTGCCCGATGCCAATGCGCATTTCTTCGCACAGCGCCGTTTGGGTGTGGATGCGTATGACATCTATGGTCGCGTGATCGAAAGTTTTGACGGTGCCACCGCGCGCATGCGGTTTGGTGGCGACATGGCGCTGGCTGCGTTGCCGCAGGCGCGTCGCCCCACCGCGCGCGTGCAGACCGTGGATTTGTTTGCAGGGCCGGTGCAATTGGATGCCAAGGGCATCGCAAGAGTGGCGGTCAATGTGCCGGACTTCAACGGCACATTGCGGGTCTCGGCCTTGGTCTATTCCGACACGCAATACGGCAATAAAGATGCGGAAGTGGTGGTGCGTGCGCCGATCGTGGCCGAAGCCAGCATGCCGCGCGCGATGGCCCCTGGCGATCGCGGCATGGTGACCCTGGACATCAGCAACTACACCGGCAAACCGGGCGCATTCAAGCTGCAAGTCGATGGCATTGGCCCGGCGACGATTGCCGAAGGCAGCCGCAGCCTGACATTGGGTAGCGAAGCCAAATCCACGGTCAGTTTCCCATTGTCCGCGCAGGAAGGTTACGGCGTGGCGCAAGTGCGGGTGCGGGTGGAGGGCAACGGCTTCAAAGTGGATCGTCACTATGACTTGCCGGTACGCCCGGCGTGGCCGTCGGTGCTGCGCTCACGCGCGCAGGTGCTGGGTGCCAGCGCCGCCAGCATGGACGTGAGTTTGGCCGATGGTTTGATGCCCGGCTCGGTGCGCGCACGCATGTTGGTCAGCGCATTGCCGCCCATTCCGTTTGGGGCGGCGCTCAAAGGCGCACTGGATTATCCGTATGGCTGCGCCGAGCAAACCACCAGCAAAGGCTATGCGGCATTGGCGTTGGATGCCGACACCGCGCAACGGTTTGGCGTGACCGGGCTGACGCCCGAGCAACGCCGTGCACGCATGGACGGCGCGTTTGGACGCTTGGCGTCGATGCAACTGGGCAATGGGCATTTTTCGATGTGGGGTAGTGACGACAACGCCGACCCGCAGCTCACCCCGTACATCGTCGAGTTCTTGCTGGATGCGCGCCAAGCCGGCTTTGCGGTGCCCGATAGCGTGCTGCAAAAAGCCTTGCAGCGGCTCAGTGATGATCTGCTGTCGGGCGGCGCCCAATTCTATGGCCGCGACCATCGCGAGTACCTGAAGTTTGCCTACAAGGCGTATGCCGGTTATGTGTTGGCACGGGTCAACCGCGCACCATTGGGGACCTTGCGGGCGCTGTACGACAACGATCGTAAGCAAGCCTTGAAAGGCCTGCCGCTGGTGCAGTTGGGGCTGGCGCTGGCGCTGCAAGGGGACAAGGTGCGCGGTGAAAAAGCGATCGCCGAAGGCTTTGCTTTCAAGGGCGACCGTCAGGGCTGGCTGGGTGATTACGGCAGCCCCTTGCGCGATACCGCATTGATGCTGGCGATGACCCACGAACGCGGCTACAACAAGCCTGCGTATGATGCCAAGGTGATTGAACTGGGCCGCGATCTGGAAGCGCGCCGCGCGGCTTCGCCGTGGCTGTGGTTAAGCACGCAAGAACAGATCGCCTTGGCGCGGTTGGGCAAAGCATTGCTGGTGAGCCAAACCAAACAAGTGGCTGGCAAGTTAACCGTTGCAGGGGTTGATGAAGTCATCGCCGCCAGCAAAGGTTTTAGTCGCGAAGTGGATTACGCCACGCTGGCCAAGGGTTTGCGCTTTTTACCGCAAGGGGATGGCCCGTTTTATGCCAGTTTGGATGTGGCCGGTGTACCCCGCACGGCACCCGCAGCAGATGCGCGTTTGATCAAGGTCGAACGCAGTCTGTACACCACTGACGGCAAGCCGTGGGCACCCCGTGCGCTGAAAGAAGGCGAGGCCTTGATCGTGCGCGTGGCCATCACCGCCGACCGCGACATGCCCGATGCCCTGCTCACCGACTTGTTGCCAGCCGGGCTTGAGATCGAAAACTTCAATCTGGGTGATGCCAAGCAGTGGGCCGACGTGGTGGTGGATGGCATCAATATCAGCGAGCGCGCAAACGAGGCAAGCTTGAATCATGAGGAGTTCCGCGATGATCGCTATGTGGCAGCCTTGAAACTAAATGCCGGCAGCACCGCCAAAGTGTTCTATTTGGTGCGTGCGGTGACCCCCGGCAACTACACCGTACCGCCATCGTTGGTAGAAGACATGTACCGCCCGGAACTGCGCGGAGTGGGCAAGGCCGTGCCGGAACGGATCACGGTGGTGCAGCCGTGAGCTTCAAGCCCCTCTCCCAGTGGGAGAGGGGTTGAGGTGAGGG
>Ga0208825_1000398_pt1 | contig 42847 bp, 43 predicted proteins | sample AD_UKC113_MetaG_FD_184450 | JGI IMG/M metagenome (GOLD analysis project Ga0208825, IMG submission 184450) | Active sludge microbial communities of municipal wastewater-treating anaerobic digesters from Hong Kong - AD_UKC113_MetaG (SPAdes)... | ecosystem: Engineered > Bioreactor > Anaerobic >... | reverse complement strand
TGACCCGGCATCCCGTGCTGTCTCCACCATCAAATCACCAATTCTCCGTGCCCGTTCATTCAGATCGCGAATCCTGCTCTCCTGCTCATGTGACAGCATCCCGGTCTCCCGGCTCATGGTAGCGATAACCTCAACCTCTCCAGCCATCTTTTCAAATAAATGAACCATTTCACATATGGCATGGCTTCTGGACTCAATCTCTCCCTGAACCTGTGAGACCTTATCCCGCACCTCCCGGAAGGCATCATGCAACGCCGCAAGCGTTTGGGAAATACTGGTTGTGGACTCTTTTGACTGCACAGCCAGATGCTTTACCTCACTTGCAACAACCGCGAATCCCTTTCCATAGCTTCCGGCATGAGCCGCTTCAATTGCTGCATTTATGGCAAGCAAATTTGTCTGGTTTGCAATGTCCGTAACTACCTTGATGATCTTTTCAATGCTGATCAGCTCTTCATGAATACGGGAAATCCCACTATCCACCGAGCCGGCTGCATCTGATATGGCGTCAATTCCTTCACGGCTCTGTGTTGCCAGCACCACTCCCTGCGATGACATCTCATGCGTCCTGGCAGATTTCTTAGCAACCTCCTGCACCTTCTCATTCATCCCGCAAAGCGCCTCCATGGCAGTATCTGCACTCATAACCATCTGCCTGACCTCATCCTGGACACTGACTGCCCGTTCAGATACGGCGCTGGTGTAACAGGCAAGGGTCTCAGCCTGCCCTGAAACCGCTGCTATCTCCCGTTTAATCCCATCAGACTCTTCAGTCAGCACATCTGCTGCATTTCTGAGCACCGTGATACTTTCAGATACCTGAACCCCGATATTGTCAAGCGAACTTCGGATGGTAGTGAAATCCCCCGTCACCTCAAGTTTTGAACTCATATGGGCGGTAAAGTCACCAGATGCATACCGGCTGCTTACCCGGTCAATCTCCCCGACAACAGCTGAACACCATATCCCGATCGAATCCATGGACTCTTTCATGCTGGCAAAATCTCCCGGATATGCAATCTTCTCATCCATCCGTGAGGAGAATTCACAGGCTGCAAAGGCCTTCGCAACCCGTTTCATCTCAAGAAGGGGTGTATTGAGTCTGACCAGCATCTGATTCATTCCAGCAATCATCGCCTGATAATACCCGGAAAGACCTGATGTGTCCCCTTTCATGGTAAGATTTCCCTCCATAACCGACATCGTGAAGGATTCAACAGTTGCAATCATGAGCTGCAGACTATCCAGTGCCCCGTTCAGATCCTGAATGATACTGGTAAACGGCCCTTCCTGTGGTGCAGGTATGGATAGCGGAATCCATCCTGAGTTCATCTGGGAGATTCCGTCAGTCAATGCCTGAAACTGCAGCTGTACCTGCTCCATCATGGTATTTACCGCCAGAATACCAGGCTTAAGATCCTCCGGACAGGATTCTATCTCCATCCGGTATGAGAAATTCCCTGCAGATATCGCTGATGCCAGCTGTTCCAGTGCAGAAGAAAGAGCAGAATTGTCAGGATTATCAGCCTTTTCATTAACCGGGGATATTAGTTCAGTTATGGTTAGAAACAGGACCGAACGCTTGAGGAGAACCACTTCACAGACCCGGACCGTAATCAGGTATGCGACCTCTAATACGGTATTTTCGTGAATAAACCGAATCTCTGTCCCGGGATGATTGTGAATGCCCAGTATTGCAGGATGCTCTGAGAGAGCGTCCCACTTCAGGATGTTATTATTCAGAAGAACATCAGCCGGGATGGGAATTGAGGAACCGGAAGATATGGAGAGGATAGTCCCATCCATCTCGGCGAGGATCTCACAGGATTCAGAAAGAGACCTCCTGATCGTATCATATGAGGGAAAGTCCGGCGGATCGTCCGGCTTAATAAAGAACACCAGCATGACCGGAACAGAATGGCCTATAGGCACCGTAGGAAGAGCACGAACCTCATAAAACCCAGCCCCTGTCGGAAAGACGACCTCCGCTATCCCTGATGTTATCCGTCCGGAGAGAGCAGCATCCCAGACCGACTCGCCGGAGAGAAGAGACACCGGGAGGTTTTTAAAATGCATCCCTTTCATTGTCTCATTCTGAAACCCGGAGATACTGAGGAAGGCTTCATTTGCATGTGAAATCGTCAGAGTGTGATCACAGAGGAGAACCGGAACCGGGAATGCATCAATGGAATCATCCCAGCATGAAAATGCATACGACCCCTGTGATATATGCTGAATAAACGAATCCGCCGCAGCACCTTGTCTTGAAACAACAGAATTATGAATCATCGGCATGCACCTGCCCTGCAAAAGAAGTGTGTAAAGCGTTCATCAGTTCCTCCCCCTTGTAAAAACGGTAACAACTCTTCGGAATACATATCTCAAACCTGGCACCTTTTCCATAGGTTCCATTCTCAGTAATGCTCATCCCGGTCATCCCCAGAATTTCCCGGGTGTAAAAAAGACCAAGACCTGAATTCCGGCCCACTCCCCGTTCAAAGATGACCTTCTTTTTATTATCCGGAATACCCATCCCGTCATCCTCAATGATGAGAAGGCCGCTGTCAATCCGTTCTACGAACCGAATCTGTATTGTAGAAACCCGACTCCCGTGCATCAGAGCATTTTCAACAAGATTGATGATTATCTTTCCAAACATCGGGTCGGTATACACCTCAAGTGGTCCGGTTGAATGGAGGATGGAGACATTTCCAAATTCATGAGAATGTTTGATATTCTCAATTATACGCGATATAGAAAGCCACTGGGGTTTTTGAATGCCTATCTTCTGGTATACATCGGAGAACATCAGGTGTTCCTGGATATTGTTGAGAGAAATCCCCAATTCTTTCACATCATGCGCAATCTCCGGATACTTGTGCGAAAGTTCAAGCAGATTATCATAATGAAAGAGCTGGGCGGTCAGTTCATTCCTGATATCGTGCCGGGTTATCGTATTGAGAATATCGAGTTTTTTATTCGTCCCAATCAGGTTTTCCATCTCGTTATGCTCTTCCTGAAGGAGAAAGTGATGAAGAGCGTATGATATCTCCCGTGCAACATCCTGCACCATCGCCTGTTCGTCAGGATCCCGGGCATATTCAGGCTGGAGAGTCACGGATACAATGCCAAAGACCGTTCCTGCATGTTCCAGTCTGACCGTCAGGGTATGGGCGTCATGATGACCGGAGTAGAGCGGACATGATACGCAGGTCTCATCAGGAGCACAAATAACCGGCCCACTCCTGCTTTGCAGTGCCTTCTTGTAACAGGATGTCCGGTTCCCTGCCTGAAGATACGAGAGGAACCGGCCCATCTGCTCTTCAAGACCGGCATGATACACCCCGGTCACATTCCCATTTGCATCAAACAGGACGATACGCATGTTCTGATATCCGGGTTCAGAGGTAATCCTGCTGCAGAGACGGGCAAAAACCTCTTCTCTCCTTTCATTCCCATGAATGGTGTCAGACACCTCCCGAAGAACCTGAAATATCCGGGAGAGATGCCTAAGTTTTTGCTGATCCCGGTTCTGCCGGTATGCCTTCATGACCTTATCAGACAGTTCTGCATACTGTGAACGAGGCTCTCCACCCTTTTGTACATAAAAGGTAGCTCCTGAATTGATTGCTGATACCGCAACACTTTCTCTTCCCCGGCCGGTAAAAAGAATAAAAGGAATATCACATCCATGACCTCTGATTGTTTGCAAAAACTCAATTCCACTCATCTCCGGCATTTCATAGTCGGAGATGAAGACATCAACCGGATACACAGTCAGATGTTCAAATGCCTCCTGTACCGATGAACATGAACAGACACGGATATGACCGGAGCGTTCAAGAAACGCCTTGGTGACCTCCAGAATATGGACATCATCATCGACATGGAGGACGTGGACTGGAAACAGGGGAGGTGATGAGTGGTACATTGGGATCACCCCAGTTTCCCGATCTTGTCTGCAAGTTCCTGGGCCAGATCCTGCTCTATGAACATGGCTGAAGCAAGACCAACCCATTTCGCCAGTTCCTTACAGTGTTCAGGGCCGATATCGGGAAAATTCAGACCCTGAAGATGAAACTTTGTCTGTCGTTCCAGGAGGGTGATTGCTGCAGGACCGAGATATTCAACCGCAATCTCAAGCACTGCATCAGAGGTTTTGCTCATAAAAATCCCCCGTCTACCAGTTACTCATGCTGGTAGTCCTGGTGCATCAGGATCTTCAGACTGGTAATCATCCGTTTGAATGATGAAGCAAGTTCTCCAATCTCGTCGTTCCGATTAATTGAGATCGACACATTCGTATCCCCTCTGCTGATCTTATTTGCCGATTCTATCAGCATGTGAATGTCACGAATCATGGTCCGGGAGAATATGGCAATAATAAGTCCAGCACAGAGAATGCCAAGGAACAGAATCAGATAAATGGTCTGACCAACAAAGTCCATCCGGTTCTGTACAACCGCTGCATCCATATCCACACCAACAATACCAATAACCTCTCCCCTGGCATTCTTAATCGGTGCATACCCGGCAAGTACAGTCCCCCAGGGCCTCTCAACAAAGTCTTTTTCAACAGAGGGGCCAGTAAATGCTGATATCATGGCAGGTGTCGGATTTGAGACGGGATTGCCAATTTTTACATCCCGTTTCCCGATATTATACCCGCTGTCTATGACATATTCCATCCCGTTACCCTGTTTTCTGGCGGTGAAAATCTTCACGATCTCATGATCAGCCAGGGACATATGGGCCAACTGTTCAGCATTCATCAGATAGAGGATTTCAGCCTCCATTCCAGGTTTTAATTTGGCGATCTCATCTCCGTTCAGGTCTGCTGCAGTGAGAGAGGCAAGAGCCACCAGCTCCTGCTGAGTTGATTCCTGAATTTTTTCAGTCGATGCACCGACGGTAAACAAAAATGTAAGTCCGGTAATAAGAATTACCAGGATAACAAAACCGGCGGTGAGTTTTGTCATAATTGAGTGCAGCATATCTGCCATAGAATTATTCTCTCCAAAAATTTCCGAATCACAGGCCGGAAAACATCCGGTCAGGATCGGAATGTATGCATATAAGATCATGTGCCGGTTCGATAATGATTCGGCATAGAGTCTATTGGTCGATATAGTGAGAATAGAGAACTATAAAGACATCATATTCCTCATGAGTACCCATATCTCTCTATATTCTCTATCGGAAACCGGGATAATACAGGGATGACAATGGATGACGGGATTTATCATGTCTCATACAATGAAAACTCCGGTTCTCCGGATGGCAGGAATCATGCTCCTGCTCTGTGCTGTCTTCTGTGCCACTGCCCCCGTTATGGCTGAAGAGACGACGTTAAGTATCTCAGGCTCAACAACCGTTCTTCCGATCGCCTCTGCATGTGCAGAAGCATTCATGGATGCCCATCCTGATGTTGATGTTCAGGTCAGTGGCGGGGGATCTGGTGCTGGTATCAAGGCAATAGGCGAAGGTGTTGTCAATCTTGCAATGGCATCCCGTGAACTGAAAGACGAAGAGAAGACCAAATACCCCAATCTTCAGACCGTTGCAGTCGCAAAGGATGGTATTGCAGTTATTGTAAACCCTGAAAACGCCGTAGAAGCACTTTCTCTGAAACAGATAAAGGACATCTATACCGGGACCATCACCGGATGGCAGGATGTTGGCGGAGAGACCGCAAAGATTGAGATCGTCGGACGTGACAGTGCATCCGGGACCAGAGAGTTCTTCTTTGAGAAAGTCCTCAACAAGGAAGACTTCACCAAGTTCATGCTTGAAAAGAACTCAAACGGTGCAGTCCAGCAGTACGTATCCCAGACCCCGACCGCCATCGGATATGTCGGTATGGGCTTTGAAGATGGCGTAAAAGTCGTTGAGATCAAGGGCGACGATGGAAAGAATTCAAAACCATCAGTCGAGACCGTAAAGTCCGGTGCATACCCGCTCTCCCGTGAATTATACTTCGTCACCGCCGGTGAGCCGGAAGGCCTTGCAAAAGAGTTCCTTGACTTTGTCCTGAGCGCTGAAGGACAGAAGATTGTCGAAGAACAGGGCTTTGTAAGCATCTAAAAATCATATAGAATTACAATCCGAGGAGAGATAATTCTCTCCGTTCCTGTTCTTCTGTTCTTCTATTCTACATCCGGCGTTACATCGGTATCAATTCTTCCATCAACAAACCTGATGACCCGGTCAAAGTACTCTTCATGCCAGGGCTCATGGGAAACCATCACGATAGTTTGTCCATGCTCCCGGTTCAGACGGTGAAACAGGTCAAGAACCATTCGTGAAGAAGCAGTATCAAGATTGGCACACGGCTCATCGGCAAATACAATTGCAGGTTCATTCATCAGGGCTCGTGCAATCGCTACCCGTTGCTGCTGACCGCCGGAGAGCTCACGCTTCAGGTGATGAGCCCTGCCTGAAAGACCAACTTCTTCAGTAAGCCTCATCGCTCGATCCATCACCTTATAATAATCCATTCCCAGACCAAAACCCGGCACAGCGATATTTTCCACAACCGTCAGATCCTCTATGAGAGCATAGTCCTGAAAGACATACCCCATGGTTTCGAGTCGAAACCGGGATCGTTTTTCATTGGAAAGCAAAGAGACGTCTGTTCCAGAAATCAGAACCTTTCCTGAGCTCTGGGAGTCAAGCAGTCCGATGAGATGGAGAAATGTGGACTTTCCACTTCCGGATGGCCCCATAATTCCCACAAACTCTCCTTTCTCTATCCTAACCGAAATCCCTCGTAATGCATGAACGCTGACATCACCCATCGTATAGGTTTTTCGAAGGTCGCAGGTCTCAATCATCGGTTCACCAGATCCAGAATCTCTTCAGATGTTGCCTGCTTAGCAGGAATAAAACCGGCTATCAGGGAAACGAACCCAAGAACCATAAGAGAAGGAAGAAGGACGGTCAGATCAAACACCGGATACACTGCACCGGCCGGAAACTGAAGAGGAAAAGCCCTGAAATATTCACTCAGACATGTAAAGAGTGCCACCCCGCAGAGAGCACCACATCCATAGATGACGGCCACCTGAACCAGGTAGTCCCTGATTATATCCCGTTCAGGAATACCAATGGCCTTGAGAATGCCTATCTGTCTTCTTTGATGGGTTGTGTTAATGTATACTACAATAAATATGACAATGCTTGCAATAACGAGGGAAAAGACCAGCATGATTGAGTTCAGGAGGGAGAAACTCTTCAATGCGTCACCAATTATCCCTTCTCCTTTTTCGGTTACCGTCTTGATGTCATCATGAATTCCAAACTCCATAAGCCGTATCTTGGTCTCGGCAAGTGTCTCTGCACCAGATGAGCGGATAAGAATGAGAGAAGATTTGTCAGTCGCTCCAAGTACTGATTCCATCTCTTTTTGTGTGATGAATGCTTCATTATCAGCAGAGATGGAGCCTGTCTCAAATATCCCTGCCACGGTCATTTTCCTGACAATGCCGTTCTGAAATGTAACTTCCAGTGAATCACCGGCATGAACCCCGCCCAGCGATTCCATTTTATCCTTTTTTTCATCATCATGACCGGCAAGCACTGAACCGAGCAGAATCACATCAGTGTCTCCATCAGAGAGATACCGACCTTCAGTTATCTTCCCAAAGGTCTTTGTGACACGTTCTTCATCAGACGGGATAATTGCGACAACACCCCGTGATAGAATCTTTTTATCCGATTCCAACGAAGTACTGACGATCATATGTGACGAGGCTGCAGCGATACCGGGAGTCCGCTCGATGGTTCTGACCAGCATATGAGTATCTGATAGAACCTGATTATCATCATCCGGTTCGATAATCAGGTCAGCATACTGGTAATCACTGACCTGCTGATTATATGCCCCGGTAAGTCCTGCGGTAAGGGATGGCATAAAGACCATGAGAACAAAGGATAATGCCACGATCATGATAGTAAGGAGAAATGTCCCCTTATTCCCCCTTTGTATTGCACGAACAGCCAGATATACCGGAATATTAACCGTCTTCATACCGTAGGCTCCGACTGCCGGCGACGATATACCACGATACCACCACCGATGAGACACAGAATAATAACGGCCGGAATGAGCAGTGGATTTCCCCTGGGCGCAATAGTCAGCGAAAGAGTATCATCCATGACATATTCCGTCCCTTCATGCTCCATCCTGATCATTATCGGGATCTGATAATCCCCGGCGGGAGCTTCCTGAAGATAGAATACCGCAGGGCCGTCATTATCCGGTTCAATCTTCCCGACAAAGGCCTCTTTTGTCCCTTTTACCGGGGCATCGATTACTGCCCTGACTCCATTTGCATCCCCGGTCCCCGTGTTCTCAATCCGGACGATGAGCGAGAAGGGCATTCCTTCCGATATCCGGACCGGATCTGAAGTTACTGCTGCAATGGCAAGATCCGGTTTTCCGGAAATTTTAATCGGCACCTGTTCGGTCTGTGTCAGGATCGTCCCTCCTGCGGTACTATACCTGAGGGTGCAGACAAGGAGCGATATTCCCTCTGGTGTCTTCCGGCTCGTTGAGATCGTAAGAGGGATGCTCACATCCTCACCTGGTCCAAGGCGGGATATATGGGTTATAACCTTGCTGGCTACAGAGATTTCTGGGCTTGCCGGGCTGATATTCACAATAATTTCTGATGCAGCCGTATCACCGTCATTTTGGAGAATAAGAGTCCCTTCTGCATTTTCACCAGGTATTACCGAGTCAGGAATCTCTTTTGTTATCTGGAGAGCAGGATTCTTCTGTACCAGGCTGTCATCATTGACATTCACCGGTATCGGGTATTTCAGGCTCCTTCCTCCTTCGGTTGCGATATGCAGCTCTGGGAAGTAGATTCCTGATTGATGTGGAGCCTGCACCAGGAATGTCAGGGGTACTGACTGCCCAGGACCAACCTCTCCGACCCGGCGGTAATCTCCGGACTCCACCCGAAGCCCGTTTCCAAAGAGGGAGACATCTGATAGGTAGACATTAATATCCCTCGTCTCGGTTACCGACTGCCCAGTTGTCTGATCTCCACCGGTTTTCGTTACCGATGCACCTTTTGCCGTGTTTGATACCTGGACGGTAATGAGAGCAGAGCCTCCGGGCATGATCACGTCAGGTCTGACCTCATACGAGGAGATTACAATGGTCGGTTCACTTGCGGTCACAATTCCCGTAAGTCCGATCCCCGCCAGAATGATAAGGAAAGATATGAGGATGCAGACCGTTCGGTAATGAACAGTTTCTGTTTTTAGCCGGTATGAAAGGAGATATACCGGACATGCTGACAATTGTGTCATTTATAATAACATAAATGTCATTATATTGACATAAATGTTACTGACAAACATGTCATTATATTATCTCACAACCAACATTCTCCTATGCCTCGGGTAGTCCCGGAATATAAAAAAGAAGCAAAGAAACGAATACTGGAGGTTGCCACCCGGATAGTTTTTGAAAAAGGGTACCAGCATGTGCGGATGGATGATATTGCGAAGGAAGCAGGAATCTCCAGACCCACCCTCTACCTCTATTATGAAAATAAAGAAGCCCTCTTTCTTGAGATCATCAAATCCATCATCGCCGATGTCAGTTCTATGGCACAAGAGTCCATACAGTCAGGTGAGATCCAGTCCCTTGGAGATTTTTTTGCAGAGGCCAATAACCAGTATAGGAACCAGTTTGCGATGATCTTTGAGGTCATGGCAGGACTCCCAAAAAAACACCGGTTAATTTCAGAGATTGCCCTGCTTCATGACGAGATGATACATCAGATCGCTATGTACCTTTCGATGCGGTTTCCTGACCGGCCAGTGGAAATTGACCCGGAAATTATGGCAAATGCTATGCTTGCCCTGTTTATTGGTCTGCAGATAAGACAAAGACTCGGTCTTGATCCGGAGACGGCAGCACGAGTATGGGAAACAGTAATATCAGCCCCGTTTCAAATTAGCAGAACTTACCGAGTCTAAACCCCTACGAAGAGAACATGACCGACCAGGCCGATCTTATCCTTCGAACACTCACTCCCGGTGAGGATATCCCATATAATCTCCTCTTACTCGCTGATGAGACAAATTATGAAGATGCGATCTCCCGGAGTTATTATGCCTTGTATTATGCAGCCAAAGCTCTGCTCTCTTCAAAAGGGATTATTACAAAAACCCACAAAGGACTCATTACTCAAATCAGTGACCATTATGTGAACAATGGTCTTGTGGATCATCAGATCTGGCATACTCTGGCCTATACCGAATCCTTAAGAGAATCAGCAGATTATAGTACCGGAGAACAAATCACAGAGGAAATATCACTAGATGTTATCGAAGAGAGTAAAAAAAATTCATTCAGGTATGCGAAATTCTGGTTTTACGACAAAGATAAGTTTAACAATAAGTTCATGATCCCAGAAAAAAATAGGGGTGGGTATCAACAATACACTTTTACCTCCCCTATCCCCTCCTCTCCCCACCTTACGGATTACTCTCCACAAGCCGGACAGGATTCACTGCTTCAGTCGGCATCCGACCGCCAAACCCCCAGGGTCCCTTGTACACCCCGTCCGGAGCGAGATCCCTATCATGTTCCTTCAGCCAGTAAAACTGATGGTGGTATACATACACCCCTTTCGTGTTGGAATCCCTCCGCTCCACCAGCTCATGCCCGATAAGTTTCCCAAACTGTTGAAATTTCTTTCCCATCGTTTTCACCGGAAACCGGGAAGAAAGACTGATGTAGAGTGTTTTTCGAAGATACGAATAATTCAGTGGATTATCAAGCCAGGTAATCATAGTGGATTCTCCTTTTCATACAGATATTTCATTTCATCCAGGTGTTTCTGACAGACCTGGTTATACGGCCGGTCCGGGATCCAAAACATCGCTGATGACCGGGTTGAAGCGGTGCATCCCTTACATCTGCAGTATAATTCTGTTCGGTCCTCATCCGGAATAGGAACATATGCATGGACCGGAAGGTCAGGACTCATACCATGATATACAGCAAATTCCTGGAAGATGGTAAAGTCTGACAGGGCTCGCGATGTGTTTTCGTGGGCAGGCTGCACCAGACCATCTCCAGGCTTGGAAAATCTTTGTGCATCGCCACCAGTCGGTTTCGTAAACGATTCAATACCAGCCATTTCAGTTTGGAGAACCTGATATTCAGGGCCTCTCAGGCATTCCGGACAATCGGGGATCTCTCCACCAGACTCATCATAATAATACCGTTGCATAATCTCCAGCCATTTCCTTCTGTTTGGAATCTCCAGAGCCCGGATATTTTTTATCCCATGTGCAGTCTGAACCCGCTTCTGTCTGCTCACCATACCGATGCCTCCAAGAGCCCGGGAGACACTTTTTGAACTGCACTTCAGACCTTCGGTGATCATTTTGGAGGTAACCGCCTGAATTCGTCCTTCATAGTAATATTTACCAAATTCTGGATCGCTCATCAGGATTTCATCGCCCAATGCCAGGGAAAGAACATAATTGAACATAATACCTTCATACGATTCAGCTCGTGTCCGCTTGATCTCCTCCTGCCGGCTTTTGAGGTACCGTAAAAACCGCTCCTGCCCGTCAGGAAAGAGAGTCAGAATAATGGAGAGAGGTCGTGCCATCTGCTTGAGTCGTCCTTCTATTCCGTTTCCTATACAGGAGAGCATGCATTCTTCTGAAACGCGGGGCCAGTGCTCAAGAGTAAACCTGGCAATAAGAGCCCTTATTACCGCTACCTCCTCTGCATACGTGGATGGAAGTTCAGGAGGAATATCATCCCGTGTGGTCTCATCCGGAGAGAAGGAAAGACACCGCCCCTCGGTTGCGGTATCCTGAAACGGCTGTCTCATGGCGATGAGTTTGGGACCAAACGGATCAAAGAGATGAACCCTCGAAACGTCGTTTTTATCGGTCAGGATGAAGAAATTGTCCTTTTCAAATCCAAGATTCAGGTACTTGATAAGCGGAGATGACTGATCACCTTTCAGATCTGATTCATCAATCAGAAGTGTTCCCATCCATTTCTCTTTAAATCGCATGATGCCGGAGATTGAAGACGCCCCTGATGCCCGGATTGGATAGAAACAAAGATCAGAGATAACTTTTAAAAACCGGCTCTTTCCTTTCCCGGTATCACCAAGGAACCGGAGATAGGGCGTGGTGCTGCATTTTGAGTAATACCAGGAGTACAGGATATAGTAGACAAATAACTCATAATCATGCTCGTCAGCATCCAGGTATCTGAACAAATGATCCCTGATTCGGGCATATAATGCTCCGGGTGTCAATAGTTCTGCCTTTTCCAAAAGATCGGTCCGTGGAATTCCGACAATATAGCTGGTCGTACCCCGATCCTGATGAACGGGGAGCTCCGGAGGCATCGTGACTATACCGGACGGATCGGTCTCTTCGCTTGAAAATACCACGGTGCCATCCTGCAGGTGAGCATATGAATACCGGACATCCGGACTGATACAGGTAAGGTAGAGGACCCCGTCTTTCTCAAAAAAAGGAATATGCCTGATTACCTCCTCTTCTTCCGGGGTATCAAACAGTTTCACGGTTTTGATATAGGAATATGCCAGATCCTTGATCTCCGAAAGAGCCCCATAATCCAGTCGTTGATACTCTTTCAGCTTCTTATTCCGGTTCTGCAGGGTTTTAATAACTGCATCGGAGGGTTTTCGGTTGGAGAGCAGATAGACAGCAATATCCCAGAACTCCTGTCTCATATCTCCTTCTTCAGGAGGATCCATGGTGAAAAGGTATGCACCGGATTCTTTTACCTTTGAATAGGACCGGTCTCCTGCCATACCTAAAGCTCTTCTCATCGTATCAGTGAAGGGGGAATGAATTGTCATTACTTCGGTCATGATCTCCTCCGTGATCTCTTCCAGGCAATCCGTTCTAAAAACCTGACTTCAGGCTTTTCCCGATCCAGCACCTCCAGATGCCGTCTCATCACATCCGAATCATATGTCCCGCCACAGGACATAATTCCCCGGCATATGGCATCCCAACCGGCTGCATCATACCCGGCAGCACACCGGAAACAGTAGACGACGCCTTTGTTAGGGTTCATCGCCACATTTCCTCCTGGTGACGTGCTCCCATGAACCGGATGCACTCCCCGGATCTCGCTTCCCACTATCCTGGCATCCCGTGGAAGGTTGTCCATGACAGAGAGACCATACCGCTCGGTAATTGTCTTTCCTCTGCTTTGTACAGGGGCACGAGATTCCGGTTCAGGGATCGAATCAGCGAGAGCCGGGCTTATGATTCTGGCGATATTCTCAATTTCAGACCATCTGACGGTCATTATGGACGCATCAGGATCATATATTTCATACCGGTTCCCATTCGGATGCAGAGAGCCGGGTCCGATACACTGACCACCGGTTTTCTCCATTCCAGCCGGGAAGAAGAGTTCAACGATGGTATGGTCCAGAACGTTACGGATCGAGAGTTTGTGCCCCCGGAAGTGAGCAGGAATATCCGGACAGGAGACGATGGCCCGGTATTTATGCCAGTCAGGCCATGCTGAATACCGGAATGTCTCCCTGACCAGATCCTTCCCGCCTGCTGCATGAAATGTCCCTCTATCATCCACGTCAAGAGAGAGGATATCTGAACCGGGAGCAGGATAATACCCATAATTCCCACCATGTTGCAGATGTACGGCCAGAATGGGATCATCAGACCGCCTCCCCTGTGATACCAGGTTCCAGCCCTTGTACGTCGGGCCCTTCTCCCCGGCCGGGACCATGACATAGAGCAGGTCGTCACGCTGCATCTGCCTGGGTATACCAGAGTCATGGGGTACAGAGGTTGTTGTTTTACTCATTGAGTCCCCCTCTGATCCCCACAGCATCAAGGGTGTCATGAATCCAGTTCAAAGATAGTTCATCAGATCGTTTTTGATTAATACTGGGATCTTTCATTTTTTCTCAATCCTGTCGATATTAGCGTTTTCCCATAACGGAGATCGTGGAAAAGAACGCATGTGTGCTCATTTCTCTCTACTCTCGTTATCCGTGCTTCCATATAAACATTGGTATTATAATACTATGTATTAATTCATAGCAATGTATTCATAGTAATAAGTTCATACACATAGTCATGACTGAAGGGAGAACGCGGGGTCAGGGGAATAATCCAGGGGTTACGAAACGAAAGATTATCGAGATTATCTTAAAGCAATCTGAACCTACCCCGGAACCATTGATTCGGGACAGTATTGCCAGCGATCTTGGAATAAAAGAACCAAAGAGTACAAAGATACAACTCGCCGCTGCAAAGGAAGAAGGGATTCTCCTGAAAGATACAAGAAGCGGCGTAAATTACTGGGATATTGATTTTACTTCTGAAGCTCTTCTTGGATATGTCATTGACATCATCACCCTGATGCCGGGGAAGGATCGGGTCCCGTTCTTCTCCTCTTCATATGTTCAGGACCTGGTACTGAAAATGGCAGGGTTTTTGGCACGGACAAATCATCCAAAAACACGGGTCGGATATTACAGCACAAAATTATCTGAATACTGGGGCTTTTTGAAGAGTGAGCCGATTCATGAGACTTTGGATGAAGAATTACCAGATGACGTTCTCCGGGCCGTGCGATTTTACCAATGGGTGGTAACCCGCTCGCCATCCTTTTTCCTGTATTCATTTCAGGATGCAGCCCAAATCGATCCGTTCCTCGAATCTATCCTTGCATCATACATACACAAGGCTGAATGGAGAGATTTTGATCTCCTCTATTTTGTCGGGACGATGGGGCTCATTATCGATTACAGCAGGGCATATGAACGATACCGGGATGAAATAGCAGTATTCCTGGGAGAGAATTCACGCGATATCTTCAATCACACATCCATAAAATATCCCGACCGGTTATTCCGGAATATGATACAGGCACATGAGATGATGCAAGAGAGGCATACCATTCCCACCACTCAAGGAGGTTCCCAGAAAGCATTTCGAACGAATTTGAATATGTTTGAGAAATTATAGGGGTTTAACGAAAAGAAGGCATTGTAGCAGTTGTAACACTTGTAGCAGCTCTATGGAAAAGAGACCTGAATAGTTTTTCATCAGTATCTGATCTGAATCCGGGTCTGAACATGCAGAATATCTGGAAAATATGGACGGGTCTGAATTCATAGATTCAGACGAGCGATTAATAGACCATACCTGGATCGATTACAACCCCTTCTTTGAAAATGCCCTGATTACCTCTTCACAAACACCAAAGGCATCACATTCTGATATCTGCATGTAATAATAATTATGTCCATGTTCGTTAATATTCGCTCGAAAACCCTGGCTATCCCAGTTTTGCTGAATACCCTCCCGAAACTCACCTGCCGGTAATGTATCGCTGGCACAGAGTTGTTGCAGGTGTCTGACTTCGTGAGCTACCGTTCCAATAAGGACAGCAGGATCTTTCCAAATCTCTGAATCAGGTCTTATGAGGATGGTCTTATCACTGTCAATAAAAGCTGCCTCCTCTCCAGGATTCAGTTCTTCTTCATCAGCAAACCGAACTTCATTGAGATATTCTTTGTCAAATTTAAGAGCTTCAATTATCGCATTCGCGATTATATTTGCAAATTCTTTCTTTTCTTTGAGGTCCCTTGGTTCATCCTTCCATGAATCTAATTTTTTTTGTACTTCGGGATCTTTTGTTATGGTATCATAGATTTTTTGAGCTACCCGGAGATGCTCACCTTCTGGAATAGGGGTTCCAAATATCGGATATGCACTCTCTATTTGCACCCAGTTCCTATCCCAGTTATTTTTATCGGGATTTTTTTCAAAATATTGCACAGGTATTGGGTCATCGTCCGGATATCTCATAGAATATACGAAATTTCCATCTGGGCTTATAGACCAGTCATCTGGGTACTTATCAGAGCCCTTCAAATTTTTATTCAAAGATGAAATAACTGCATTTGCAGCGTTTTTCAATGAATTCTGTACATCCAGTCCCTTATTTTCTTCTTTTCTCTCTTTTTTATCAGCATTGTGTTCTATTTCAGGGGTTTTTTCAATATCTTCTTTTTTGTCAGGTTCAGCGGATTGTGTATTAGTATTTAAATAATAATTAAGAGAAATATCATTATTATTTAGGTTTTCCGAATCCCTTTTTTCAATATCTGTCTGTACATCATGGGTTTGGGATTTTTCTGATATCATCTCATCCAATGATGGATTTTCATCAGGCGAAGATATTGTATTGGAATGGTCTTTTTCTTTAACAAGATCTGGATTTTCGTTTATCAGAGTATTTTTAATCTCATTCCACCTTCGCTCCAATTCTTCCTCTGAATACGTTGACTGGGTAGTTACGTACCCAAACTCATTGAGATAAAAGACGGTCTTGGTTTTCGGATCATAGAACTGATTTGTCTTTTCGTCAATGATTATCTCATCAGATGCTTTTGATTCATTCACATGAACATCCGGAATTTCTGTGGGCTTTGGGGTACTTGTCAATGGAGGGTATTTATCGTTATCAACGTCATAATCACAGACCCCATTCCCATCAAGGTCAATGTAATCCTTGCAGATGTGTGGTGAGTTATGAAAACAGGTTGCTGCTGAGGTGGGAACACTCCACAGAAGAGATAGAATGAGAGATAAACAAATGAGTGCAAGAAAGGAAGACTCACTCTCATTGTTGCAGGATCAAAAAAGTCTATCGTCTATCTCTGGATGGTATATCCATCAGAGATCATGGAGAAAGTATATCAATCACTCATGAATGATATGGCTACATCGTTAAAAATATTTTAATTTTTTATGCAAAATTTTTTCCGGATTTGTTCGATTTAGCGTGTCAATCCCTCTTTGTTTTCGTGTTCTCTCTGTCGGTATGTGAATGCCATCCCTGTGTCGTGGGGGAGGAAATCATACAACCTGGTGATTGGAAGGGGATGTACCTGCTATTTTTCAATATCCATCAGTATCCAGCACTTCATCGAATTCCTCACACCGAAATTTTTTACCAGGGTCTCTTTTCCATAGAACTGCTACAACTGTTACAACTGTTACACGGGCGTTAAATTGGATAAAAATGCTTTAATGCTCCAATAATGATTAAAAGTGATAATTCCGCTCAATACTGAGGAAGGGGCTCGATTAGTCAACCTTTTTATATAATGAATTGTGGAGACAGTGTTGCCACAATTATGAATCATGAGATTATTTCTCCCCATAAACGGTTTTTGCACCTTTTGGAGACACGAATGGGATAAGATAAAAAGGATACCCAGATTTACAAATTTTTCCGGGGTGTCTTCCATAAGTAGATACTTACTATTCAATAAATCATAGATATTAAGAAATTATGAGCGATAACCTGATGAGTTACCATTGCATATAATAGGTAAGGAGGAACTGGGATGTTAAGGACATATAAGGCGATTATAAGAAATAATTATGTTGAATGGGATAACGACATTCATGAAGTAATAAACTCAGATAATCCTGTTTCAGTGTATATTACTATTTTAGATGAACCCAAACCAGATAATAATACCGAAAGAGGCAAATGTATGGTTTCAGCTTTGAACAAGTTAGTTAAAATAAAAGCATTTGGCGATGTTGATGATCCTGTTGAGTTCATACGAGAGATGAGGCAGGAGAGAGAGCTACCGGGAAGACAAGATGCTGATTGATAGTAATATAATCATTTATGCCATGCATCCCGATAAGGAAATTGTCCGTAAATTAATTGAGAAGAATTCACCCTTTGTCTCCGTTGTCAGTTATGTCGAGGTACTCGGATATCATAAATTATGTGAAATGGAACGGGAATATCTCGAAGATTTTTTCAAAAATGCGAAAATGTTACCGATTTCTCAAAGCGTTTTAGATTATGCAGTAAAACTCAGGCAAATAAGAAAAATGACATTGGGAGATGCTCTCATTGCTGGCACTGCACTAACTCATGATATTAAATTAGTTACCAGAAATATTACCGACTTTCAATGGATTGAGAACCTAGAGTTAATTAATCCATTTGAATAGATTATTGCATTTATTGTAGATTTAGTTCCTTTCATCGTAGTGTATGTTGGATAAAATATAAGATCAGTAACCCTCCCACCAGAATACCTACAATTATTTGTGCAGGTCTCTTTTCCATAGAACTGCTACAACCGCTACAACTGCTAAACGGGCGTTAAATTGGATAAGGATATCTCAATGCAACCAAAATGTTGAAAAGCGATAATTCCATTGAATACTGATGTAGGGCGTCGAATGGTCAACCCATTTATATGATGAATTGTGGAGTCAGTGTTGCCACAATTATACTTGAAAGGATACATCTCGTCATACAGCTATTTTTGCCCCATTTGGTGAGACGAATCTGAAAAGATGAAAAGAGTAATTATTTATAAGTTTAATTTCTCTTACTATAAAAAATGCTGCCATGAAAACGGTACAATTTCTGGGATTTTAATTTATCAATAAAAACATTTTTCTATATCTATCATTATAGAACTTATATCGTACAATCATATTACCATCCGCGTTTTCAAAAGCACCTCCATTTTCTTTCCAATCCAGATACCATGACCGTGAACCAGAATCCTGAACAGATAGCCAGGGAAACCATCGACCGGAAATTAATCGTATCCGGGTTCGCAGTTCAGGATAGAAAACATATCGACTGGAAGGTATTTTCCGGTATTGCGGTCAGTGAGTATCCGACCGATGCTCTGCCTGCTGATTATGTTCTGTTTGTGGACCAGGTTCCTGTTGGGGCTATCGAAGCGATATAAGAATTAAGAGCACAATAAAGGGTACAGGATTTAGACAGCCATATAAGGGGATTACAGGGTATATCATGCCACAACTTGAACTCATCGAAGCAATCGAGAGACGCCTCTGGAAATCGGCGGATAATCTTCGTGCAAACTCCAACTTTGCCAGTAACGAGTACTTCCTTCCCGTGATGGGCCTTATCTTCCTTCGTCATGCATACAGTCGGTATCTCATGGTGAAGGATGAGATAGAGAAGACCCTTCCAAAGCGTGGCGGAAAAACCCGTGCTCTCACGAAGGAGGATTTCTCCCAGAAGAGTGCTATTTATCTCCGGCCACAAGCCCAGTATGATTACCTGGTCTCTCTTCCGGATAGCAGTGACCGTGCGGGTGCAATCATTGCGGCGATGGAATCGATAGAGGAGGATTATGATCTTGAAGGTGTACTGCCAAAGGAAGAATACCGTGCTCTTGAGAATGATGTCCTGAAACAGACTCTTCAGATCTTAAACCCGGACGAACTGAAACAAGCTTCCGGAGATGTGTTCGGCAGGATATATGAGTACTTTCTTACCCAGTTTGCCGACCTCAAAGCCCACGACAACGGAGAATTTTTCACCCCGGTATCTCTGGTATCACTCATCGCCAATATCATAGAACCGAAAGAAGGGATTGTGCTTGATCCGGCCTGTGGTTCCGGAGGTATGTTTGTCCAGAGTGCTCATTTTGTAGAACGGCTGAACCAGAGTCCGACTGAACATCTGACCTTCAAAGGGATGGAGAAGAATGCAACGACCATCCGGCTTGCGAAGATGAACCTGACCGTTCATGGTCTGGAAGGAGATATCATGAAGGCGATCACCTATTACCAGGATCCTCATGAACTCTTTCAGAAAGCGGATTATGTGATGGCAAATCCTCCGTTCAATGTTGACGAAGTGGATGCCGATAAGGTAAAGAACGATCCCCGTCTTCCGTTTGGTCTCCCCGGAGTTAATAATCAGGATAAAGTCTCGAATGGGAACTATCTCTGGATCAGTTACTTTTACAGTTACCTGAATGAGAAGGGCCGGGCCGGGTTTGTGATGTCTTCCCAGGCATCAAGTGCAGGTAGGGACGAAGCAAAAGTCAGGCAGAAACTTGTGGAGACCGGAGCGGTTGAAATCATGGTCTCTATCAGATCAAACTTCTTTTACACCCGTACGGTTCCCTGTGAACTCTGATTTTTAAACAAGGCCAAGCCGGAAGAAATGAAGGATTCGGTCCTGATGATCGATGCCCGGAATATCTTCCGAAAGGTAACACGGAAGATCTATGATTTCAGTCCTGAGCAGGAACAGAATATTCTTGCGATCGTCTGGCTGTACCGGGGTGAGACAGGGCGATACCTGGAACTTGTCTCCCGGTACTGTGAGACGATGCTGAGAGAGGCTGAATCATCGGTCAATTCCGGAGATGAGAACCTTTTCAATCAGTTCTGCCAGAAGATGACTCTGTTTTTAGACACCGCCCGGCCCTATATCATCAGACTTTCGGGGGATTATGCAGCAAAAGAGATCTTCTCCGAGCTTGAAGGAGAGAACGCCCAGTTATCTAAAGAGATTAACGGATTTGCGAAGGGTACATCTCATGAACTGAAACTCTGGGAGAAGCAGGATACCTCAAACGGGGGGCTAAAGAAAGCAGTTGACCGGCTTTCTTCTCTTCCGGATAGCAGTCATGCACTGGTAACCCAGGTAGATCTGATATCAAAACTTGCAAACCGGCTTATGGAGACGTGTGAGAAGGAGGGTCAGGCAAAGGGGTCTGATCTCTGGTCAGGTCGGGATTTGAACAGGATTCTGAAAGATGCTGAAGGTGTCAGGGAGGAACTAATTTTCGATCTGAAACAGGTCAGATACTTTTGGAAACAGGCTCACTGGCTGGTTGAGCGGTTCCCGGATGGAAAATACCGGGATGTGGAGGGTCTGGTAAAGCGGGTCTCCCGGTCAGAGATTGCAGCAAATGACTGGAGTCTTACTCCGGGGAGGTATGTGGGAGTTGCTCCGGAAGAGGTCGATGAGGAGTTTGACTTTGAAGAGGCTCTCCGGGATATTCATATCGAACTGGAAGGCCTGAATGCAGAGGCTGTAGAACTTGCCGGGATAATACAGAAGAACTTTAAGGAACTTGGGATATGACCGTGGTTCTGACTGACGAAGAGATAAAGTCCCTTATCGGTGAAGAGAAAAGAATCCCACCGGACTTTTTCCCGACATTTCATCTTGTCAGAAAGGGCGGCCACAGGGAAGGGAAAAAGGATCTCTCTGGTAGTCAGGGCAACCATTTTCGCGTGATTGTTCGTCAGGGGTGCTTTAATCACCTAGACTTTTCCATTGGTCTTTTATATTTTCCAAAAAATTCTAACAAAGCGTTTATCCTGAAGAAATATAATGGAAAGAGTCATCAGCATACAAATAAGATTGAAAAAGAAACATTCTATGATTTCCACATTCACACCGCCACTGAACGATACCAGGAAGAGGGGATAGACTGTGAAGACGGATATGCAATTGTCTCCGACCGATATTGTGAGATTACCGGAGCAATGAGATGCATGGAAGAAGATTGTGGATTTGTTATCCAGACAGATAATGTAACTCTTGATGTATTCGGGGTGAATAATGACGAGTGATGTAATCCTCCAGTCTTTCAGGCAGACCGTCTGCCATGATCTGACTCTTGTACCTGAAGGTATTGAGAGGTACCGGGTTTTTTCTCCGTTTATGTTTAATGATGGAGATCACCTTGCCCTCGTTCTGAAACGGGAAGAATCCGGATGGGTTTTGAGTGATGAAGGTCACACGATGATGCATCTGTCATACCGGATGGAGTATAAGGACCTGACACAGGGGAAAAGAGGGGAGATAATAGATTCAATTCTGGCGAAACATGGTATTCGTGACCGTGATGGAGAGTTTATCTGCCCGGTTCCTGATACCCAGTATGGAGACGCCCTGTTTCAGATGGTGCAGGGACTTTTGCGAGTGAGTGATATATCATTCTTATCACGGGAACATGTCAGATCTACCTTCCGTGATGATGTTTCAGCATATATAAATGCATTACCCGGTCTCTCCGGACAGGTAACCTGGGAATGGCATGATCCAGTTCATGATCCGGAAGGAATGTACCCTGCCGATGGGTATCTTACGGGTTTAGATGAGCCTACCGTCCTGTTCCTGCTCCAGAATGATGACCGGGTCCGGGATGCAACCATAAACCTTCTTCAGTATGAAAAGTGGGGTATCCCGGTTCATTCAGTTGCGATATTTGAGAACCAGGAAGAGATTAACCGGAAAGCACTGGCAAAACTTTCAGATGTCTGTGATAAGATGTTCTCGAACTTTACCGGGAACAAGGACAGGATTCGTCAGTACCTGGTACATGTATAGAAATGATTGGTATGGGTTATCTGATGGGGATGTCCTGTAATACTTTTTTAGGTAATGGTTTATCAAGATCTGATTTCTCCGAGTTGGATTATGAGAAATACCTAAATGATCCAATTGTGGAGTCAGTGACTCCACTATTTTCATTTGAAGGAACGGTCTTTATCTCCCGATATTTCCTTGAGTTGCCGAAGAAAGAGGAGGTAGAGAGGTTTATTGAAAGGCAGATTCGGGGAAGGGTATGAGATGATTGTTTCGTGTTACGTATAAAAATCTTTGTGAGTTAGATGCCACAAATGAAAACAAATTGCTTAAGGGATGGAAAAAAGTGCCCTTATGCGATATTGCTAATATTACAATGGGTCAAAGTCCACCGTCGGAATATTATAATAATGAAAATTTAGGTTTACCTTTTTTTCAAGGTGTAACAGATTTTGGAGACCGTTACCCCAAAGTTACTATTTATTGTACAAAAGAGCAAAAAGTAGCTAATCCTGGAGATATCTTATTTAATGTAAGGGCACCAGTTGGGCGGATAAATATCGCCCCTGAAAAATTGATAATTGGAACCTCACCTCCCGAAAACCTTTAGGCGCATAGACTTAATACAGTCAAAATTTCTCTATTTTTCTTACTGACTTTAGATTGAATAATCTCTCCCTGAGATAGTACAAAAAGTTTAACCCCCTCCGATAATCCGCGGTGTACAAAGAAGATTTTAGAATTATTTCACTATTCGCGCGGCTGATAAACTTGGATTGTAAAAGTGCAATGCGAATTCAATCCTTTTAAGAATTAAGAAACAAACCGAAAGATCAAAGATAAAAGAGGGAGAATTCTATTTGATAATTTTGAAAACTCCCATAATAGTAGACACTTCTGATCATAAATGGATTTTGCTGAAGAAAATTCTAGGTGTTTTAGAGACACGCAGATGCCGCCAAGAAATTGCAAAATTTGGGATAAAACCAGCAAATCAGGCTTACACGAATTTAGCTATCTTATTGCTGTCAATGTTTTTTTCAGTAGAAATTTCCTATGCAATAACGGAAATTGAAAAAAGAATAGAATTGCAGCAATTTTTACGAATAGATAATATTCCTACCCCTAACGGTGTTTATCGTTTCATGAGTCAATTTTCTGCAGAGCAATTTATTTCAATGACTCATGGTATTTTAAACGCAGTTTGCCCCAAGAAACGACATTATTTTCGAAAAACAATAATCATTGATGGGACATCGCTGTCTGTAGATATAAATTGGTTCAGAAAACGCATTCAAAAATCAAAGTTAGTAAATAAACCCTATAATTGGCAATATTCTCCTTCTAAGGGATTTTATATTGGTTTAAAATTAACACTTGCGATCGATCAGAATAATCTTCTTCCCTTAGCGTTTCTTGTTCATCAGAATCCAGTCGCTGATTCAAAAATATTCCCGTTAATTCTTCAAGAATTGAAACGGAGGAGGATTTTAAACAAAGGAGATAGAGTGTTACTCGATCGTGGGTACTATTCTTACAAAAATTATGTATTATCATTGATAGAATACAGTGTAATTCCTTTAATTCTTCCGAAAAAAGGATTTTAAGTGGGATCCCATCCTTCAGAAAGGCATGAATAAACGGCCTGATAGAATCGGAAACTCCCGCTTTTTCTGCTGAAGTCGTCATCTTTTTATACTTGTACAAAGTAGGATCCATCATAAAGACTTCAGAATCCAAGGCGGTGATCATGAGCCATCACCTGACTCTTCATGCATCTTTCGTAGTTTTACGAAAAAACGGGTTGATTCATACGTACTGAAACGGTTCTTATAAATGGATTTCTTGAGCCATTTAATCGCCTCCATTTTTTTGTTTAACCGTTACAATAATGATATGTATGGAAGATCGCGGTTCTGTTTCTCCGCAAGACGGTGTGCAAATGCAATCGCCTCATCACCTCTTCCCGACCGCTCAAGTGCCATCTCTATCCAGTCTGCATTGTCCAACAAGTCAGCATCTGAAGAGGACCCGATCGTATTCTTCCCTTCTTTGTCCTTCCCAAACAGACTGTCAGCTACCTTTGACCATTCAGATTCAGGGTGTGAGCGATTGATAAAACCCCGAATATCATCGGTCAGATCGTACTCATCTTCCCTGATTAACTCAATCGCAGACAAAACCTTCTGATGGACCGGAAGATCCGAGAGTTCGAATGCTTTTGCAACAACCTCCATACAATCCGAAATTTGAGAACTGATTGAACCTGATTCATCATCCATCTCAAGCTGAGCAGCGGCTTTTTCAAGGAGGAACCGACCAAGGTGGATAAGATCAGCATATCGCTTCGCCTCAAGCAAAGCGGAGAAACTCTCATAGATACCGGAGTAATCCGGCATATCCTCTTCATCCATCTCATACCAGTCAGAATAGGAGACCTCCTCTGAGGTTACCAGTTCAATTTCAGCAATTACCGCCGATAACGATGAATCGGATGAACTCTCCTCAATTCTCTGTCGCCGGTCAAGGGACACCCCAATATCATGCCCCTCAAGCCCGGAAAGGATGATAGATATCAGTTCGTCTTTGAGAGCGACTGTAAATACGCTGTCATGTCTTTCGTTCGGTTATGAATAACCGGAGCAGGAAGAAGAAATTCCTTCGATCCCGAATCAAGAAGCGTATGATATGTCCGCTCATACTCCTTTTCAGGAGGTTTTGATACCTCAATACCCCGTTTTAACCGCTCTAGATACTCCAGCATCAATGCAACGCCATGTTTACAGTCCAATCCCACCGGACAGGTACATCTCGAGGAGAGACTATCTGATACTGATACTACCGTATCATACTCTTTGGTCCCCTCTACCGACCCGCAGATAATATCGTCAGAGATCTGATATACGGATGATACATGCCCGGATATTTGATATGATCTCCCTCTTGAAGCCGTCTGTTGTCTCACCCAGGAGTTCAGATCTTGATGGGAGAGATCCCTGAACTGTTATAATAAAGAGCTCTCCCCTGGAGCATATCAACGGATGGATCGATACGATCAATCCCATTATGTGAGCAGAAGGAGACTATGTATGCACATCTGAGGAGCCCTGAGTGACCGCGAAACGACCAGCACCAATCCACGATAAAGAAGAAGAGACCATACCCGATACTTCGCTTCCGGTCTTTCATGCCCTGATTTACCCGGCCGTTGAAGGGGTAGCGATATGTGCCGAATATATAACTGATAAACCCGCTCCGGTAAGGAAAAAAGGCTACGCAAAGGATAAACCTGGCGAATATCCATATTCCCTGGATCATACCGCCCTTAAAACGCTCATAGAGAACTGTTTTGGAGCATATGATGACCTGAAGGCTACCAGATGGATTATCTATCTCCCCGCTGAAGAAACGGTTCCTCCTTCCTCTCAGTTCTCATCAAAAAAGAAGCCATCACCAAAGGAGAAAAAACTCCCCCTTGTTCCGATGTATATCCCCGTTCTTCTCTGCCCGTATGAAACCTTTTTTCAAATCTGGAAAGCCGCTCAGAATACAGATAAAAATTATATTGCTGGCGATTCCTTCCAGTACATCTCCATTCTGATGGAGAGTACCGTCCGGCTCATACAAAACGGACGGTTCAAACCATCTCTAGAACGGACCTTTGCCGGATATCATGCCGTATGGGTACCTGCCCTTTCTCCTCAGGATATGGAATGGGTATCAGATTTTTCAAGCCGGATGCCAACGGTCTGCAGGTACGCTATCCCCCGGGTCGCAAAAGATCCCTACATTTATAAACCTGAGACCAGAGTAGAAAAACTCATCGTTGAGATGATGCGGGTGATTATCCGTGCTGCCCTTGGTGGTTATACACTGAAAGAAGAGACAGATCCCTTTTATGAACCCTCAGAAAACGAGATGCAGTTCATGACTGACCTTCTCGGGGTAACCGACCCAATAAGGAACAAAGGATTTGAGAGAACCTTCTTACGGGCGATGCAGGACTGGCTGACCTTCTCAAGTTCAAGACGGTTTGCTCCCTTTGAGTTCTGCATGATCATAAAAGATCCACCAGAAGGACAGACAGAACCATGGGATTTCACTCTCGCGGTCAGATCAGAGGCAGAACCATCTCTTCTCATCCCGGCAGAAATAATCTGGGAATTGCCTGATCACCAGAGCGGGCTCTTCCCCCAGGCAGCCTATCTCAAACATATCCTCCTTGCTGGTATCGGGCTCTTGACCTCATCATCATCGGCATTATGGCGTCCCCTGTCCGGATCGAAACCCACCGGGGGAAGTATGACCCTGAAAGAGGCTGCAACGTTCTTGGGTTCAGACCTTGCAAGAGCCAGGAGGAAGGGAGTAACGGTGCTCCTGCCAGACTGGTGGACTGATACGACCTATACACCACGGGTTGAAATCCATGCAAGGCGGCGGGATCCCACCCATACGCAGACACGGATAGGACTGCAGGAACTCCTTTCTTTTGATTACCGGATTGCAATCGGTGATGAGTCATTTTCACCGGATGAGTTCTGGGAAAAGGTAAAAGAAAAGGCTCCCTTTATCTGGCTGGGGAACCGGTGGATATCCTTTCATCCGGATGCGATACAACATGCCCTGGATTCTTTCAGCAGGCATCAGAGCAAAGGAGGGGATACAATAGGAGATCTGCTCCGGCTCTCCCTGAAAAAAATGGAGGATTCCGCGGTACCGGTATCGATTCATGCAAAAGATGACTGGGTTGCGGATCTTCTGGATTTTTTCAGGACCGAAACAAATCAGGCAGTTCCAGTCCCAAAGAAATTTAAAGGGATACTCAGGCCATACCAGGAAGAGGGGTTCTCCTTCCTTTGTCAATGTACCAGAAGGGGCTTTGGAGCCTGCCTTGCAGATGACATGGGGCTTGGAAAAACTCCCCAGACACTTGCATGGCTGGTCTATCTCAAGGAGAAAGAAAAACCCACGACTCCGTCCCTCCTTATATGCCCGATGTCGGTTGTTGGGAACTGGGAGCGGGAGATACAGCGGTTTGCGCCATCACTCCGTTCATGGGTGCATCATGGGACTGACCGATGCAAAGGCGATGATTTTGTGAGACATGTCGGTTCATATGACCTGGTCCTGACCACCTATCATCTGGCAGCACGGGACGTAGACCACCTCAAAACCGTTCCCTGGTCTGCAATCATTCTTGACGAGGCACAAAATATCAAGAACCTCCATGCAAACCAGACCGTAGCAGTCAAATCTCTCACCGGTGAGAGACGGGTTGCTCTGACCGGAACCCCGGTGGAGAACCGGTTACTCGAACTCTGGTCTATCATGGACTTTTTAAATCCAGGATACCTTGGTTCACAGAGTGCATTTACAAACCGCTATTCCCGCCCGATTGAGCAGGAAAAAAATACGGAACTGATACAGGAATTAAGGTCCCTCATCCGTCCGTTCCTGCTCAGGCGGATGAAAACAGACAAGCATGTTATCGATGATCTTCCGGAAAAGATGGAGAACCGGGTATATTGCACCCTCACACCCGAACAGGCAACCTTATATCAGGCTGTTGTGCTTGATATGGCAAAGAACCTTGATAAAGTGGAGGGTATTGCCAGGAAAGGGGCAATCCTTGCTGCGATCACACGACTGAAACAGATCTGTAACCATCCAGGACGTGTTGGCAGAGATAAAACGATTAAGGCTGAGCGGTCCGGGAAGGTGAGCCGGCTGATTGAAATGATTGAGGAGATCACTTCCGAGGGGGACTCGGCACTCATATTCAGTCAATATGCAACATTTGCTGAGGAACTGGCAGGGATGATAGAGAAACAGGGAGATACGCCCGTTCTTCTCCTGACCGGGTCAACACCACGGAAAAAACGGGAACAGATGATAGAGGAGTTTCAGGCCTCAACCACCCCGATAATCTTTGTCATCTCTCTGAAAGCCGGGGGAACGGGTCTGAACCTGACGAAAGCGACTCATGTGTTTCATGTAGACCGGTGGTGGAATCCGGCGGTTGAAGACCAGGCTACTGACCGGACGTACCGGATCGGACAAAAGAGAAATGTCCAAGTTCACCTGATGATAACCGCCGGAACCCTGGAGGAACGGATAGATCTGATAAACCAGGAGAAACGGACGCTTGCAAAGGAAGTCCTTGCACAGAGTGATGAGTATCTGACAAATCTCTCAACAAAAGAACTTCTGGAGATTGTATCACTTCGTGACAGTCTCTTTCGCGGGGAGGATGCATGAGGAGACGCAAGAACCGATGGTGGATCAAATCCATTCATGATGTTCCTGAAGAAAGAAAGATCCGGCTGAAAGCTCAGGATGGCCCGGTTGGGACGTCATGGTATGCACGGGATTTTGTCAGGGCAATGGAGGCTGTTGCAGAGAAGAAACGGCTTGCCCGGGGCCTTGACTGTGCCAGGAATCATGAGGCTTCCAGACTGGTATTCAGGCCGGGATGGATTACGATCGGGATCAGTTGCTCCGGGTATACGATTCGTGATGTTGACTTTTCGGTTACCGAGTTCGTAAAGCCTGAATGGGATAAACTGATAAATACAATTGCTGCAGATGCATCTCTGACCGGGGCACTGGTATCCGGGGATTTCTCCGAACATTTTGTTGATGAACTCCGGCGTGTTGGTATTGACCTGATCCCCTCGAGTGGCCAGGGATTTTACTGCTATTGCAACTGCGGTGACCATCATGATCCCTGTATTCATCAGATCGCCGCACGATATTTTATTGCAGAGGCACTGGATGATGATCCCTGGAATCTTCTGTACATCAGGGGAAAGAGCAGAGATGATGTGTTGAATGCGGTACGGCAGGTCAAGTCGGTTCAAACAGAGACGGTGAGCAATAGTGGCGGGACACCGGTATCCGGATTTTTTCCTTCAGGGATCTCACTCCCAGAAAAGGCCGCTCCTACCGGGTTTTTCACCTGTGAAGGGGAGGGTCCGCTTGTCCCAATCCAGAGAGAGTCGGTACGGGTCATTCCTATAAAGTTGCTTGGAAGATCTCCCTATTATTTTGGGAGAGAAAACATGGCAGATGCAGTTACAGAACTGTATTCCTCTATCTTTTCATATGCAGACTCAATTCTTCCCGATGAAAAGGAGGAAGAGGAGTGATCGCTCTCTTCCCTATCCCTTCCCGAGTACAGGGTTCCAGATGAACAGACTATTTGTATGATGTGATACCCAATAAGAAGAGGCCACCCATCCCCCGTGTAGGAGAGGATATTCGGAAAAAGATGGGCTTGTGCTCTATGGATGAACTGGTTGCCTCTGGTGAAACCTCATTAGGAGGTCCCTCTCACTTATTCAATGGTTGTTTTAGTAGTACGACCAGACCATTACCCGGTCCAATAATTGCATATAGCCAACAAAGAGGAGACACAACTATTATTACTAATAAACGAAAAATAGATTTTTGTTTATTGGTAATATATGATCCCTCATCACACTCTGAAAGAAGTCATTGCAGATCAACTGAAACGATTTACGAATCAGGACCCAGGTATACCACGGAGAATCGATCCTGAACAATACCGTAACAAGGATAGGATTGTCGTCATTTCCGGAGTCAGAAGGTCTGGAAAATCCACTTTCCTGAAACAATTATCCCTTGGATTTCCCTCATTCTTATATCTGAATGCTGATGATGACCGGTTGATCGGTACTACTCCAGAGGATCTTGCATCCCTTCTTTTCATCTGGGAGGAATTATATCCTGGAGTAAGAACGGTCTTTTTTGATGAGATCCAGAACATCCCCGGATGGGAACGGGTTATAAGAAGGATGCATGATGATGGATACCGGATTTTCCTGACCGGATCAAATGCACAGATGCTCAGTAGTGAACTTGGAACCCATCTTACCGGGAGATATGTACGGATTGAACTATTCCCTTTTGGATTTGATGAATACTGTACGTTTCATCAATTCTCGTGGAATCCATCAGGCATTCATTCTACTAGTGAATATGCTGCTGCTCTCCGACTTTTCTCACAGTACATTGATGATGGGGGATTTCCAGAATATCTGAAAGATCCGGATCCGGAGATCTTGCAAAGAACCTTTGATGATATATTGTTCCGTGATGTAATTGCCAGATATGGGATTCGTGAAATCAAATCATTCCGATTATTATGCCGATATTTATATTCAAATATGACGAGAGAAGCAAGCCTTACCTCGCTGGCTTCTGTTGTGCAGATGAAAAGTCCTGTTTCCTTAAAGAACTGGATAGGATACCTGGAAGACACCTATCTTATCGGAACTCTCTCTCCCTTTGAATATTCAATGAAAAAACAACTCTCAAGGAACCAAAAATATTATGGAATCGATACCGCTCTCCGAAACGCTGTATCTTTCAGGTTTTCAGATGACCACGGCCTTCTCCTTGAAAATATTGTATGGGTGGAACTTCGTCGGAGAGGTTATGAATTATATTGGCTGAAAGGAGAGAATGAATGTGATTTTATCGCATTTGAACAGGGAAAAGTGAGTATGGCGATTCAGGTATGCTGGAACCTGTCCGATGAAAACCGGGAACGGGAATTCGGTGGCCTTATGGAAGCTTGCACCTCATTTCCCGGATCAACGGGATATGTGCTCACCCTGTACCAGGAAGAATCACCGAAAGGGAGAATTCGGGTCATGCCAGTCTGGAAGTGGATCCTGGAACGATAAAAAATTTAATTCATTGCCGGGTAGTTGGAAAGAGAATCATTGAAAGCATATCCAAGGCAATAATTGACGCAAATGATAAAGAATTCAATGAAAATTAGCAATATCCCGGCTACCCTCTGGGGCGAAAAGAGCAACAAACTATTCATCGCCGTTCATGGGAATCTGTCGCATAAGGAAGATACCGTCATCGAACTACTCGTAGATGAGGCGGCTCGGAAAGGATATCAGGTTCTGAGTTTTGATCTCCCGGAGCATGGAGACCGGAAAGCAGAAGGAACTCCGTGTAAAGTGCAGCATTGTGTCCATGATCTCATAGAAATCGGGAGATATGCTCACGAGAACTGGAATGAGGTATCGCTCTTTGCCTGCAGCATGGGGGCATACTTCAGCCTGTTAGCCTATCGTGATACTGGTCTGAAAAAAGCCCTGTTTCTCTCTCCGGTGGTTGATATGGAACGAATCATCAGAAATATGATGATATGGTTTCAGGTTACACCAGAGCGGTTAGAGAAAGAAAAAACGATAGACACCCCGGTCGGTCAGAAGCTGTATTGGGATTATTTCTGTTATGTAATGGATCATCCGGTTGACCGATGGGATATTGACACCCATATCTTATATGGAGCGAAGGGTAATCTGGTCGAGGTTGATACGATACGTAAGTTTACCGAAATATTTCCGTGTACCCTGGAAATTATGGATGAAGGAGAGCATTATTTCCATACGGATGAGCAGTTAGACGTATTCAAACAGTGGCTGGAAAAGAATATTGAGTAGAATATTGCATGGTATAGATAAGTAATTGCAGATATCAGAGTTGGGGGTATCTCCATTCCCAAAATCAGTATTGAAAAATCTCCCCATAATTACTTTCACCATACCGGATAATGAAATGGTTTTCATGGTGACTGATTTTTTAATGACGTTGCTTGTAAGTTCAAAACCTCTTTTCACATCCATTCATTCGCTGAAATATCTAACATTTGAAGGTATATCAGCCATATAATTGCCGGGTTAAAACAACACAATTAAATGATAACATAGAGAATAGTGACGTATGGGCTATTGTAGACAACTTGGAATTTTCTGTTCGTTGGTTCTGGTGTTTTATACCGGATTCTGTTCTGCTGCTGAATCATCCTCCGCGGTTATCTATATCCAAGGGAGCGATAGTGCAATCACGAACGGATCAGATGGAATGATAATAACAGTAAAGGATGTCATTCCCTATTTCCATATTACCGATGGCAAGGAAAGTAAATTGGTTCCGTTAGAGTCCCTTACCGATATTACCTATCCCGTACAAGCAGTAGTTAATCTTTTTAATGCTGAAAATAAAACCAATTCAGTAATTCAGGTCTTAAATCTGGCGTTATCAGAAGATAATAAGGTACTCACGCTGAATGTAAACCCGCTTGAGTTTTATGATGGCGAGATGCTGAAATCCCTAGCCAATGGGCTGACACCACTATCAGACGAGAAGATCGGTGAATACAATCATGCCGGTATTTATTTAGAGGCAGTCTGGGAGGCACCTTCAAATGCTCTGAATTGCGTCCCCTGTTTCTGTTGTGATTTTGGAGGAAGTGGAGAGTGTGGGGATATTTGCACATGTTGCACACCTACGTGATGTTCCCGGTAATTCGGCAGGGAACCATCTCACCTCTTTTCTTGGAGATAGTGTAATTGGTCTCTTTCCTTCTAGCGAATAAAATGCCCTGTGTTTTACTGTTATTTCTCCACGGTGATATCCATCCATATTGAATGATAAACAAAGGGAAATTTTTTAATTAAATTGATTCTTAAGGTAAAATTATCGCTTTTTCAAACTCATCCAGGCTATTATCTAACCGGGTAAGGAGTTCAGATTTCTCATCTTCAGGGAGAAAACTATACCAGATACTGTTCCTGTTTATCTCCTTTATCGCGTTATATGACACATCCGGATGATTCAGAGTGAATATAACATATTCCAGGGTTAAATTCGTACATTCAACACCCGGATCATCAGTTGCAAGGATAACCGGTACATCATGAGAGAGGTATACAATAACCGGGTGTTCAGGCCCACTGATATTGAGAATCTGTTCATTACTGGTCAGCAAAATTTCAACAGGAATATCCTTCTCTCTCATAATAGCAAGGGTATTTTCAAAGCCCTCTTCCTCCTGGATCGCAACCCCATGACCGATTCGGGAGGCATTCCCGATGGTTATAGCATCAGCGATATGAAACAGGAGATCCTTTTTTTCTGCAATCTCTCCGGTTAATTCTCCGGCATGAAGCTCGATAAACACATCCGGGTATACCGAATGGAGATAGGCAATCATATCCATGTGAAGATGATAATCATCTGCAGAATACGGGGCAGCCTCATCCCCGACCAAAGTGATACCGGAAATTACGGGTGATTTGTTCGCAATCTCAAATGCCTGGAGGAGGTCAGTGAAAACCTCCTTTTTCGGATAGAATCTGAGAGCCTCATAGATATACCGGGTGGTAACGTTTTTTCCATCCGGATGAGAAAGTTCCCCGGAAATCTGATCATATGATGCATGTTTGGCAACTTTTCGTTCAACTATTTCTGCAAGACCGGCATGCAGGAGATCATCTCTGAGCTGAGACAGGTTATCATCCCAATCGACCGTGGATAATACCTTCCGGACATCGTCCCCATTTGTCTGCGATGTCATCAGTACCAGATAGAGTATATTCTCATCAGCAGCCCGGTCGCGAATATTTGCATACACGTCTCCATCATAGTACGTGACCGGATCAATGAGATCACATGTGTTGAAAAACCGGTCATGACCAGACTGGGTCGTGAACGGAAAGTCTTTCATCGTCCAGGACCTGACAAGATCAGAATACAATGTGGGATTATTATATGCACCAGAAACCGGAACCAGATGCTGAGTGTTCGTGTAATTATACGGTTGTCCGGTCACCAGATCCACGAGTTGCCCATAATCCGGATTTACGAACAATCCATGCCGGACTGATATATTGATGATATCATCCGGATGCATCGCTCCTGATGCATGAATATGGATATCACCCCCTTTTGGCATCTCCTTAAAAAATATCATGAGGTCATCCGGATTTTTCCGGATAGTCTCAAAATATGTCGAGATTACAGTACTCTGATAACCCACATCAGAAATGTGTACCGGGCATGAATCCTGACTCCCTGTCAGAAAAATTCGCAAAACCCGAGGACCAGAATAATAAGAACAGTATTTCCTTTCAGCACACTCATCAAATAAATCCACAAATTTTGGGATTCTGAAGGTATGAATTATTCGAAGTAGTTGTAATACTGTTCCCGGAAAAAACCGAAAATTTTGGTACGATTAGATGGAAGAAATTGAGGCTGGAAATTTATCCTGAATTGATGATCCGTAGGTTTTTTCGTCAGAAGAGAGATTTCCTTCAAGATAACCGGAGTCATATTCAAGAAGGTTCATAGGAACATATACACCCGAAATTCCGGACTCATCCTGATAGATATTCAGGGTGTAATTGGGAGAGGACCAGGTTCCGTTCCATACATATACTGATGCTGTTTCGACATCGGTCATGTCCTCTGCAGTCCCAAAACTCATACACAACATAGAAAAGGCCAAAAATATACCGAAAATACCCATAGTTTTCATACACAATCACTTGTTTCCAGGCGATGGGTTATCATATGGGGGGATAAAGGTGTCGAATTTTACAAAAGATAGATGCGGATAGGTAAGCAACAAAAGTAGGTTACTTAGCTTCACGAATCAGGATACAGGTTTCGGCCATCCAATGTTGATAATTTCGATCTGACCCATGAAAAGACCTCTTCTGCCATTAAAAGTGCATTTTCATAATCTTCTTCAGAAACCGGATCATAATCACCCGGATATCTTGTATTAACGGCATATTCTGTAAGAGCTGATCCTGCAAGAACGGGTTGTGGAATAAATACCCCGGCATTATGGAGCAATCTGAATAAATTCCCGATATTATGGGTCCGGGGAGATTCAATATCCAAGGCGATGAGAAGACCTTTGAGAGATTTTTCCGCAGTCTGCTGACAATCGTAACAGAGATCCTCAAATAAAATTTTTTCCGTAACTCTGCCTAGTCGAGCCCGGTAAAGATTACTCTCTGCCCGGGTCATCCAGTCCTTAACAATTTCCCGGTTTTTCATAGAGAACCTTCCCCGATTGGGCAATCTCCCGATAAATAAGATGAGGGTTATTTTTTTTCTTCTGAAAAGAATCAGGCGTTTCTATCAGAATATCAACAGGTGCGTCCGTATCCCATAAGAGTTGATATAATTGCATTGATAGTTTTCTTCTTTCCTGAACATCCGATTTTAAAATACAAATATCATAATCACTATAATCATTGGCGGTTTCTGTTGCTCTGGATCCAAAGAGAATAATCGAATCAGGATCAACAGCTTCCACGATTATCCTGATAATATGTGAGAGAACAGAATCGTTCATTATTGTATCCTATGAATGATAATTATGTATATGATTGTATTGTTGAAAAAGGGTATGGCTTTTCTGGTCTCTTTTTTATACAGTCAAATTTCCATAATTTCCGTCACCGTCCCTCTTATCAATAGAGAGTTTTTCATACACTTTTTTCAATAATCACAACGAATAATGAAAAATTACTCCCAGGATGAATGAACAATTATTCAGTCTGTTCATCAGTCACTTAAAATACCTATCAAAACTCATGTATGATTCCAATTACAGGAAGCAGTTCCATGAAAAATAATCTTTAATTTGCTCTGATTATCTCGGTTGCTCTGTGTGTATTAGCCGTATTCGTATCGGCCAGTCTTTCGCATACGGATGAACAATCGAAAGGACTGGAACACTCATCCCCATAGTCTCATTCAATGACACACCGGTTCAGTATGGAGAAGTGAATGGAGTAACCCTCGGGTACCGGGAATTTGGATCAGGAGAACCTCTCCTGATGATTGAAGGTTTTGGGGCAACCATGGATGACTGAGGTGAGACGGTCATTGGCATTCTTGCCTCCAAATACCATGTGTACATGTATGATCACCGGGGAATGGGATACAGCAGTGATAGTGATAAAGCCCCCTCAATGTCACAATATGCGGAAGATGCTGCAGCCCTGATGTCTGCACTCGTACATGAGCGTATGCATGTATATGGGGCTTTTATGGGCTCCTCGATATCCCAACAACTGGCCATAGACCATCCTGACCAGGTACAGAAACTGATCCTTGATTCCAACACCTATAGTCTCCTTATTCCTGAAACAAAAGTCCTGCATAGTATAATTGAGACGGTGGGAGGCAATACTTCAGAGCCGCAGGGACTTCGGAATGAAGCACAGGCCAACCTTGAATGGAATGGATCATATGACGGACTTTCAGGAATTAATACGGATGTTATGCTTGTTGTCGGGACTGAAGATGTCCTGACTCCGGATGAGCTTTCTCTTCAGATTACCGGACAAATAAACGGATCCTGGTTTATACAGTTTAAAGGTCTTCCTCATACCGGATACCATCAGGCACCGGTTCAATACGGCCAGAATGCCCTGAATTTCCTTGCTATGAATCAATCGCCCGTATGATAACGGGAAAAAATTATTTTTTGTGGAGTTTTATTGTCGGGATGAACTTCAACTCCCCCTGACCCACCTGGACAGTTCCGGTCCAGTCCTGATACCCATCCAGACGAACGAGCAGGGTATGGAGTCCTGTCCTGACAATCAGGGAATCAGCCGGTGTCTGCCCCTGTTTCACTCCATCCACGTAAATATCTGCACCAGACGGTTCTGAATAGACCCGAACCATCCCCGATGGTCCAAGGGAAGGTTCGCTATTCACATTGATGAATGCTGTTTTTCTGACCGCCCCGCCTCCTGCAGGCCCTTTTACTTCAAGTGAGACGGTGTATCTGCCGATCCCCTGGTAGATGTGGACCGGATTCTGTTCGCTCGAATCGGTCCCGTCTCCGAATGTCCAGTGCCAGGAAGACGGAGAGCCATCCGAGATATCGGAGAATGTAACCTCCAGCGGCGGAGTTCCAGAAACCGGTGTCGCCGTGAAATTGGCAGATATAGAAGATGGGCCGGTTGCCGTGATATACCCATCATAATCCGCAACTCCCCAGAAATCAACGACATCGGTCTTGGTATCGTAGATGTTGTAGATAACCACGTGGAGCAGGAGTTTCACGTCATACGTGCAGGTTTGTGCATATGTGTACACCGGGTTCATTTACTTAAAAAACCGAAAATAATTTGATTTTTTTTCAGACTCCCCCATGGGATATAGAACTCTCATCTGGAGAAAAAAGCCGTCCTGGAAAATTTTTCCTGCGCTAACGATACAGTAAGTTTATTGATGAATATCTCTTCTGATCCGGTTTATGGTATGAATCCCCCTCATCTGATCAGGAAGGAATATCAAACCACTTTTTTTTTGACAAGATTCATGAGAGCACCTCCTTGTGCCAAGGCCATGGTTGCGCCAAAAATTGCTCCAATCACAAGGTCAGTTTTTAATAATTCCTTTACCCATTCAATTGATCGGATGTGAGAAGGATCTGCCCATGTTTGAGAACCCGGAAGGATGAGGAGATTTCAAGCAGCCGGATTAATCTCATTTATAGAGATTTCTGGTTCTAGAACCATACCTCCCATAGTTGTTACCTCGTTTTGATCGCATCCACAAAGAACAAGATGATATGATATTCCCTGTTTGCAATATTGCCCTGATCCTAATTCTGCAAGAATATATCCCGGTTCCCAGTCAGCCATTTAGTCCGGGACATAGAGGTACATGATTCGTTTCATAATCTGCGTTCATCCCTTTTCTCTGAATACATAAAAACATATGACATTCAAAAAAGTGGATTATGTCATATAATTTCCCTCTTACATGTTCTATTGCGATTTTTTCATGATGAAATACGTATATCCATACTCTTTTGAATATTTCCGGAAGATGTCCATCTCCATCTCCAGTCCCTGGATGATGAACTGTGCATCCTGATTCCCGGCATATTTCTCCTTGAGTATTTCCATTCGAGAGGCTAGCGCATTGTAATAATGGGTATACCAGCCGGTATCAGGAAGCCGGAACGACCCAACCAGTGAATACCCCTCTGCCCGTATCATCTCCTCTGCTTGTGCCACAGAGGGCATATCTGGAGAGATCTCATGCATGAACTGTGCACATTCTTCTGAAGGAGAATCAGTAAACCAGGTACAGTCAGAGATCATCATGTAACCGTCCGGTTTTAGGAATTTCTTCCACGTCTGCAGGGCCGGGAGAATACCAATGATAAACGCTGAACCTTCTGCCCAGATGATATCAAATGACTTTTCATCAAATGGCAGATTATCCATTGAAGCCCGACGGGTCGTAATTCTCCCGTCAAGTCCGGCTTTCTGTGCCCGGCGGGTGAGATCATCCAGAAACGGCTGATGGAGATCTGTAGCAGTAATCTGACAATCCGGACAGATCCGGGCAAGAGTCAGATCCTGCATACCGGATCCACACCCGATATCCAGTATCTTCCCCCGTTTGGCATCAGGAGGAAGAAAAGAGAAGGCAAATGCTGTTGCTTCGTCAAGACCCGGACCCTGCCGGGGCAATCCTTCAAACATTGAACAGATAAGTGTTACATCCATGGGGGAACACGTTGGAATGAAGATTTCAAATGCTTTCTGATCCCTTCCGGATGAAATATCCAAAAACTATAATTCCGACGTATGAACCAGGCGTAGAAAAACCGGATATCCCAGATTCGAGAAAAACATATTGATTCATTTCGTATAAAATGGTGGCTATCAGATCACACCTGGTCATCAGCCATCTCATAACAGCAATACCGGTGATCCTGCCATAGCCATTCACAGGCCAGCACAGCCGGAACAAACATGGGTTTATACCGGATTCTGATGCGGAAACGCTTTTTCGTCCGATCCCGTACTGCTCTTTTCCCATGAGCCTGCTGATGACAGGAATGACAGAGAACACGAAGATTTGACGCGGTTGAATCTCCCCCTTCCGAGAGCGGGATTATATGATGCACTGAAAGATCACGCTGTTCTCCGCATATCTGGCATCGGTACCCATCCCGCTCCAGTATCTGCCTGCGGATAACATTCCAATACTGTGGCCGTCTTCCCCTGATGGATGCATGTTCCTGCTCAACCCATGAATAAAAAAGATCCCTGCACTGGGAAGAGCAGCATGAATCAAAGGAGTGTTCAGAATCAAGAGGCATTTCACACCAGCGACAGAGCCCGGTGTGGTTCAGGACAGACTCACCGGATTGATTCATCCAAACAGTAAATCAGCATGAAAACATATAGTGTTTTCTATGAAGCAATGAAGAAATGTGAAGATATAGAGAGATATGATGATATCATAGGAACTATAGTCTCATGACCAAACCCCTATCTGCATGGAGGTACATGGAAAGCATACCATGAATCAAACCACCCGTTCATGCACGAAAATTACAGTATCTGATACCGATGCATCCTCCCTGTACCCATCTTCATATCAGGATCATATTCCTGAACCGGACGTCAGACACTCAGCAGGGAGGAGAATCGAAGACCATATCAGCTCATATCCGAAGGCCTCCCTTGCCTGGGAGTTATTAATAAAAGTCAGCCACATATCCGTCCTCTGGGACATGGCAGCCTTTACGACCACCGAACGACTCAGGATGAATGACCATGGAAGGATCCATGCACAGGTAACTGCTGCATCTGCTCTTACCATCCTGGATCTGCTCTGTTCATCTGATATTAAACCGGATATAATAAAAAAGGGGGGAGATTTGGATGATGCGATGCTCATAGTCCTGGTAAGTGCCCTGTGCCATGATATCGGGAATGCAATTCATCGGGATTCCCACCTCTCACACTCCATGATGCTGGCCCAGCCAATCCTTGATATGATCCTGCCGGTCATCTATCCTGACCCGAAAACCGCTCTGCTTATGAGTACAGTGATCCTCTCCGCTATTCATTCTCATCACGGAGATCCGAAACCTCTGACCATCGAAGGGAGTATTATCAGTGTTGCTGATGCCAGTGACATGACAAAGGGGCGTGCCTGTCATTCGACCGATATCTCCACTGCTTCCATGCATGCAATATCCACCCTGGCAATCGATGATGTGATAATCACCAGAGGACTAAATCGTCCGGTCGAGATCCAGATATTAATGTCCCAGCTGGCCGGGATGTTTCAGATTCATGAAACCCTGATACCAAAGATACATGCAGGGTTGTTAAAAGAACACATCAATGTCTATATTCCGCTTCAGGACCAGTATATCTATTAAAAATCGGATGTGTGAATGAATTGTCTCTGATATGGTCAGGAAACCAGTGAAATAGTATGTTCAGAGGACCGGCGAGTTAACATTCATCAGAAAACTTGTACGGAACTGATTTGGGTTCAAAAAATATTAATTGAATCATGACAAATCTGTTTAAAAATGAACCCAATTGTATTTTTGATTTCATTCCTGCCGTGGATCCTTTTCGGATTATTTGCCGGCCATTCTCTGGTTGAACTTGAAACTGCTCTTTTTGTCTCTTTAGTTATTTCGGTTATCGTCGGATACCGGGACATGCGGGACAAACTTATAGTGCCCTGGGTAACATTCTCCTTTTTTGTGGGAATGGTCATCGCCCTGATAGTCCTTCAATGGTATAGTATCATCCCGTATATTGGAATTGCATCCAATATTGTGCTCACGGGAATTGCATTTGGAAGCCTTGCAATTGGTATTCCCTTTACCATTCAGTATGCAAAACGTGATGTCCCCCGTGAACGTTGGGAGAACCCGGTATTTATTGAGATTAATAAAGTCCTGACTGCATTCTGGGGAATTCTCTTTTTCCTGGGATTACTTCAGAGTGTATACAAGTTCTATTATCCGAATTCTCTCGGTTTATTCGGTGAAGCATACATGTGGATTTCCATCATCGTCGGGATCGTTTTCACCATGAAATACCCGGCATATGCGAAAAAAAGAAGTCAGACATAATTAAAATTCAGAAAAAAATCCAGTCATGGATTAACCAATTCAAATCTTTTTCCGATACCATCGCAGAGGAACCCGCTGCCTGCATGACCTGCTCCAGGCCTGTGAAGTAATCTCTTTCTAATAACAAACAAAAGAGAGAAAGGGCGTCTATTTCTGGCCCTGGCTGGCTGGTTAATCATCCTCAATGATGTCAGGAAACAGAATATCAGCAATGATATGGGCAGGGAATAGGAAGAGCCAGAAATAGAGGGCGAAAGACGGCCTGATAAAAGAGAGCGGAATTGAGAGGAGAAAGATAGACGGGCTGATATAATTCTTAAGCGTTGTCAGTCTGACGAAATCTGCAGGCAGATCCTTATTAATATGCAGATATCTCCGTGATGCATAATGCCAGATAAAACCCAGTAATATTCCAGGAGCAGCATATCCGAATGCAGCAATGATTACCGCCAGCTGGATATGTCCATACTCATTGATGAGTTTCGTAACAAACGGCATCATGATAATAAACAGCAGGAAAAAAGTATTCAGCCGCATCAGGATACCGTCATACCCGACGATAAATCTGAAAATCCGGTGATGATTTGACCAGTATGCTGCGGTGATGATAAAAGTCAAAAAAAAGTAGAGGAACCGGGAGTATTCATCAACAAGTCCCTGGAGCAGAAGTGCATCCTGTTGTTTCTGCAGATCAGGAACCACCAGATCAATTGCCAGAAGTGTGAGGGAGAATGCAAAAACCGCATCGCTAATCCCGATAATACGGTCCAACCCTCGTCTTTCGTAATAATCACTTCTTTTCATGCATTACTCCGGATTATGAGAGCATCATGCCGACAAACACACCGGCAAGAGCGGCAGCAAGGGCAATTCCCATCGTTTCCATGACTGTCCGAACAGGGCTTCTGTTGCTGATCCGTGCCCGGCCAATACCCAGAAGCAGAAGCAGGATTGCAGTAACCACGATACAGATGATCCAGGCGGTGTGCATCGGGAATAAGACAAAGGGAATGACCGGAGTCAGACCGGCAAAGAGATCTGACAGAAACATCCAGATTGAATGGATAACCGGAGATGTCTTCTGCCCTATGGTCTTCTGACTGGCAGCGATTGCGATCTCTAATCCGGATATGGTGGCAGGGTTTTTTGAAATATCTGCATGAATGAAGTTGATGGTCTGTTGTGAGAGGCCTGAATTCTGAAGCAGCCCCATCAGATCCGATACCGCCCCTTCCGGGTTCTTGTTGATGGCTGCAATCCGCTCCTGGTTCTCTTCCTCTTCTTCGTCCCGTTCAGACTCTATCTCCATGAAACAACCGGCCATCATCGAGACCGAGGCTGCAATGGCTCCAGTGGCACCGGCGAGAACGACCGCATCTGCAGAGTCCGCTCCTGCAGCAACACCAAGGACCAGCCCCAGAATGGAGACCGTCCCATCTGACATCCCAAAGACCACTTCGCCATATGAGGCAGCCAGCGATTGTTTAATACAGGATATAAACGACCCTTCCGACATGATAATATATCCGTTTCAGGGTTGTGGGTTATCGGGTAAAATAACTCTTTTGTCGTATAGCATGAATGAAAAATTGAAAGGATCAGACCTCATGAACCCTAATTAGCCCTCTTACTGATGTGCCGTTCCTTCGGAAGGCGTTACGAGCAACATGAGGAATACCCCGGCAAATGATATGAGCATACCAAACAGGAATGCAAAATCAAAGGCAAAAACCAGATCTGATGGTGGAATGAGATGAGAAGAGACCTCTGCAATCTTTGGTCCTGCTGCAAGAATTGCAATGAATATGACTGCAGCAACACCAAGTGTTGACCCCAGATTACTCATTACCCGCAGGAGACCTGATGTT
>Ga0208825_1000397_pt1 | contig 42875 bp, 58 predicted proteins | sample AD_UKC113_MetaG_FD_184450 | JGI IMG/M metagenome (GOLD analysis project Ga0208825, IMG submission 184450) | Active sludge microbial communities of municipal wastewater-treating anaerobic digesters from Hong Kong - AD_UKC113_MetaG (SPAdes)... | ecosystem: Engineered > Bioreactor > Anaerobic >... | reverse complement strand
GCCTGGTGGAGGATGAGGATCTGCAGGCTGTCAGCGCGTTTTTGGAGCGGGAGAAGAGGGACTTCAAGATGGAGGATGCATTCTGCGCTTTGCAGCGCGTCCGGCAGATGGCATACGAGATGCAATAGCTGAAAAACGCTAAATAATGATAATATTATTAAGTACACCTATTTAAATAGATTGAAATAATAGCTACTCAAAGGAAGGCCAATTCGATCGCTATGATAGATGATATTCTTGCTTTAAAGAAGGAGCGCCAGGCAACCATCCTGGCACATAACTACCAGATCCCCGAGGTGCAGGACGTGGCCGACCTGGTGGGCGACTCACTGGAGCTCTCCCGTGCGGCTGCCCGCTTGGACTCTCCTGTCATCGTCTTCTGCGGTGTGGACTTCATGGCCGAGACGGCGGCCTTACTCTCTCCAAATAAGAGGGTCGTTTTGCCTGAGAAGGGGGCCTACTGCCCCATGGCCCAGATGATCACTCCGGAGGAGCTGCGGGGCCTTAAGGCTCTGCATCCCGGTGCGACAGTGGTCTGCTATGTCAACTCCACAGCGGAGATCAAGGCGGAAAGCGATATCTGCTGCACATCGGCCAACGGGGTGCAGGTGGTCAGATCCCTTCCGGAGAAGAAGGTCATATTTGTGCCGGACAGGAACCTGGCGGCCTACGTGGCCCGCCATACCGACAAGGAGATCATACCCTGGAATGGCTACTGCTATGTGCACGACTGTTTCACCATAGATCAGGTCGAATCTGCCAGGGCTGAGCATCCCCGGGCCGAGCTTCTGGTGCATCCGGAGTGCCGGCCGGAGGTGATCGACCGGGCAGACTACGTCTACAGCACTGCGGGAATGTGCCGCCATGCCAAATCCAGCCCCGCCCGTGAGTTCATCATCGGCACAGAGGCTGGCATGATCTACCGGCTCAAAAAGGAGAACCCCGACAAAGAGTTCTATCCGCTGAGCGAGAGCGCCATCTGCCAGAATATGAAGAAGACTGACCTGGCCAAGTTGCGGCTGGCGCTGCAGACCTGCGAGCCGCGGGTTGTGGTGCCGGAGCGGGTCGCCTCGCGGGCCAGGAAGGCGATCGAGAGGATGCTGGCGGTGCAGTGAGGAAGGCGGCCGGATGCACTTGATTGAGGTCTTTTGCTCCATTCAGGGCGAGGGCCCGGCCATGGGGCGGCCCGCCACATTTGTTAGGCTGGCAGGATGCAATCTCCGCTGCATGGGGTGCGACACAAACCTCCGGCAGGGGCACGACCTGTCCGCGGGCGATGTTGCGAATATGGTCAGAGGAGCCAGGGCGGTCATCACCGGAGGAGAGCCCACACTGCAGATGGATGAGCTCACTGCTCTGATATCTCTGCTTCATTCTCAAGGAAAGGAGGTTGACATCGAGACCAACGGAACCAATCCCATTGCCGAAGAGACTTTAGCAAATGTTCATTATGCAGTGGTCAGCCCCAAGAGGGGGTCGAACTGCAATCTTGACTACTGGGCTCTAAAAGAGAATGTCCACCTGAAATTCGTGCTGGGCAAAGAGCCCTGGTGCTGGACGGCACAGCTTCTGGAGGAGATCATCGGCGGTTATCGTCTGGCAAAGGAGAGGGTCTGGATAATGGCCTACGGCGCAGAGGAGGGCATGCAGGGGGCAAAGGAGGCCTGGGACCTTGCGCTGCGCCTGGGTGTAAACTACTCGGACCGGCTTCACATCCGGCTGATGAGACGGTAAAGATGTTAGGGGGATGAATCCGCCCGTTGGGAGTAGCAAAGGGGTATATGTCCGGGCGGTCTATATGCAGACAGGCCGGTCAGATATGAGTATATTTGCCATGCGGGGTGAAAGTGATTATGAGGATGATTGAGATCGAAATTGCGGGAAAGGGAAAGGCCATAGCCAGGCTGGATGAGAGAAATCCCGCCATCGGGGAGGCGTTCTATGCCGCTCTTCCCATGCAGGGAACAGCCAGCCTCTGGGGCGAAGAGGTCTACTTCGATGTGCCTCTCCAGATGACAGACGAGAATCCATCCCCCACAGCCGAGGCGGGCGATATCTGCTACTGGTCGCCGGGCCCTGCGTTCTGCATATTCTTCGGCAAAACGCAGCCCTATTCGGCTGTCAATCACCTGGGAAGGGTGACCCGGGGGCTGGAGATATTCCGGAAGGCAAAGGCCGGAGACAGGATTGTTCTGCGCAGAATATTGGCAGATGCTTTTTCTCCTTCATAGCATCCATCGCTATCTTTCAAACCTCAGTCTTTGAAGCTCCATGTCAATTTTCATTTCATCTTTGGCATAGTCCGGTTCATAAAGAGCCTCATCGGCTATTCTTATAGTAAGTCCGGCCATTATTCCCTTCAGGAAGGCAGGTCTATCCTCATCGTCAAGGGTGTTTATGATGCGATTCACATAGCGCTCCACGGTAGTGCCGGGGATCGCCCGGAAGGAATTCAGCTCATCGACAACCTGGCTTACTTCATCCTCAGTGAAGCCGAAGCGGTGAAGCAATTCTGCAAGACCATCATCATCGTTGCTCATACTAGGGATTTATTGTGCTAAAGGTAAATGATTCTTTGCCTTATAAAACCGCTCACGTTTTTTTTTTTTTGCGCTACTACTATTCGGTCCATATAGGAAGCGTCGCAAATGGAACCGATATGAACGCAAGCATAGTCTTTGAGCAGTGTCAGGAGGGGCTGCCCTGCCGCACTTGACATAAGACGGTTTAAGTAATAAGTGATGCCCCTATGGACATTGTATTCTGGTTCATTTGCGATTATATCAAGGTTCTTAGAAGTTGGTTCGGTATCATAGAAAGACTGAATTGACATCCAAAATCCAGTTCAGCAGGACTGTGAAAAAAATTATAACCGATGTTCTGAGATGTAGGAGGCCAAATCTATACTTAAATGGATACACCTAAGGTATACATAAAGGTAAGGTTTTGTTGCACGGACATCTCCCTGAAAAGGAGGAAAAGGCGAATCTTCTCAGATATTCTCAATCCATTGATCCAATTGCTGTCCAATATGTTGTTGCCTCGCCAACTCCCCGAATTTGGATCCTCCGCTAACCGAAAGCTATTTATATGATTATGAATATGATTACGACCATGCCTAACAAGGCGAAATGTAAGAAATGTGGCTATGAATGGATACCTCGGAGAGACAAGCCGCGAGAGTGTCCGGACTGCAAAAGCCGAAGATGGAACGAAGAAAAGACCACGGAGGAAAACATTTGAAGCTTGATCTTAATAAGATATTGGTAGGCAATTATCGCGTGCGTGAAAAGCTCGATGATGAGCATGTTAAAGAAATCATGGAGTCTTTCAAAAAGGACGGCCAGTGGAATCCCATTATCGTAGTTCTTTCCAATGAACGGCCTGGGTTCTACGAATTGGTATCCGGCGAGCATCGATATACGGCGGCAAAGTCCCTGGGGTGGAAAGACATCGAGGCCACGGTCAAGGACATCGACCCGGTAACGGCTAAATTCCTCTCTTTGAAGGCCAATATCATCGGCACTAAGAGCATGTCACCGCTTGAGGAAGGGTTGGCGATAAGAAGTTATATGTCAGATTATGACCAGACACAAGACCAAATCGCAAAAGAATTGGGCAGGTCTCGACAATGGGTAGGTGAACGGCTTGCTTTGGCAATAAACATATCTGAAGAGGTCCAAGCCGCTCTTGCCGCCGGTGGCATAACTCTGAAGCAAGCGGTCATAATCTCGCAGATTGAAAATGAACAGAATGCTTTCTTAGCAATTCTACTTAAAGAACAGAAAGACAAGCAACGGACTTTAACCAAAGAAGAAACCCGCGCGCTGTTCCATTGCTTCCAGAACGATACGATCTATACCATCGGTTACGCTGGTCGGGATTGGAAGGCATTTGTAGCCATACTAAAAGAACATGGAATTGAGCAACTTGTAGATATCCGGGATTCGGCAAAGAGCACGTTCAAGCCAGAGTTTAATGAAGACGTGATGACAAATGCTCTCAAAGACGCGAGAATTGTTTATCTCCGGCGGCAGGATTTGGGCGTGCCTTATGAGGTCCGATCTCCGTATATCGATGGATGCCTGGCCGATAACTGCTTTGAGCAATGGTATAGGTGGTCAGTCACCAAACGAAAGGACATGAACAAGCAGGTTAACAACCTGATCCCTGGCCTGATCAAGCAGCTAAAAGGCAAGAAATCTGTTCTCATGTGCGAAGAGGCCAGTCCGGTCCCAACTAAAACCCAAAAGCACAGATGCCACCGGGACATATTGGCTAAATTGGTTCTGGAGTACAGAGCAATCGATCAGCCGTTGCTGAAATTTGAGAAGAGGATTGATCTCTGAGGTAATTCCATGTTAGAGAAAATAGTCGTGCTGGCTAAAACCTATCCGGAGAAATCCAAGAAATACGGTGCCCTGGTCTGCACGGCAGGAATCAACGAGCAAGGCGATTTCAGGCGGCTTTATCCCGTCCCTTGGAATCAATTTTTCAAGGGAAATCCAGCCAAATTCTCCAAGTGGGATATAATTGCAGTGGACACAACCACGGATGGCCTGCGTGATCATAGAGAAGAAAGCCGAAAGGTTGTTCATCCTCATATGATCCGTAGCTTATCGTCTATAACTACAAAAAAGCAATGGGCCGATCGTATTGCTGTGATGAACTCGCTTGACAATACTTCATTGTGTGAGGTCCAACGCACACAACGGGCAGCGGAGAGGCCACTTGAAAAGACCTTATGTATGGTCACTCCGAGAAAAGTCAACAAACTGTTAGCCAAACCAAGAGACTGCATAACAGATGAGGGTGAAGTTAACTGCATGGATGGCCTAATTCAAACTGACCTTTACGGAAATCGCTTGCCTTCAAGGTTGCCCTGGGTCGGTTTCACATTCACGTGTGATTGTGCCGATTGCAAAGGCCATCGTATGATGTGCATTGACTGGGAGTTCCAAGAGCTTTATCGGAGAGAGGGGGAGGATAAGGCAAGAGAAAAATTGGAATGGTTGAAACAAAGGGATCTTAGGTTTATCTGCGGCACTATCTGGAATCACCCGTTTTCCTGGGTGGTGGTGAGCCTACTATATCCACCAAAAATGTGAAAAAAAATTATAACCGATATTTTGGGGTTGTAGGTATCCTCTCGACGTGAATCGTCTTGAGGAGCTGGAGAGTGCCTTCATCCCAGGGAAGAAATGAAATAAGCATGACAGATGTATTATTTGAGTGCAGCCAGTATGCGACATAAACTGTATCACCTAATATTGTAGTTATGAGAAAGCATCCGTCTTTTTCATCTATTTTTCGTGAATATATTTTGGGTGTGGCTCCTCCAGCTTGCCCCTCCTCTACAACTTTTCCCCATTCATTCGCCGTGATCAAGCTATCGCCCTTGGTGAGATTATATTCGAAAATGCCGATTTTAATGAGGCCACCATTTGCATCATATCCCACATATGGGCTGCCATCATATGTTTCCGATTCTTGTGCAGTGATATCCCATTCCTGCTTTTCAATATCTGCATCAAATGTCACAACATATGGCCCCATGCTTAATTTTTCTTCAACCGCCTGTGCAGATGCCGGTAATATGAGGGCCAGCACTAACAAGATTTCCCATATTCTCATGATGAATCCTATTATATTTCTGTAGGCAAAAAGTTTTTTGGTGGAGAGAGCCACAAAATATAGTCAGCTAAGAGGTGATTTAAAATGAGGCAGTATATACTTGCATTGCTTCTGTGCATGGTTCTGCCATGTGCGGCTGGTGAAGTTGTGACGACCGGAAATTATAGTGTCAGCTTCGATATTGGATTGCCTGAAGATACGTATACAATCAACGTGCGTCCTGTATATGTCAATGAAACTCTGAGTGGGGTAGTGACGGAAACAAATAATATCGTGATCAGAGACCGTTTCAACCAGTACAATGGTGCTACAATTGCAATAATGTCGCCCTCATACGCCAATGAGCAGGACCTGATGAGCATGTTGCATTACGTTGAGGCGACCATGGACAACTGTAAGTTACTTCTTTCCACCGCACGGAAAATAGACGGAGAGAATGGCATGGTAGGGCAGTATAAATTATATGGTTCCGGACAAATATTTTACGTCGCATTTTATCTCCTCCCTCATAATGTACTTGTCGAGGTACTTTCCTCATATCCCCAAGATACGTTCATCCAAATACTCAGGACACTTCACGTGACTTCCTCCCCGCCCTGAAGGGCGGGGCCTTCTCACTCCGCCCTCTCCTCTCATACGATGTAAAACTTTACACTTTACACCACAGACGTCATCCCATAAAGGTATAACCATTAAAAATATATTTACTTTATTCTTCTCCTTCTCCCAACTAAACCAATATCAGAAAATATCGAAATCACGATATTTTCTTCAAAGAATTTGAGAAAACCTTAGAACCCTGCTTGAAAAGAGGTTAAGGTGTAAAGTGTAAAGTTTTACACCTTGGAAAGCCCCCTGGCAAAATAATCTCTATTTAATGCAATCATCTTTGCACCTTGCTGGGTGTTACTTTCAAAGACATGGAAGCGTTCATCATTCGCAGCAATCTTCCCCAGAAGAGTCATATTCTGTCGACGTGTAGTGGACTTGCCTTTCCTGCTGCCCAGCTCCAGGTATTTTCCTACCTCCGAGAAAGTTAATGGCTCATTCCCTCTGGCAATCAGCAGGTTCTCCAGGGCGCGCAGCCTTGCATCTGTCTTTTTGCCTTTGCGCGGCATATCTGGCTGCTCTAGGGCAGTAATTCTCCTGCGATCCATTGCGATTTCGCGCATTGTGCGCTCCTCTAAATCAGCTATCTGCTGTTCTTGCCGCTTTAACACTTCGATTAAGGCAGCGATAGCCTCGGCGGGATGGCTAGAGATATTAGAAAGGTTTATTGCTGGATATAATTCTATAATATTCTCGGACATAGGGTAGCACCTTTGTCTGCGCATCGTGCTCGGAACACGGTGCTTAAGCTAGGACTGGGATTGGGGCTTCACCTTTTCCCAGTTCTTTCATATCATTTGCTTTCTGTGCTATTCCTATAATGTCTACTGTTATGTAATCTCCTTCTTCGATATGCATTATCTGCCGGATCTCAATTGGTATGGATATTTGTCCGGCTCTTGTAACCTTTACTGTGGCTTGCATGATCATACTATCTAATCATTCTAGTATATAATGTTTTTCTTTGTATTGCTATGTATTGCTATGAATAGCAAGCGATACATATATATACTATGCATATGTAAAGGTAGTATGTCAATTAGGGCAGGTGAAAGTCGATGTCCAGATCCAAGAAAATCACAATCGAGCGGCATCTGCAGGACCAGATAGAATCGATCCCAGAGGATCGCCGCAGTGGAGTAGTCCGAGCAGCCATCCGCAGTATGAAGCCCCTCCTCGTATCCCACGAGTATGAGACATGCCCGGTATGTGGCGAGAAGTGGATGCCGGTGGAATTCAGGAACGGCTGGCGCAGGTGTACCAACTGCTGCCACTATGAAGAGCAGAACGCTACGCCAGAGCGGCGCGCCGAGATCGAGGCTGAGAGCAGGCAGTGGATGGAGATCCATCATAGGCCGGTGCGCAGGGCTGCGGGGGTGGCCTGAAATGACTCTTTTTCTGATCCGTTATCTTACAGAAGAAGGACCTCTATATGAGATTGTACCCGCCGAAAACGAAGAAAAAGCGACCTGGAAACTAATGAGCCTCGATCCTTGTGCTAAGGTCATCGAGGTTCGCGATCTAGTTAGGGAGGCGGTCTGAACATGGCCGCCAAGCAGCAGACTGTCATGAAGCCGCAAGAGGCCGCACCGCAGGAGTTCATACCTCATCCTCACTTCGATGACATGCCACTCTTCTGTGACAGCCATCCCAGCCAATGCAGCCATTCCAACCCAGACCTCGCGAAGCTGGCAGCGAAGCTCTGCCAAGTCATGCAGGCCTGCGCTGTGGTGCCGAAAGACAAGGCAAACGCAGACCAGGGCTACAAATATGTCTCCTCGGATGCTATTATCGGGAAAGTCAATCAGGCATTAGTCGAGGCAAAGCTTGCGACTGTTTGCCGGCTGGATGTACTGGACCGCCAGCCACGCACTACCCGGACGGGAGCTGTATGGGAGTTGGTCACGACAAAGTGCACCCTCTCGGTCATCGACTCGGAAACTGGAGCTCTGATCGAGAGTGAAGGTATCGGGCAGGGTTACGACTCCTCCGACAAAGCATTCTCCAAAGCGCAAACTCAAGCGAAAAAGTATGCGCTAATGCTCCTGCTGAATATCAGCACCGGAGACGATCCGGAGGGATTCGCAATAGTGGACGAGGAGCCAATCGTATGCAAGCATTGTGGCGCTATGGCTGAATACTCCACTGTGAGTGAATTTGAGGGGCAGAGAGTTAAGGTCTATCACTGCCAAAAATGCAAAAAGGACACGAGGGTGAAAGCATGATCACTTTCGCCCCGCGCGCCCGGTGAGGTATATTATGTCCGAAAATCGATATCTTGGGAATACCAAAAAGGATATAATCGAAGAGAATATAGATAGCCTAAGCTACAAGAATCAAGAGCCAGGGCCGTTCCCTCGCCGTCTTCCAAACTTCGAGGACCAACCCCGGCTGCATACTACCATGCGCCGCAAGGATAATAGCCTTGTGGTTTGTGAAGTCTGTGCTGGTTATGCAGTCCGCTTTCCCTGGCTCGGGAAGGCGATATGTCCAGATTCAAACGCATAGATGAAATCGATATCAAGCTCTTGGCAGAGATTGAGAAGAGACCTGGCCAGCCCCTGGCCAGAGCGACAAAGGTTCTATTAAATAGGCGCAGCCGGCGTGCTTTGTATAGTCGCTTGTATGTGCTTGAGGCACAGCAGCGCATTTCTGTGGATCGGAGTTCAGAAAGAGGGCTTGCTCGCGCAACTATAACAGAAAAAGGAAAAGCCGCGATAATGGGAAGGGAGAATCCCTACCCATCGACGGAGGCGGGACTCTCATGAGCACATCTGCCTGCGCGGCTATAAAGTTTTCTGATATCAGTGCGGACTCTGAACCTATTGCTCTGCCGGCAAACGGCATATGCATCGGAGTGCTCCGGAGTCTCGGCGAGGGCATAGCCCAGGTCGAGAACATGAGGATCGAGATCTCGCCTGACCTTGTGGAAGATCTGAGGCCAATGATAGGACAGCGAGTCGTGATCATGGGCCGGGACCGGGCCGGGAGGTGCAGCGTATGATTCCACTGTGCCCTTTTATGATGATTGCACACGCGGCGGCAGCCGACGGGAGATACAGCACTGAATGCATGCGCGAAAAATGCGCTATGTGGGATGCATGCATCACAGAGCGTAACGGTGTCGTGGTCCACTCCGGCTTCAGGGCCGGATGCGGGTTGATTCCGCGCGAGAGACGGAGGGCGTGAGATGTTGCGCGATAATCCGGTTCTCTGGCTAGCCGCGATTGCCATCTGGATCGCACTCCTGATGTTGGTCATCCTGGAGGCATTCGCAGTCACCGGCCATGCTGTCACCCTGCAGATTACCGGCCAGAGTACTGGCCAGGGGATCCACTCTCTGTATTGGTTCGGTGACCGCCTGAACGCCACAATTTTCCAGGGCAATAACAGCACCTGGCTGATCAATGCAACGGGGGCGAGCGCGTGAATCAGTCCGATTTTGAGTGCATTGTGAAAGAGTGTATCGCACGATGCACAAAAACTCTCGACATCAAGGCCGAAGAATATTCCACGGATGATAGACTACATAATTTCAAGGCAGCTGCACGTCTTCAAGGATGCGCTCCCGAGAGGGCGCTGCTTGGTATGTGGGCCAAGCACATTGTTTCTGTGGTGGACATAGTAAGGGATATCGAGGCTGGTAAACTCCCTCCAGAGGATCTGGTTCATGAAAAACTAACCGATGTCATGAATTATGCCATGCTGTTGGAGGCTCTGATCGATGAACGTATGGGTGGAATGCCATGAGATCAGAACTTGCAGCCCTACAGCGGGCCGGTATTACGCGGGCCCGTTTCTCTGCTCGCTATGCGGGCCGGAGCAAGCATGGGTTCATCCTGCTATCGGACGTAGAGACGCCGGTTGGCGGCCATCTGGACCATGCCTGGATCCGACCGTGGCACTGGCACGGGCCTATACCCAGTCCCGGGCAGCATGTCGAATTCAAGGCCCAGATCGAACCATACTGGCGGGACTCAGGAGAGACGGATCTGGGACTATTCCGGCTGGAGGTCTTGCCTTGACCGTCGTGGATGCCTTCTGCCTCTCTGAGGTGCAGTGGGACCAGATAGAACGCCGGTACGAAGAGGCCCACGAGAAGGCCATGGAATCCCGGGGAATCCAGGCGGATGCCCTGGAGTACCCGGAAAGGCTGCTTGTGGCGCTGCTTGATAGACTCTCTGATGTTGAGAAGATGGCCCTGGCGCTGGGCGTCATGGTGGGCAGAGCGAGCGTGGAGGCACGAGAGTGACTGCATGTCTCTTGGAAACATTAGAGCGTATAGCTGCTCTCCAGCCTGCTGCATTAGCGGATCTGCGAGAAAAGGGGATAGTCTTCGATTCCAGTCCTGCGCAGGATGCCCAAGGCTGGAAGAACGCTGCCTTCTGGCTATATTCTTACCTCTGCGAGGCAGATAGCCTCGCCAGGGCCGCTATACGAGACTATCAAGAGAGGGTGGCATGAGCCAAGTCTTCAAGCTCGGAGAAAGCGAGTTTAGAGCGCTCGATGAGTCCACCTACCAGGAGTCCATCAGCATAGAGGCCGAGACAGAGAGAGCAATCCTTCTGAGGATCGAGAAGCGCGGCAAGGTCCGCACATACTGGATGCCTCGCTCCCAGATCCAGGTCCTTCAGGACCGAGTGATTGTGCCGGACTGGCTATGGAAGAAGAAGCTGGAGGAAGAATGAGCCTCGCCCTCTGCCCGCGCTGTCAGAAAGATGTAGACCTGAAGGACATGCGTGGAGGCATGTGCTCAACCTGCTGGGCAGAGATTAAGGCCAAGAACGCAGGCAAGCCGAAGCCCAGAGGCACGGCCAAGGTCGTGCGGGCAGACGACCAAGCATTATCGCTATTGGCCGCAGGTATCAAAGTCTCTGGAACCGAAGATAAGTCTACTGCTAACGTTCCTACAAAAACGATATCAGAGAAAGGTAACAAAGTCTCTGGTACTACGGATAATCCTCTCGAGTTCACGGATAACGATAATCATAATTCAGAATCAGTAGACGGTCACAAAGTACCTGAAACTGGTATCAAAGTCTCTGATACTCAAGAAGAGTGGCAAAATCGCATGGCTGAGGACCTGGCGATAGCACTTCGGCGCATCAAAGCCCTGGAAGAAAAGGTCCAAAAGATGGCTCCGCTTCTCGAAAAGGAAGAGTCCAGGCGAGACTCTGAAGGCATGAAGAAGCTTCGTGATGAACTCTTCAGACTACTCCGAGAGAACCAAAACGGAGGAGTATACATCAGCGACTTACACGGATCACATGGACAGAAAGGAGGAAGGCTAGGCATATCGAAAACTCAAGCCTTTCGTCTGCGAGATGCATGTAGGATGGATGATCGCTTTCGTGTCATGAAGGCCGAGAATTCATCTGCGAAATGGAAAATTATACTTAACAAAACAATTAAATGAGTTAGCCTTCTTTTCGAGTTCCAGGAACTTGGAACTCGGAGAGGAGAAAGGGGGGTAAAAACCAGACTGCGACATACTAAGTCTAGTAAAAGTATGTCGTAGAGTAGTATGTATTAGTTGAGGGAAGGGAAGGATATTAAATATAGTATATAAATAGCTAGTAACGTTGGAAGGGTAGATAGGAACTTGGAGTACCAAGTTCCTGGAACTTAACACGGTTGAAATATAAAAATTGGAGATGAAGAAAGTGAGCTTAGCTACAATCAAATTCGCTGCCGAGTACCGCAAGATGCCGTTCTCGGCAGAGGAGATAGAAGATCCGAATTGGCCGACAAAACTGCTTGCAGTCCTGAGGGTGGCCAGGGAGCAGCTTTCGGAGGAGTTCATCGAGTGGGATACTGCATACCGATGGGATTCGGGAAATTTCAAGCTTCCAGACGACAAGGAGCTTTTGGTGCTATTGCTTCTAACGCGGGGGCATCTGTGGACTACCATCCGCAGCACGGAGAAAGAAGCTTTCTACAGATCGCAGGTCGGAAAAAATGTGGGAATAATTGCGCGGAGGTGAGAGAATGAACACCGATCTGCAAAAATATATAAGTGAACAGTTGGGCATCAGCGGAGATGACGTCCAGCGCATAGTAGATAGACTTCTCCTGCTCGCCGAAAAGCACGACGTAACGACGGTAAAGGAACTCATGCGTTGTGAGGAATTCTCTCCAGAAGAGAGAGAACTGATATCGTTGGTGCTTGTGGCGGTGATCTTAGCATCTATCACAATCGAATTTGAAAAAGGCGAAGAATCAGAGGCGGTGGTGAGAGAATGAACGCAGAGATTGAGATCCTGAAAATCCTGTTTCCCCCAGAGGGGGCAGTTCCGCTCGACCGGCTGAACGAGATCAACCTCATCCGAGGACACATCGACGTAGCAATCAAGCTCTCTCAAGGCTTCCACCCACAGAGGACAGGCCTGGCGGCTCGATATTACGATCCTGAAGAGAGCCAGAGGATCACCGAGAAGGTTGTGGAACTCAGGGAGTCCCTAGGGCCGGATGGGAAGCGACGATCCTGGCCAGCCATCGCAGCCGAGGCAGGCAACATCACCCCTAAGGCTGCGAGGATGCGGTACTGGAAATACTGTCAGGACCGCAAAGCCGAAGAGATGCGGAAGGAGGCATATGCAGCTTTGAGTGGGGAACCTGCTCACTCCGATCCAACTATCTGGGAAAACCGGATAGTTGAACACCCGGAGGAGTGTCCGATGAAATCCGTAGTCGAGCAGAGTAACACCTCCACACGCGTGGGCAGAAAACCACCGAAGATCCCTCATGAGATGGATGACTACATTGTAGATCTCCGAGAGCATGGATCCATGTTCAGAGAGATTCAAAAGGATCTGAACCAACAGGGAATCGAATGCACCGTCGATGATGTGATAGCACGATATAATGGCATCAAAAAGAGGCGTGATGATGAAACGCATGGTAATATGCCTCATAACAGCCTCACGCCAAAAGAGCGGGGCCGACAAGAACAGATCAACTCCGCCGCCGCAGTTGCATCATCAGACAAGGATAAGTCCGATCCTGTACCAATTAGCCGCTCCGAACTTGACCAGAAGATCTGGAGCATGTGGAAAACAGGCATGTCTCCGAAGCAGATCTCAGAGGCTCTGAACCTGGAAGGCTACTACTACGGTGAGCAATCGGTGCGAGTGCGGCTCAGAGCGCAGGGGGCGGATTTATGAGGATTACCGCCACCGAAGAGGAGATCGCAGAGAGAAAAAAGATCGAAACGTGCTGGAAGGACTCTCAGCGCATAGCTCAGTTAGCTGAGCAGATCTTCGGCCTCAACAATGCAATCCGTATCCTCAGCGAAGCCCGGGAAGAGATGAAGAAGGAATGCAAGGCTCTGCAAGAAAAACATAGGAGGGATTGAATCTGGTCTCAGATAAGCTAATGCGAGAATTTCTTATAGCCATGTCAGATGATGAGATTACGGTTCGTGATCTATGTAAAAGGGTGGATCGGACCGAGAGTCATGTGCGTAGATGCTTAGATATTATGTGGTATTTGGGGCTGGTAGAGAAGCGTCAGGTTTCTGAACGAGGCTCATATAAGAGGCAGAAATTTGTCTGGAAGAGATTGGTGACTCCAAAAGATTGCCAAACTGGGCATGTCTGTATATGACATGTCTATATATGATATGCTAGATATAAATACCAGTAGGTATAAAATAAGCTAGTGTCAGAGCCATTAGCTGAACAGGCCCTTGCCTCTGTCAAGTGGCGAGAGCCATCGACGTATTATGCTTATCGTCGCCGGAATGGATGGAAAGTAATTTTTTGGGATAAAGAGCAAGGGGCCACAGGGAGCACTTATGATTGGTGCTGCCCGCAATGTAATCTTCCCATTTATGCTGAGCATACAAATACACGCACATGCCCTAGATGCGGATTGATGGTAGGCGAACATCCGATTATCCGAGAAGCAGCTCCTAAAAAAATTCGGCATAAGGAATGGCTGGAATGGTGGGGCAGAGTCTCCATGGAGAGCAGTAATGTCGAAACCAGAAGAAACAATGGAATTCAAACCATCAGAAAGACCTCTCATCCACGCAGGGCTAGTCCGAGTGCCCGACACAGAATCGATCCATTCAAGCTTTCCAAATCTGATAGATATCATTAACACCTCAGCCCCGGAGACCCCGGCCTTTAGGCCGGGGAGGAGGGGCATAATCGTACCTCAGATGCAAGCCCCTCCCTAAAGGGAGGGGTAGTTGACTTTCGGAAAATAAATGTCAATTATAATCTACACCACAAAAACCTGCCCCATCTGCCACGATCTCATAGCAGAGATGGACCGACACGGCGTATCCTACGTGGAACACGATCTGGAAGATCCTGAGAATATCGTCTATCTGAGATGTGACGCTGGAGTGTTTTCTGTTCAGGCTCCTATCATCTACGATGGTGATAAGTGGATAGGCGGCGAGGATACCGAAGGAATAAAGCGATTCAGAGAAACTATACTAAAACGTCCCAAAAAGATTGATTAGGCGATTTGGAAATTCCTGGAAAAATCTGGAAGTCTGGAAAAATGGCATTTGAATCCATAGCAGAACATATCCCTGAGATTGAATCCAGGCTCGCTAAGAAACAGCGCCCAATCCAGATAGCTAGGGATCTAAGGATTCCCAAATCAATCATTTATCAATATAAAAAAGAGCGCTTCAATGTCCAAGGAGCAGCTGCCGTGGAATGGAACGAAGAGCAGCAGAAATCGCATGATCAGCGATTCGCCGAGGGCAAGCGCCAAATTATCGACTCCCTGGAGCTGCTCAACAAAGCCAAGACCAGGGCGCAATACCTGCTTGAACTTGAATTAGGATCATCATATACCACAGCAGAAGGCGAGACAAAAGCCCTCTCGTTGAACTCTGCAGCAATCTATTGGAGGACGGGCCAGAAAATGGCCTGCGAACTTATTAAGCAGGAGCTGGAACTGTCAGGCGACGATCCAGATAGCAAGTTGGCAGAAAGTTTTCTGGAGCTGATCGAGCTTGCTGAACGCAGAGCAAGCGGGACTGATAGCTGATCGCTGCCGGGAAGATCCCGTTTGGTTCGTAGAAAATGTCCTAGGAAATTGCCCGTGGCAGAAGCAGAGAGAGATTCTTGAAGCCGTCAGGTATCACAGGGCTGTTGCTGTCGCTTCTTGCCACGCGGCTGGTAAGTCTTGGATCTCGGCCCGGGCGGTCCTATGGTTCAATTACACTCACAAATTATCGCGAGTAGTCACCACCGCTCCGACCTTCGACCAGGTCAGGGACATCCTCTGGCAGGAAATCCGGCAGGCCCATGGATCGGCCCGATTGCCGCTGGGCGGCAAGCTGCTTGAGACGCGGCTTGACCTCGGCGCAAACTGGTTTGCGACGGGCCGGAGTACGAATGATGCCAACCGATTCCAGGGGGCCCACAGCTCCAGAGGTGCTATATTCGTTGTGGCTGATGAGGCTGCTGGTATCGAGCCTGACATCTGGGTCGGCATCGACGGCATTCTCACGTCGCAGGACGCTCACCTCTTGGCCATCGGAAATCCCACAGAGAGTAGCGGCGAATTCTTTGAGATGTTCAAGCGGCCCGGCGTGGTCAGGATCCACATCTCGGCCTTTGACACTCCAAACTTTACGGCCTTCGGCATCACGCTGGATGACATCCGGAGGGGGAGCTGGAAGGACAAGATCACCGGCGATCTTCCTGCTCCCTATCTGATCACCCCAGAATGGGTAGCTGACAAGTGGCTGAAGTGGTGCGGCGGGTCTGAGGCAGGTGAAGATAATCCCCTCTGGGTCTCTCGTGTCCTGGGCAAATTCCCCACCAAGGCGAACGATACGCTCATCCCCCTATCTTGGATCGAAGCGGCACAGACGCGCAAGCTCCCGGAGGGTGAGCCCGTTGTCCTGGGTTGCGACATTGCAAGGCATGGGGCAGACGAGACCGTAATTGTGCTACGGCGCGGGCCCGTAGCCAAGATCCACAGGACAACTCGCCAAGAAGATACCATGCAGACGACTGGCCGGATCATAGCTGCCCTGGAAGAGACGCAGGCCACCGAGGCCCGGATAGACGCTGACGGCCTGGGGGCCGGCGTCTACGACCGGCTGAACGAGCAGGGAAAGCCGGCCATCGAGATGAGGTCGGGCTTTGCCGCCAGAGATCCTGAGCACTTCCTGAACGCCCGGGCCGAATGGTTCTGGGGGCTCAGGGAGCGGTTCGAGGTCGGCGACATCGCCATAGACGGTGATGAGGACTTGGCGGCCCAGCTATCCAGTATCAAATACAAATTCACGAGCCGCGGGCAGATCCAGATCGAGAGCAAAGAGGACATGAAGCGGCGGGGGCTGCATTCCCCGGATCGGGCAGATGCGCTCATGCTGGCGTTCGCTGCTGTGGAATCGGTATCTCCGGTGGGCTGGGGCGTTAGCAGGCTCAGCAGGCTCAAAGGAAAGCGATCATGAAATTCTTGGATCAACTATTTAGGAGGCAGCAGGTGGCTGCTACTCCGGCCATGTCCGGCTCACCTGTGGTGCGGTTCGGTCAGCCTCTGGGCTGGATAGATCGCAGCTCGGCCATCACCCCCGAGCGCATAGCAGCTAACCGATCTGTTCCCGTCGTCATGGAGTCCCTGTCTGGGCTCTCTCGATTATGCTTCTCTGGATTCGATCACGTTCTGAAGCCCATCGATCCATCCGAAGACACCCAGGGTCCGGCCATCGAGAAGGCCCTGGCCCAGATCCGGAACCAGGAGAAGCGCATAGGCCGGATAGGAAAGGCCCGCCGGTGCGGTACGGTGGGTCTGGTCCGGGCAGCCGCCCTGGATGGTTGGTCTTTCCGCCATGCCATATCAGAGTACGCCACCATGCAGGAGGGCAACTGGCTCAACTTCGCAGAGGTCCAGCACCTTCCGGCCCAGAGCTTCAGCACTGCATCGGGCGTGGGCGAGGACTACCTCTCTGACAAGATCCTGCCGGGTATCATCTACGATGCCAAGCAGGATACCATACGATTCTTCCAGAGCGGTGTGGGCTGGGGTGGCCAAGCCAGGGAACTTGACCCTGAGAACCTCCTCTACATCGAGGATGTGACTGTACCGGATGACATCAGCTTCCTCAAGGTGCTCCAGCCAACAATCGAGGCCTGGAAAGAAGTGCGGCGCTACGGCATGACTGCCGAGCGGAGGGTTGCAGTCCCGAATGAGACCGAACGGATCGACGCGAGGGACGTCGTAGCCATGATCCAGGCGAAGATCCCCATCAAGATGCAGGACCTCATAGACCATTGTGATGATCTGGCTGAAAACCAGTCATATGTCAACCGAAAGGTGGCTCTTGCGGGAACGAGGATCGAGTACCCTACCATCTCCATGCCGCTCAACCCCTGGGAGGCTGACAAGTACCTCCGGGAGGAGATCATTGCCTTCTTCTTCAAACGTGATGTGCTGGAGGTGACCGCCCAGGCCATCAGCGCTACCAGTGCTCCCTCAAAGGTCCTCCTCGATTTGCATATCGCCTCGGAGAGAGAGCTGTGGGGCCGGCCATTTGAGAACCTGTGGACGCAGTGGCTAGAGTGGAATGGTTTTGAGCTGGTGGATGAGTTTGCGTGGTGGGATTGGAGCCCCGCAGACAAGGAAAAGGAGCACCAGAGGAATCTGGAAAATTATCGATCTCATGCAATCACAATCAACGAGTTTAGGCAGTTGGAGGGGCTAAGTCCTCTGACCGATGAAGAGATAGCGGCTCTCGCAGCCGAGCACGCCCTGATCTTCGGAAACAAGGATAATTCCATGAGCCATTCAAAGCTGGCGGTATAAGCTCATGAGTGAAAAAGATTTTTCTGATGACATAATACGCACCGAAGATAGCATAATTGATGATTTGTCATCTGAATTTTTAGATTCAGTGCAAGGAACAATCGATGATACAGACTGGGAAAACATCGAGCGTAGATTGTCAACAAGCGATTCTGCGGACCAGATCAGTAAGGTTATATCCTGGCGGGATCATGATCCTAATAGCCTCTTAGAAGAGTTGTTTTTTTTAGTTTCAGGAATATCATATAAGTTCATAGCAGACGAGACGAATAATGCTCAACTGTCCGGCGTTAAGCTGACTGATCCTAATGCATTAGAATGGCTGAAAAAGTACGGCGCTGACGAAATTAAATACATATCAGACAGCCAGCGTGAAGCCATAAAAAAGATTATAACTGACGGTTATCGGGATGTGGTTCCTGCCCAGAAGCAGGCCCGGATGATTAGAGATTGCATAGGGCTTGATCCCAGGCGTGCCGGGATATTGTCTGATTATTCTACTAACCTCTATGCGAAAGGCAAAACAGACGCCGAGGTTTGGAGGCTAGTTGAACGCAAGGGCCGGGCTCTCCTGAACCAAAGGGCCCTGCAAATTGCCATCCAAGAAGCAGTAACTGCAGGGTCAAGAGGATTTTATGAGACGGCGGCAGACGCCGTACGTCGTGGTTTTCTTGATCCATCCAAATACGAGGGGTACAGGATAGTTACTCATGATGAACGTCTTTGCCCGAAATGTTCTGCACTGGCTGGGGAATCTCGTAGTCTACCTGATGGCACGTATCGCTCGAATGGGGATGTTATTCCACAGTTACATTTGATGTGCCGTTGCATTGAGGGCATAAGGGAGATCAAGATGAAGAAAAAGGAAATGAAGGAATCTGGAAAGGGGTACGCTGATGTCATTTTCGAGGCAAAGGGGCTCAAGCGAAAGGATGGTATCATATTCTGTCCGACCGTGCCGCTCATTGAGGGTGTATATAATGGTTGGGGAATACCGGTTCTCAGAGAATACGCCGAATTTTCGAAGGACTCGAAATGGCTGAACGGCCTCACCGTCCTTACGAACCACGAAGATCTGACTCCGGAGGCCCGGAGGATCGGGCAGCTAACCGACATCGCTAACCGGCCCGAGGGCAAGAAAGTCTCCGCTATAACCCAGTTCTACGAGATCGACCTCACGCAGAGAGAAATCGAGGCCATCATGTCCCGCGAGCCTATCCATGGTTCGCTTGGTTTTTCGTGCTTCCTCGATATGACGCCGGGTGAGTGGATCAATAGCTCCGGCGAGAGGGTCCATTATGAGGCAATCGAGCGCGGCCCGTACGTATTCTACGAGTATTCCATGGTCCGGCAGGGTGTCGTCACCCCTGCGGATGGGGCCGGATTCAATATGGAGTGTACCAACTGTGGCGCAAAATCACAATCATCTGCTCCAGGAGGAGCAACTATGGAAGAAGATCAGATCAAAGAGATGATAGATGAGGCTATCAGGCCTCTCAAGGAACAGAACGCTGCACTGGAGCAGAAGAATGCAGCTCTTGTGGGCGAGGTACAGGCTATGAAAGAATCCCAGAAAGCGGCACAGGATGCTGCGATCCTGGAATCATTTGCGTCCAAGCTCAAGCCTGGATATACTGAGAAGGCCAAAGAACTGTTTGAGACCTACCAGAAAGACCCGGCTGGATGGGTAGTCGAGAACTCGGACAAGTTCATCCAGATCGGCCAGGAGAAGAACCTCAGAGGGTCATCCAGTACCGAAGGCGGCCAGGCCTTCGATCTGCAGGCCGAACAGGATAAGCTCTGGGGGAGGGCGATCTAAATGTCAGCGCTCAAAGATACTCTGATAGACGCCGGACCGTGCGGCATAGATCCAATGGTCGCAGGCGCAAACATCGGCTTCGGTGTGGCTCTCATCAGGTCCGCTGCCAGAGTCGTGAAGGGAACGAAGGACGACAATTCAGGAGGCGTGATAGGCTTCTCAGTCCAGCCGGTCAACAACGTGGTCCTGGACTATGACGGCTTCTACGTGGCCAGCAACAAGTCTGGCAAGCCGGACGTGGTCCGGGTGGCCAGGGGCGGAGCCAAGATCAATGCTCTGGTTATAGCCAAAGCCAACACCTCGATTCAGGATGGGGACTACCTCGAGTGCGCACCTCTGGGGAACGCCGCCAGCTACATCGGCGTCCTGAACGAGGCAGGCTCCAATGCGGGCGAGACACGAGTCAACACCGCCGTTGCCCAGGCCCTGGAGGAGTGCACTATCACCAGCTCCAGCTACAAGACGCCAGCCGGCAACGTGGCCATTGGGGACTCCGCAATCACGTTCACTGCACAGAACCTGGCCCTCCTGAACCTGTCCGAGGGCGACTACATCGTGCTCGAGGACGTAAACGGCAATGCCATGCTCAACAGGGTCAAGAGCCTGACATCCACAGTCATAACCCTGGAGCTGCCCTCGACCGTGGCTCTGACAGTAGCTGACAGCGACCTCGTGTATAAGGTCTTCCAGGTGAAGGCCAGGATCCTTTGAGGTGATTATCAATGGTAGGTGAACTCAATTACGGGGCATCGATCCCCCAGGAAGTCCTGCTCAACATGCAGAAGACCATCCTAATCTTCCAGCAGCGGTTCAAGGACGGCTACATAGGCAGGAGCCTGGTAGAGCAGAGGCCGGGAGTCTCTGCAACAGTCCGAAAGGACATCGTGCGGAAAATCGACAAGACTGCTGCACAGGATGGCGTATCAACAGCCAGGCTGAGCCTCGGAGGCACGGCTCCTGATGTTGTGGGCAGCAAGGCCAAGGACGTGCTCTTCCCCATCTACAGGATCGACAACGCTATCCTGATGAACGAGGCCGAGCTGCAGCTTGATCCCACCGCCTGGAATCGGAACGTCAGCATAGCCATGATGGAATGCCAGAGGCGTGAGAACTACACCATCATCAATGGCAACGCCACCTTCGGCATTACCGGCCTGGTAGGGGCTGCCTCGGCCAACACTCTTGGCAGCATCGTGGCATCTGGAGGGGACGACACCACCACAATCAACAACAATGGTGCCTGGGATGGCTCCGAGACGGATAACGTCATGGACCCATATGACGATCTCCGGGCCGCCCTGAACTTCATCGATCCGGAGCTGACAGGAACGCTGTTCCTGGCGGGCCGGCCAGCATACATGAACTACCTGCTTCAGGAAGATGAACTGGGCAAGGTCTACACTGACAAGATCGGAACCAGGATCTTCGGTAAGTCGGTGACGGATCTGTCCTGGATGATCAGGAGCGACTACTTCCCGGCAGGGTATGTGTACCTGGTGATGAAGAGCATGCAGGCCGCAGAGCTGGTGATCCCGGAGGACTACAACATAGATGCCAACTATCCGAGGCAGCCCGGCCAGAACCAGTACGCAGAGATCGGCGGCTGGATCGGCATCGAGATCCACACCAACAACTTCATCGTGCCGATAGCGATTACCTGAGGCTAGACCATGTCTACCATTCGACCCAGAAGCATCCTAACCCGGATGTCTGGAAAGGGCCTTAAAGTTGGATCTGGGATAGTCGCCGAGGTTGATCTATCCGAGCTGGATGACGCCGCAATTAATGTTGCGGCTGACAGCATCCCGTTTGTGGATGCTGATGATGGTGGTTCCAAGAGAGAGGCCATATCTGATTTGGTGGGTGCCATCACAGGAAACGGCCTGGAAGATACCAATGGAGTGCAGGTCGTAAAAGCGGCGGATGCGTCCCTCACGGTATCATCTGGCGGTGTGAAAATCAAGACCGCTGTCCTGAAGCACGTCCTGGCCGACGGCACGGCGGCTGCAACCGATGTCACTGTTGCCGGCATGGCCGCCGGGGACGAGCTGATCTCGGTTCACTCGCAGGCCACAAAGTCATCCATAGCCACCATTACCGACCGCACCAGCGAGTACACCGTGGGCGCAGGGAAGCTCGTCAAGGCGGCAGGGACCAACGAGACCAGCAACCAGCTTGACATCTGGTACTGGGACCGGACATAGAGATTTGCTTGAGGCCGTCGAATGGCGTTCACCTATACCGGCCCGACCACTTCAGCGGAAAAGGTACGCTACCACATCCAGGACACTGACAGCAGCCGGCCATTGCTCACTGACGCAGAGATCGCGTATGAGCTTAACCTGGCCGGGGGCGATGTCCTGTTAGCAGCTCTTGGCTGCGCCAGGACACTCGTGGCCCGCGGCAGCCACAAGGTAACAAAGAAGATCGGCGACCGGCAGATTGACTACAGCGACCTCACCGCTCAGTATCAATCTCTGGTAGCTGCCCTGGAAGAAAGGATCAGCAGGGCTGATATGGCATCCACGGTGCCAGATGCGGGCGAGAAAACAGCAGACAGCAAATACCCGGCAGCACTAGAGCACACCGATCTGGCTGGGCCATATGACGATGATTGAGGACTTCGGAGATGAGATGGCCCAGTCTGTATCCATCTCATCACTGAAATCAAATGACGGATACGGCGATACGTACAACACGGCGGTCACGTACAAATGCGCTGTCCAGCACCAGATAAAGAACATCACTACGGCCAACGGAACTGTTGCCGTTAGCACAATGCAGATCTATTTAGACGGGGTAGTTGCGATAACGCCCAGGGACAAGGTCGTCTACAATGGCACGCCAATCCGGGTGCTTGCTGTGGGCATAGACTACGACATAGAGTCACCGACTGAGATATATTCTACGGTGATTTATTCCTAACTTTTGAACGTCGGCCCAGGGGATATCGTTTTCCCACCTCCTTTTCGGTATCCTCCGGGCCGTATCTTGATGTGGAGATGATGTATAATGGAAGTTGGCGGTATCGAAGTTACACTCAACCTAATGATCGAGATAGCTGGCATACTAGCTTTCGTACTCACTGGTGCTGCTTATGCCGGATTTCGAGGTAAAGTCAAAGAACTTTTCATGGACATCGGCGACGCATGGGCTATGACCTATGCGATACTCGGCAACATTCTCGATAAGAAGGATATAGATCCCGCCAGAATCCAAGAGGCCAAAACCAAGATCGAGGAAGTCTGGACTGAGGCCTGCGCTCTGGCTCCGTTCGTGAAGGACATCTTGAATAGCATTCCAAAGAGGTAATCAATGATGGCAATAGTCTGTTATGCGGTTTGCGCCGTTCTGTTCTGTGGATTCGCTTTTTTGGCAAAACGGTTCAGAGACATTCTTCCACAGATGGAATCGCTGGAAACCGAGTTAGAGCGAACACGTAAGGAGAACCTCAAGCTCCAATCCGAGCTGAAACTCACCAGAGCAGAGCTTGAGAAAACCCGCAAATCCCTTGATTCGTGCACATCAGCAATCGAAAGCCATTAAGTTTTTAAAGCGGTGGCAATATTGAGCAAACTATTTACACCAGATGACATCAAAAAATATTTTTACGCTTCTTGTATGTTGGCGGTCATATGTCTCATGGCAATTATCTACATGGTTGCCACCTCCGGCGAAGCAAGCATCCTGATGGAAGGAAGAGATACGGGAAGCGGCACGATAGACGTTGATGTCACCAGCGATAATCAGGCAGCACGGATGATGGTCAACAACGGCGAAGGAGCAGACATCCGGTACACCAAAACCACCGATGGAAAAAATGAGAAGCTGACCGCTTCTATGGATCTGGATAAAGGCGATGGTAGCCGAAAAACCAAGTTCGTTATAACCGGGAAAGGCGATTCCGCAGGGTCCACGATCTTTGTAGACCAGATTGGAGACGGGTTCTCTGGAACGGCTACGACCTGGATTGATTATACCGATGACGGCACATCCAACTTTGATATGACCTTCCAGGTAGAGGGCGCGCAGAAGTCATGGCGTGGTAAGTTCTATGCGACTGATGGCAGCCCCAGGCCCACAACCGAAGAGACGATCAGAGGGTTCGGCAATATGAGCATCTGGAGGCATTACAACGTCAGCATAGCTCCTGAAACGCCCGAAGACTGGCTCGGATTCTGCGCTGAACTCAATAGGGATGTCCATCTGTCAGGTGAACCCGGAGCTGTGTACGTGGCTCCTCCAGGGTGGACTCCTGACGAGAACGGCGTGCTGTGGAGAGACAATTCGACCTACTACGACGTAGAAAAGAAACGAATCGCGAGAATCGAATAAGGAAGGACAGGCGTCAGTTACTCCGTCCTGAAGAACGGAGAGGAAGTTACATGTATGCGAAAAGCGTATGTAGCCGCGATCCTATCCTTTTTGTTCGTCGGCTTGGGGCAAATCTACAACAATCGGCTGAAAAAAGCGGTGGTGTTCATCGTGATGCTCGCCGCGAGTTCAGTTATAGGAGGCTATCTTCTTTGTGCGCTCATCTGGTTGATCGCGGTGGCAGATGCTTATTTAGACGCAGATGAGGCCGAGTATCCAGAGAAATACGGAGGAATTAGCAGATAGATAGGCTGAAAAGAGCGCAAGAGTCGGGCGACGAGCAGACAATCAGAGCCGTAGAAATGACACTGGAAGGATACTTTTGATTATCAAACCCTGGGATGTAGACTGGCGGGAATCGTTATCAGATCCCGACTGGACCGAGCACGAGCTACGCTACCTGAGAGATCTGATAGACAGGCAGCTTTTTTTGCTTAGGAAGATGATGCCATAATGTCGTATATCAGCGTTCAGTGGGATGTGGCTCCGGCCCTGGAACGTCTGAACCTCTCGAACAGCAAGATCAAAGAGGTGGTCATGAAGACCGCGACCACATGGAAGTTTCTGGGAGTATCCGAGGTCCAGGAGCGTACTCCAGTCAGGACCGGAGCGCTCAGACGAGGATATGACGAAGCATCGACTGTAACGCCCACAGACAAAGGCGCTGAGATCGTTTTTCAGTCAAACGTGGATTATCAGCCCTATGTCGAAGCCAGAAAGCCTCACCTCCGGCCAGGGGTCCACGCAAGTATCCCGGCTGCTAAACAAGCATTCGAGGACGCGGTAAAAGAGGCGGTAAGAAGTGACTGATCCATCTGGGATGCTGGTAGCCCTGCGAGAAAAGCTATACGGAGACTCGACGTTTAATTCTTCAGTCGGAGGAAACGTATTTGCAGGAGATGATATCGATCCAACACCATATTTAGGATCATCGAATGCGGTAGCTATTGTCCGGTCATTAAACGAAAACGAAGTTGCCACGCCGGGCAGCAGTCTTCACGGGCGGATTGAGCAAGACATCCAGTTCGATATATCAATTGTTGGATCGGATTTCTGGGATTGCAGACAAATAGCTCAACAGGCTATCGATCTGATCATAGGCGACTTCACGATCACTCACGAGGGCATCAGCTACTGGATGGTCATACCCAACGTTACCCGGCATCACATCAAGGATGAGGCCGGATACCACCGTGAGATCATCACATTTAGAGGCAAAACCTGGAGATGGAACAAATAGTTTTTGAGATAGTAAAAAAATTACGAGGTAAAAAATATGGCAACAGGAGCAGTTAATCCGACGACCTTAAACATGGCGTTGGCTATAGAGGCAGTATCCGGCGTGGCCAAGGTATCGCCGGATATCTATGTGATTCTCGGAGCTGAAAGCAGACCGACAAATACCAAGGCAACAGGCCAGAGGCAGACATATGGCAACCCCGATCCCGTTCTACCCTGGAGAAAACCGGAGACAACGGACCTGTCCATGCCTATGCTTCCAATCGTGGAAGATAATGGACTCGGTGAGTTGCTGCTCGCCCACATGGGCAGCGATGTCATAGGGTCACAGCTCGGCGGTGTCGGAGCATACGAGCACGTATTCACCAGAGCCAATCCGTTCAAGACCCTGACCGTCTGGGTCCACGACGGCATCCAGGACAAGAAGATACGGATGATGGCCGTCGACACGTTCACCTTGACAGCCAAAAAGGATGACGGCGATGTCCAGCCTACGTTCGACCTCAAGGGTGCTGACATGTATGATGCATCCGATTGGGGAACCGCAAGCTACGCCGATCTCGAAGCCGCACAGCCCAAGGCCTTGAATGCTTTGCAGGCTCGGCTTGAGTGGGGCCAGCCAGGAGCGGCAATCCGCGATACATGGGAGCAGGTCAAGTTCACCAGCAAGCTCAATATCGTGATGGGCGTGAACGGCAAAGACGGTATGCATATAGCCGGATCAGGATCCCCCCAGCTCTGCACGTCGTCCAAGAGAGACACCACCATAGATATCGACTTCGTGGATACCGATGGCAAAGAGATGAAGCGGTGGTATGAAGGCGTAGATACTGACCCATCTGCCACCCAGCAACATGACAACGCCGGTCTTGTGGACATGCAGTTCACGGTATTCGGGAACATCATCGGGAATGGTGCTGCTCCCTGGGGCGAGCCGGATCTCAACAACGCAGGCACAGCGACAATCACGGTAGCTGGAACGTACAATGGTGGAGCATCCGTTTTGACCATGTACGAGATCAAGATCACTGGTGGTACACCAGATAAATTCAGCTACAGGTCATGCACGGGTGGCAAGTGGTCTGCGTGGTCGGCAGCCACAGACATTCTAGGAACAGCCCAACCTCTTGCAGATGGCATAACCGTACTGTTTAGCAGCACGACTGCCAGCGAGACGGGCGATAGATTCTACGTCTACAGCCACAGGCTCAGATACCTACGGGTTCTCTGCGAGAACAATATGATCGAGTCTGTCAAGGACACTGGAGGCAGGGACTTCAAGAAGGCGACTCTGAGCGCATACCACACCTCCGGACCGAGTGGGATCAAGCCGACGATCAGAATATGCAATACCAAGAGCGCGGCATATGCTTGAAGGCCCATTTTCAGGCCTCTAAGCCATAGTTTTCTACACCGAAAACGTCTGTATAGAATAGAGCGAATAAAAAACCGAGAGACGCCGGGGTGATCGAGGCCGGGAGTAGCTATCCCGGATCAGACAGGTAGAACTGTCCCCCGGCTCCCTCACATTTTCTAAGGGGGAGCAAAATGATGGAGAAACTTTTCGACGAAATTGAAGAAGAAGACGAGAAACCTTCTACAGTAATTGAGGATGAGTTTGTAGATCTGGAGAACATCGAGGCCCTGGACGAGGCCATGAAGCCCGTTACCGGGGAGTTTCCTCTGACGTTGCCAAACGGCAAGAAGCTCAAAATCCCCTACAAGGTGATGGGGTTCGCATATGGCCTGGAGGCATCCGCAGGTGAGCGGTTCAAGGAGAACGAGGTCAACGATCCGAAGAAGACCAAACGGATCTACATGCGCAAGATCAACATGGGCCTGCTCGATGGCTGGAAGGTCGTGGACGACATCGAACGTCCGGCCCTGCTGAAGGGAACAACCAGGTCAGGCCTCCTGGCCAAGAAGATGATCCCGATCAGCATCATCACGCCGCGAGACTGGAACCTGCTGAACGAGACATTGTTTCCCGGTGCGCTCGATCAGCCCGAAACTATCCAGGACAGAGCTCGCGCAATTCGTGACAACTCTGTGTAAGGCGTTTCCGTCGCTGGGGACGCCTACCCAGGCGTTCAAACACTACAACATTTTTTCCGAGTACATAGATTCACTATCAGGTACGGACCAAATGCTTCTCGATATCGCGTGCTTGTCTGAGCACAACCGACGAGAACGAGAGGAACTAGAAAAATCCCAGGAAGCAGAATCGTTTAGAGCTGAGCACCCAGGAGCGGAACCGTTCCCGGATCAAGAGACGAGATGGGCCAAAGCAATAGCTGCATCTGGAAAAGCAACCCCACATGAGGATTAGATAATGTCTGGAGACGATATAGCATTACGTGCCACGCTAGACGCATCTGGCGTTATGACCGGATTAAACCAGATCAAGGCGTCTGTGGCCAGCACCATGTCCGGCCTGGGAGGCTCGTTCGCTAAGGGCGAAGCAGATTTTGCGTCTGCCGGGCAGAAGATGGGAGCAGCATTCACACAAGGCCTCTCTGCCCAGTTTGGCGCATTAGGAGGCGTCGTAAGCCAGGTCACCAGTGCTCTCGGCCCAATTGGTATAGCTGCCGCTGCCGCTGGTGTGGCAATTACAGCTCTCGGAGCCCAGGCTGTCAGCCTGGCCGCCAATTGGCAGACTATGATGGCGTCTGTCAGCAAGACTACAGGCCTAGAAGGATCTGCTCTGGACCAGTTCAGCGCAAAGCTCCAAGAGATCCGCATGAACACCGGCGTGGCCGCCGAAGAGATCTCGAACATGGCGGTTGTTGCCGGATCTATAGGTGTCCCAACAGATGAACTTGCAGCATTCTCTGAAGTCGCTATCAAAATGGGCCAGGCTTTTGGCATGTCTGCGGAATCTGCTGCCAATGCTATGGGCCAGATAGGTAACGTCATAAAGCCTGTGGAGATGTCGTGGACAGAATTCGGCGAACGTGCGGGCTCTGTGGTAAACGTTCTCGCTGATAGCATGGCCACATCCGAGGAGAAGATCCTCACTGGCATGATGCACATATCCGCCGTGATGGCCAGGATAAAACTGCCTGAGGCATCGATCCCAGGCATGACTGCTCTCATGGCTACAATCCAGAGCCTCGGCATGAGCGCAGACTCGGCGGGCGAAGCCATCCAGGATATGCTGAACTATACTCTGATGAACAAAGGCAATGCTATATCAGATCTTCTAGGCATATCCGGCGGAGAGCTGCAAGAGAAGGTACGATCTGATACTGTGGGGTTGGTCGAGGATGTGGTTAAAAAAATCTCATCTCTCGACGTGTCAAAGCAATCTGAAGCTCTACGACTATTTGGCGAAACCGGCCAGAAAGCGATAGGACTGCTCCAGGGAGATCTCGATCAAACCACCGGCAAGTTCAAGATGCTGGGAACGGCTATCGAGAACGCAACCAGTTCATGGGCCTCCGGCACGAGCCTAGATGACGCATTCAAGAAATCCCAGGCCACGCTCGACGTTGCTATGGACCGCATGACCCAAACCTTTTCTGTTATCGGCGAGAGAATTGGTACGCCACTGCTTCCGGTAATATCTGATATCGTAAATGGATTCACATCTATTGTCCGGGCCGCCGCAGATGCAGGTAGTGCTATAGCTGGAATAGTTGTAAACTCTCAGGCATTCCAGACTACATCGGAAATTATCTCGGAGATCGGGGCAACAATAAGTACGCTAGGAGCTAACACCGCCACGGTATTCGAGCCTCTGTGGGATTCTATCGGCGGAGGCGCAGGCGTTGTAGCCGGTTTGCAGAAAGCGTTTGATGCTCTCACAGCGCCTATCAACTTTGTGGGCGAGGGCATCTTGGCGGTAGTTAAGGGATTCAATTCTCTGGAAACTGCTCTGGCCCCGGTAGCTTCGACGATAGGGAGCACATTATTATCCGCAGTCGAAGCAGTCTCTAGCGGCCTAACGACAGCTTCAGCCTATGCTCAGGCGTTTGGCGAGGCGATAGGCAATTGGGCTTCGCAGTCGGCTACGATCCAGTCTATTGTGTCGGCAGTGGACTCAGTCAAATCCGCTTTGAGCGGCATAGTCGACTGGATTAGCGATCTGGGCAGCAAGATAGCAAGCGGGTTAGCGGAAGCTATACCGAAGGCCATCACAGGGTTCACATCTGCTCTCGACGATTTATTCAGCCAGGGCGGCGAGGCAGCATCCGACGCGTTCACTAACGCCATCAAGGACTCTCCTCTCGGCGGAGTTTTTGGATTTGCCGAGGGCATATCGGCCAGAGCGAACGAGATTTTGAATGTAGGAAAGAGTTCTGGAGACACGATGGCTGAAGGAGTGGCCAATTCAACCGATCTCGAGAATGCACCTGGCGATGCACTGAGCAGCACCGACGCTCTGAAAGCGGTGGGCGATGCTGGATCTGCTGCTGGGGAAAAATATGCCAATCAGTTCCAAGAGCAGGCGGCTTTATCCGGTCTGAACGGAGCGGCTCTTGTGGCTATGATCAACAGTCAGGACATGCCGGAAGAGAAAATTAAAGAGACTGTATTCGATCTTTACGGGCACGCTGTAAAATACTGGTACGATGCGGCAGAAAAATGGCCTGTGACATATCTTTCAATAGATGATACTACGGTAGCCAGCCTCCAGCCTGAGAAACAGTATGTCCCCTGGAGTCTTGAAGACACTCTAAGCTACCTGGGCCTGCCCATGCCAAGCGATGTTGAAGAGGCAGCCAAAGCAGCAGGAGACGAGGGAAAAGCCGCCATATTGTCGGTAAAAGAGTCATACAACGAGGCCCTTAAGGGCATATTCGATTTTGAGCCAGCTCTTAAAAGCTTGGATGAGATGGCTCCCAAGCTCGAAGACAGATTTGCGTTAGTCATGGACAATATTAAGAGGATGATTAGCGAGATATCCAGTACATATAAAGAGACTGCCGAAGACTGGAAGGCAGATGCCCAGGAGCTTGTAGATGCCATGCAGCAGTCTGTAAGCCTGGAAAATCTAGCCACCCTGCAAACGGCCATCGAGAAAAACAAGTCATTCCTTGTGGATGCTTACGGCGATCTCGGCGAAGATGTGATGGCCGCATATAAAGAAAAACTTGCCGCCGGGATTACTGATGTCGATCTGTACATGAAGACAGAGTACAATCGCATAGGAGAATCCGCAGCAGAGGCGTTATCCGATGGGTTCATGAGCAATGAGGATAAAGCTCTTTTCTCCTCTCTTGAAACCCAGCTAAACATTTTAAAAGAGATGATGCCAGAGGAGTTTCGGGAAATAGGCGGAGATAGCCTACTTGCATTGATTAACTCGATAAATAGTGGCGATGCTGACATGGCCGCAGCCGGAGCATCGCTCGGAAAGACTTTTGGCGATTCGTTCAAGGAAAATCTGATCGGTGCTGCGTCTCTGGCCATTCCATCTCTCGCAGAAATAATCAAAAATCCATCTGTCGCAGGAGACATATCAGACGCCACAAAGTACGCCTACAATGCAGCTCTGCCAACCTTGAAAGAAAACGCTAATGAAATGCTCAAGGTTCTTGCTGCCGGAACATACAGCCCAGAAGAAATCTATACAAATTATATTGCAAACATCACAGAACTCGGCGATCTGGTCCCTTCCCAAGTCCTGGGCTGGATATCTCAGGTCGAAAACGGGAGAATGTCGCTTGAGAGCTTCGGAAACAGCGTAATCGCCCTAGCGGATGCTGTCGATGGTGGAACGGTCCAGCTTACCAACTACGGCTATGCGCTGGTGAAAGAAGCGGATGATACGAAGACTGCTACGACATCACAGTCGAATTATAATGATTGCCTTCTTGGAACTGCAAATGCTACCAACAGTGCTTCAACATCGCAGTCGAATTATAATGATTGCCTTCTTGGAACCACCTCAACGTTGAAAGGAACTGGAAACGTAATGGAGTCTGTGGGTGCTCAGTTCGGAACTCTGAGCAGTTCCATAAACCAAAACGGCGAGACGTACACGTTCTTAAATGGCCAGGTTGCGGGCTACAATAGCTATATTCCAGTCACAGTAAGCTACAACAATACTGCTGCTGCGTCTTATGACAGCCTCACAGCATCGGTTTACAACTATGGAAACGCTCTGTCCTATGTCAACCAGGTTGGATACGGGACATATCTCAATGGAGGGCAGAACAGCGGGATGCCTGTGAGCTATGAGACTCTGTATCCGGTGGCAAACTGGAACGGCCAGTACAACAACACCAGCGGCGGCCAGTCTGTGCCAGTGACCGTAACTAACGTCTCCGAGATGACAAGCCCCTATGATGCTGTCACGATCAAAAACGGCGTTTCCCAGTGGTTTGACCAAATGGGATTAACAGCAGAAGATCTGGTCAATATCACAGGCCCGTCCGGCGAACTCTGGACGAAAGGCTACAACATAGTTGAGACAAACACCCAGAACATACCGATGGACTATCTCTCGGCTAACCAGGAGGCCTTGGCCTCACTGAATAAAGAAGCTCTGCTCGCTTATTATAATGCCCAACCCAGCGCGAGCCTTGAGCCGGTTGGCGTGCATCTTGAGCCAGACTGGATAGTCGAAGCATCCAATGGGATAGTAACGAAGGTATCTGAGGGCCTGAGAGGCCAGATCGCATCCACAAGCCAAAACACGGTGACAATCCCAACTACAAACGTCCCGTCGTGGGTTACGTCCGGCCTGTCGGTGAGCGAGGATACCGCCCTTGTGAATGATCCAAGGAGTGATGCCTGCATACCGTTTTTGGATGCGCCGTATCTCAAGACTACAGACAACTTCTATCTGGCTTCTGGATCGATGCCTTTGGACGTGAGTGAAGACGTAGTTCTGCTTAATGATCCAAGGAGTGATGCCTGCATACCGTTTTTGGATGCGCCGTATCTCAAGACTACAGACAACTTCTATCTGGCTTCTGGGTCCATGTCGCTCGATGTTAGCGATGATGTGGCTCTACTTCACGATCCCAGGAGTGATGCCTGCATACCGTTTTTGGATGCGCCGTATCTCCAGACTACAGATAACTGGCTGATCCAAAATGCGGGGGCAATGCCTCTAAACGACGGGGCAGGTTTGATCAGAGATTCTTCCACTGGAACATGCGTTCCGGTTATTAATTCGGCAATTAACATCGACGACTTGAGAGAACAGTATGTGCAGGGCTATATCAGCGATGTGGGCCTGATTAGAGATTCTTCCACCGGGGCATGCGTTCCGGTTATTAATTCGGCAATTAACATCGACGACTTGAGAGAACAGTATGTGCAGGGTTATACAAACTTAGCAGCCACCACCGGAACGGTGGGAGCTACCGCAGGCAAGGCAACTATACCAGTGACCACCACCAGCGGGAACCAGATTATCACCGGCTTGTCCACAAATGGATATGTGATCCAGTACGATCCACGCCAGGACACCTGTGAGGGCCTGTCATTTAATGCACCGGAACCTAGCCTGAAAACTACAGACCCGTTCTACCTCGGACTCACTGTGGGAGCCAGTGGAAAGAACGTGGCAACAGAATCGTATGAGAACTATGGATGGGGCGGCCAAGTAGCTCAACCTCTACAGACAAGTCTAGTTACATACGGCACATATCTTGATAAGCAGGTCGACAATGGACAGGAGATAGGAAACCTAATTAGCAGCACAGCCGAGCAATCCGCCACGAATTTTAGCGAAACCATGAGTGCTGCAACGGATTCGCTGAGAGATGCAGCCGCATTGAGTTATGATACAGGATTGCAGATTGCTGATCGATTAGAACATGCAGCGGATTATGGCTATGTTCAGATGGTGCAGGGCGCATCTCAAATTTCGGATAGCGCAGGGTATGTTATTGCGGCTGGCCAGGGGTTATACGATACATCCCAGCTTATTAATACAAATAGCCTAAACACATCCTATACCATTAATACAGATAGTCTAAACACATCTAACACCATCAATACAAATGGCCTAAATACATCCAATACCATCAATACAAATGGCCTAAATACATCCAATACCATTGTATCCGACGCTAAGGCCACATCCAAGGAAGTTAATGATAAAAACCACGAATGGGCCGACTATGGTAATAAATCGATGCATGAGGGGGCCGATTATCTAGTCGCTGGCGGGGTTGGTTTATATAATATATTATATGGTGCTAATGCACAATACACTGCCGGTGGTTATGGCAGTGGCGGTCCAACGATAGTTCCCGCAACGGCATTCTATAGTTATCCAACCTACACAAATCCCAACGGCGTCACGGTTATCGGGGCGGTGGGGCCCTGGGGAGGCACATCTGTCAGCGGTGCTGGTGGTTGGGTAGGGACTGGCACAACGGCTGGAAACGCTGCCTTTCAGGGTGGATCTACTCCGACGTGGGGCGGTGCGGCTCAGAGCGCAGCATTAGCTGCATCTGGGAGCACTGGACCTGTTACAATTGGTAGTAGCGGAATTCAGTTAGCTACGGGAGGGATAGTATCCGAACCTACATATGGTGTTTTTGGAGAAGCCGGGCCGGAGGCATTCGTTCCGCTATATGATATCAACAACGGCCTAAAGGTGCTGCAAGATGTGTTCTCGTATTTCTCAACCAACATGAACACAATACTCGCATCGGGAAGTGTAAGTCAGGACTATATCACTCAAGCCCTGCTCAGTATACTGGGTGATATTTCAAAAATGCTGCTACCCAGTTCTGAAAATACTTCGGTGCAAACGGACTCCACTAAATGTAAATCTCCCGTGGTCAACGTGTATTGTGAGAATAATTATTCCATAAACGTTGAGGAGATGAGCAAAGACGAGATCCTAGAAATACTCGAAAAGCACGACGAGGAGTCCGGGAAATCTATTGTGAAAGCAATAAGCGGCGCGTGGGATTAGTCTTGATAGGCGATTACCATATAGGATTCATGCTAATCGGCATGGACGAAGCTGGAACACAGCCGGAACCAGAGCCAGAGACAAGTCAGTCTTTTTATTTTAATTTGGCTGGATATGATCTATCTGGAAAGGTACTCGTGCCGATAAAAGCCAAAGGATTCAGCAAGTCCACTACTTCATGGTCTATCCCATCGCGTATCTATTCAAAAATTAGAGAAAGCGGAGTTAAGTCGCTGGAGTGGGAGTTCAGTGTGGTATTTCCTGATCATGCTGAGGCAAATGCGTTTAGAAGAAAATGTAACAGTCTTGTAGAAAATGTTAACTGGTTTGCGGGAAGTAGAGATTGGTATTATATCGTAAAATACGCATCGGTAAGTCCCAATCAAATAGACGAAGACATATATCACGTTACTCTGGATGTCAATTTGTTTCTGGAGGATCCCCTGCTCCGATCCGCCCGTGCTCAAAGTTGGTCCCTCACATCCGCAAGTTTGCCGGCAAATAGTTGTGCCTTCGACACATTGCTTGCTACTGCGGACTCTCCATTCGATAGAATCCGTGTTGTGGGAAAATATTACAACGGCAGCCATCTTAAAGATCTATCCGTTACATTGATGCATGGTGGAGAGGAGATAACATCTGCTTTACTGTCCAATAAGCTGCTCTCAGACGAGATTTTAACTTTGGACGGCAACCGGATTAACACAGAATATGTCGAGGACTTCCCCAGTTCTGTCCGAATTACCCAGGACGCATATGCGATGTCCAACGTGGTTGTTAGTGGAGGAAAAGCCACGATTTCGCCGGGTGGATATCTCACATATAAGCTGTCCGGGCCCAATCCAACACTTGAAAATGTCCTGCTTCAAGCCACAATAAATGTAATATCGGGTAATCCATCTATCCGTACAAGCGTGGATAATTCCAACTGGGAGAATGGTGTTCTGGCTTCTGAGCTTTCGGAAGTCAGTGGCATATACACAGATTTCTATTTATCAGGGACAGATAAACGCGGTGATGTTTATGTTCAATTTTACTGTCCTGCCGGGGCATCAATCGAAATCGAGTTTCTGAGACTAAGTACGGTTCGGGAAATCTATCTCAAAAAGGATTTCGTCATTCCAGCCGGTGAGAAAGAGTATAGCGTAAAGATCGAAGATGGTACTAGCTCCAGCCACGTTGCTAACATACAAATATCGTTTTATCAGAGGAGATACCCATGAGCAACGATGAACCAGAGTTTTATTTTAGAAATTTTGATGGCAGTGTGCCGAGAGCGGATATTGCATCTTGGTCACTAAATCTGTTTCAGGATAAGCCAGGAGCTCTTAAAATCACTTGCATACATCCAAACAACATCAGTCAAGACGCTACTGTTGAGGTAGTGTACAAGAAAAAAATATTGTTTAGAGGCTTTCTCAACTTTCCAACGCAAACCAAGCCCGGCATAGATGAATTAAGTTTCAATGATCGCACATCACTTCTGGAACATCGTTTTTTCATGGACTGCGTTTATCCCGGCGGAACGTTGCTAGAGGATATATTATCTTCAGGAGAGCCAAGTCCAACGGCAGCAAAGCCGGGACTTATCTACCAGGCAAACTCTCTGATACCCCAAGGAGCCTGGCAAAAGTATCCTTATGAGAATAATATTTTTAAAAAATATGGATACGGAACAAACAGATTGACAATAACTTCTATAAAATTTAATAATATTGAACTAACGAAAGTCACTAATAAATCATCTATGCACGGGGGAACGTGGTGCCAAGATGCTGATTATTTGTATATATGGTGTCCAACGAATGAAAATCCAAATCACTCGTTGTACAACAACTTACTGAAATACAGTACATCAAGTGAAACTGATAGACCTCTCCGGGGGTGTTATTATGCGGGATATGGAACATATTATATGTATTATATTCCGGGTGGAGGGGCATCGTCTGTTTTTGGGACGGTAAACAAGATGTATAAGGATACATCACTGCTCACAAAGGCCACATCCCTCTCAAATATGAATTCCGAATCAAAATTTTATCAGGACGAGAGCAATCTTTATTGCTATTCTTCTTCTAATCCGAATCAGAGTCTATATTCTGTGCCAAATTTCAAGGATACCAAACTTCGTGTCAGAAACCTTTATTTGAGCGGGTACACTTTTAACTCCGAATTTGAGATGAGCAAAACCAACGCTCAATCCGCACTAAAGGAGCTCCTAAGCCACATAAATGCAGAGTGGCAGTGGATATATGACTTGGATGGATATACATACCTCGACATCCTGAATGTGGCGTGCCGGGGAAGTGAAACCAATCCGGTAAAGACTTTTAAAGAATCCGATCTGGAAGATCTTAAAATTAGTTACAAAGAGGATTTCGTGCCAAATATCATACTTGGGACAGGAGATCCTGAAACCTATGCGGCGTATGGATCCTGGGTACCCCGGAACATATGGAGAGAAGCAAACGAAGATTACGAAAACCATAATGCAGAGACGTTTCTGGTATATCTTCAAAAGAGATTTGAGCAGATAAATGATTCCGTGTCATGCTCATTTAAAACGGAACCAGATTATTCTCTTCAGTGTGGAGACTACATAAGAATTATTAGGAACAATAAAATACATATAAATAAAAGAATCCAGAAAATTCAGTTTACATCGGCAAACAAAATGTCGCTTGAAATTGGGCAGCGGGATATGGATCTAAACGACGCGTGGGACATGGTTAAAAAAGTCTCAACAGAACAGCAAAAAAGAAAAATTAAAGATCCATATGGTTTTAAATGGTTGAGCAGGGACGAATTGATAAGTTTAATTGACGAGAGAATTTCGGAAAGCGGGTAGTGGTTTTTGTGACTGGGACAAGAATAGCGGCATGGACACCGCGTAGGGGAAATGTACTTCGCGATTCGGCTCTTGAGGCTATAGTACGAAATTTTCAAGATAGTTTTGTGATTGAGGGATATAGTGTCCACGAAACGAATCCAAAGAGCTTAAAAGTAACCGTAGATTCTGGGTGGGGTCGATATAGGGGAACATATGTTGAGATGCCCCAAAACGTCGATCTGGATTTGGCACCATATGTAGACCCGGGCAATCCTAAAATCGTAGTGGTCTACGTGGACAACGCTGGAAATGCCAATATTCATGACGGGACGGCTGAGAGCGCCGTTCCAGCTACAGAATCTCAATGGCTCAAATTTACAAGCCCCGCGCCAGATATCAGCAATCTACCAGATGGCATACCGCTGGCTGAGATTTACCTGGCCGCTGATGTTACTTTAATTGAAAATGTGTATATCAATTCAATTGCCGCATGGCATAGCGATGGAGTTCTGGATCATCAGGGCGTGTTTAATCTTCTTCAAAATGGCAGCTTTGAGATATTAGATAATAGCAATCTTCCCGTGGGATGGGTGCTGGAAAGTACGCCTACCATTGCGGGCGATACTGGCGAGAAAGACGGCCAGGGAGGAGGCGCTGCTATAAAAATTACCGCAACCGGAGCAGATAATGAAGGTATCGCGTTCACGCTTAAGAATCTGAAGAACTCAACCATATACTCTTTCAGAGTTAGAGCTAAAGCCACATCTGGAAACACCGCTCGTGTGGTTACAACCGGAGCTTCATCCAATCTTTCCGTGTCCACAACGTCGACTTCTTGGACAACCTTAAGAGGCCAATTCGTTACTGACTCAAGCGGAACAAATGTGGTCCTCAAGATTATGGCCGCATACAGCGGAGATATAGTGTGGTTCGATCAGGCTGTCGTGATTGAAGGCTTGAATATGCCCGCATATTACATCCCGGATGCGGGGTACCATGTAATCGAGCTGCCCGCCGGATCGATGAACGTACCGAGCTCTAATGGAGCTACGTTCGCTACCACTGTAGGTACAAACGGAAACATCCAAGAAAATCAATTTGATCCGAGCACAGAAGAATTCCTTGAGGCTGTGATCGGAGTGCCGCCTAATATCAAATTAGACGGGACCGTGCTTTTTGAGGCCATAGGATTCTCTTCTACGGCGAGCGCGAGCAAATATATCCAATTAAAGTGTTATCATTCAGCCAAGGCAAAAAATGAGTCTTGGGATGCTGCTTACAACTCGGTATTATCTGGAGATCTAGCTGTATCTGCTACACAAAACCAGCTAGATAACCACAGGTGGACATCCGGTCTATCCGCATTGGATTGGGTTTCAGGCGATCAGGTACGAATTAAGCTATCGAGAGTAGCCCCGAATGGAACAAACCTGGCCGTGGACTATTACTTGACCATGTTCAGGATCAGCATACCGAGGTCAAGAACGTGATCATACAGACCGCGCCATATATCTGGCTGGATAAACTTAACTCGATGTCCATGCAAGATAGAGACAACTTGCTCAGAGAATTAGCTGCATACCAGGCTACAAGAAAAGCGGAAGCCGAGGATCTGTCCAGACGGTACTTCAGAGAACATGCTCTGACAGAAAAAGAATTTAACGATTTAGATGCGGCGAGTGAACAAAAGTTCATAGATTGGGCTCTTAAAAACGGATACTACGAAGACGAAACGAGATCCGATATATCTGAAGGTGCTTGACGGTGGAAAACGGCTTAGTCATGATAGACCCGGTAACAGTTACTATCGTACCGTATGGATCATATGTGTCAATTGATCTTGATTCATATGTTAGCGATTTGGGTGATGACGTTAGCGGTGTCATCCTGGAGATCGTTCAGGGGTCTAACGAGGGAAGTGTCTATTGGAGGAAGTATGGCTCCACGGATGATTACTATAATACATTACTCGCCTCACATAGAGCAGTGGCGTTCTGCGGTGTAAACTCAAGCCATATCTTTCAGGTTAAAGTATCAAGTTCTACTACCGTCGTATATCTGATAGGATATACCAAAGGCGGATTTGTATTTTTCGATAATGCCATCGATAAAAAGGTGTCGAGTAGCTCAACGTGGGAAGACGTAGACGCCTCGGGAAGTGCGCCGGCGGGGGCGACTGGCCTGATATTTGAACTGCGAGGTAATGGTAGTAATACATATTCAGTCGGGCTGCGAAAAAAAGGTAGTACAGATTACCGTACCAATTCTGCGTATAGCATTCAATTTGGCACATGGATTATTGGATGCAATGAAAACAGGGTGTGCCAACAATATGCTAGTACTACTACTTTTCAATCCCTTTTATTAAGGGGGTATGTGACACAAAACTCCGGCCTGAACTTCTACACGAATGCGATAGACTACAGCCTTTCATCGACGGGCAGTTACCAAAGTTTATCGGCATTGCCCAGCGGATCGATTGCCGGACTGTTTGAAATAGCATCTTCTAATGCATATAAATACGCCATGCGGAAGAAGGGGTCGACACGTGATGTATATGCATATACATCTGGACATAACATGCATATAGTAGAATGCGACTCGAATAGACTCGTAGAAGGAAAAATAGAGAACCTTGCCGTGGATTTTTGGCTGGTTGCCTATGTGACATCGCCGAGTATCACACCACAAACATTCCGCAAAGGGAGTAGATGCATAACATGACGTAACTGCTCCACGCCCTAAGCTCCCCATTGCAGCAAGTACCCATCAAGTATCTTTGCTCTGAGCGGGGAGCAGTCACCATTTTCAGGCCCCCTTCCTCTCAATCGTGATAGCATCAAGAACATCTTCAGCCTGGCCGTCATATCTCGCCTCGTCGCCGCTGGGGGCCTTTTCCACCATTACCAGTATTAACCCGACGGTGTTATCATCCAGCAGCACGGCGCACATCGCCACGTCTCCTCCACGAGTCGACATATAGGCCTGCCGTCCATTGAATGTCGTACTCTTCTCAACGCAATCTACCAAGCACCATGGGAGTGTTTTGATGGCATCCGCCAGTATCTCTTCTATTTCCTTTTTCTTTACATCGGCTGGAACCTTATCAGGCGATCCATAGACTGCTATGTTATGGTCCTGAATGTCTCTTCTGAGGTCGTTGGGTATCTTGATGACTTTAATTTCCACATACCCCGAATTAACATCGTAATAAGCGTTGCCTTTTGGAGCGTTAGGATAAGCTGGGAAGTAGAACGGTATCACACTATTCCCCACCCAATGCCCCCGTGCGTCACAGCTGTCTGTTGGCTTTTTCGAATCATATGCCTGAATCTCTGGATGATCTCTGACTGTCCAGCCGTTCTCAGTCCAGCCGTTTTCATCCTGCACAAACCGTAGCCGTTCAGCCAGCACAAACTGCCAGCCGTCGATAGTTACACTTGGTGCGGGTGTATTCGCGTCTACAGCCTCCGGGGTCGGCACAATCGCGGCAAGAATGATAATCCCGATTGCAAACCCCAACAGCATTCCAAATATTTTTTTGATTACGTTCATCTCAAGCCACCTCCTCGCTTGCTGTCCTGATGACCACCGGACCTCCTGCCTGATTGAGATAAAGATATGCAGCATGGGGCCTCGCTGCTCATGTCATGCCTTCTCCTCAGTTAATCGTTTCCCCCTCGTTCTTCATATCCCCAACTGAGGTATGCATGCTAGGTACGCGCACTTCACGTCCTCCGGATCGATATGATAGTAGATGTCCACCGCCTCCCTGATCGCATCTCCCCGGAGCCACTGGACATACTCGCGACGCATGCCTGCGCGGAGGAGGTGGGTGGTAAACCAGTGGCGGCAGCAGTGGGGAGTGAACTTGTCCTCAATCCGTTCTGAAGCGGAGTCGTGCAGTCCGACTCTGCTGGCTGCCACCCGGACCAGACTGTCGATTGCTGCAGTCTGAAGCCGGGTGCCCTTGTTGCTTATGAAAAGGGCAGATTCGCCCCTCTTCCTATAGCGTGTCTCTCGAGCAGTCATCCAGCGACGAAGGGAGAGCTCGACTTCGTCGTCGAAAAAGACGATTCTGTTGCTCCTTTTGGCCGTGGGCTTCAGGAGGATCTTCTGGCCTGGAAGATCTATGTCGGCTATGTCTAGCGAGATTAGTTCTCCTCTCCGGATTCCTGTTTTCAGAAAGAGGAGCAGTATCGCTCTATCTCGCGTGTCGATTGTGGCCCGGACCATTTTTGCCGCATCCTCTATACTGATTAGCTGGCGCTGTCGAACCTCGTCCTTGTAGTTCTTTAGATATCGTTTCTTGATGAGCACAACAGGGTTTTGCTGGATCTCCCCAATCTCAATGAGATAGTCGAAGTAGACGGACAGGTTCGAGAACGCCCTTTCGATGGTACTCTGCCGGCGACCTTTGGTGCGCATGTCGGCCAAGTAGGCCAGAAGGGTCTCACGGCTCTCGGTTGCACCTTTTGACCAGGACAGATATCGCTTCGTCTCCCAGAGTACCGTGTTCATGTAGCTCTTGGACCGGCCCTGGAGTTCCAGATCCCGGGCGAAGGCTTCTAGCCGATCCATCGCCAGCCCCTCGCGCTTTCCTTGACCAGCCGCAGATCCTGCAGGATATGGAGCTGGCGGGTGATAATCTCAATTGCCTCGATGTCATGAGGCTCGACCCCCATCTCTGCCAGGATCTCACGATTGGACCACGTTCCGCCGGATCGCAGCACGTTCAGCAGCTTCTCATCTATCTGACCCAGACCGGTAGGGTGCGATGTTGCGAAGAGCTGATTTCTCAGTTTGAAGATCTCTGTCTCCAGGTCGGAGATCCTGGCCTCGCTCTTCTCCAGCTCTCGGTGAAGTTTCCTATTCTCGGCATATGATGATACGACTCTGTCTGCTCCATCTTCGTCATCTTCTGCCAACCTGGCCTCGACCATGGAGTAGATCCAAGACGTGAATGGCATCTTTGCCTTTTTGGCATTCTTCCTCCACCTTTCCCGATCAGCTTCGGACGGGAAGTACATCATGAACTGGCGGCTCTTGGCATCCTGTCGTGGCATATCAAAGAATCGATATGAATGTATTTAAGGGTTAGTATCGCACAGCCAGTTCAGCAGCACTATGCAGTGGTCGGCGTGCAGGCTGGTCGCCCCCAGTGAGACAGTCTTCGCCCCTGCCTGCCCTATGAGCCTCTCCTCCTCTGCCGTCATGCCAAGGTGATCTCCCAGTATATAGGCCGCATCCGCAGGAAGGCCCTCTTCGAGGCCTCTCACGTCCTCGCCGTCCTCTCGCAGGTAGATCAGACTCACATCCTTCAGATCTGCCAGCAGCCGCTCGAGCCCTCCTGCTCGCACGAATATTCCTGAGGTGGACATGGCCCATTCCTCTGTGGCAGGCACTGCCAGGGCCTTCTTGAGAAGTGCTGCCGTGGTCCGCTCATCGGGATTTAGGTGGCGCAGAGTCTCTCCGCAGAGCCGGATGGTCTTCGGCTCCTGCCCGCCCAGGAGAATTAAGTAGACACAGACGTCCTTTCTGATGCCGTGGGATAGGACGAAGGCAGCGGTGACTGCCCGGCAGAGTATGTCCAGCCGCCCGGAGGTGCCCGGGATGTCCTCCAAAGAGAAGTCGGGTGATGTGGTGGCCTTGTGGCCCACAATGATGAATGTGCGCATTGATGATCAGATGTATTTTTC
>Ga0208825_1000396_pt1 | contig 42924 bp, 34 predicted proteins | sample AD_UKC113_MetaG_FD_184450 | JGI IMG/M metagenome (GOLD analysis project Ga0208825, IMG submission 184450) | Active sludge microbial communities of municipal wastewater-treating anaerobic digesters from Hong Kong - AD_UKC113_MetaG (SPAdes)... | ecosystem: Engineered > Bioreactor > Anaerobic >... | reverse complement strand
CACGCGGAGTTCCCTACTACCCTGCGGGCTAGGCTTTGGGTAGGTGGGCTTTGCACCCACTGGCTAACCTCAATGAATTTCCAGGAAGCCTCCTTTCCCATCATTACGGGCTTCTTGACGCGATCATCCTTGGATGGTGTGCGCCAGCACATGGCGTCTCCTTCGAAAATAGAGATCAGCGAGTCAGCAGTCAGCGAATCAGCGAAAAAGCGAATCACTTACGTTCACACCTGGACACGTGGGCACGTGGACACGTGGACACCTTTACACTTTCACACGTTTGAAGAATATTCACCCTTGATTTTGAAAGACAATTCTGGTAAAATATAAAAGTATCTTGTTTATTTAACGGTGGTGTGGCTCTGGTCGGCACACCCCTCATGATTTTGATTCTAATTTTGAAAGGAGACTCATGGAAAACGAATTTGCCCCCAATTTCACGTTGCTTTCTGATACCGGTGAAACGGTGAGCCTGAGCGATTTTCGCGGCAAGAAAGTCGTGCTGTATTTCTATCCCAAAGCCGACACCCCCGGCTGCACGACCCAGGCCTGCGCCGTGCGCGACGCTTACCCCGTCATCACCGAGAAGGACGCCGTCGTGATCGGCATCAGCCCGGATGACCCGGCGGCGCTGGCGAAGTTCCGCGCGAAGTACGAGCTGCCCTTCATCCTGCTTTCTGACCCCGACCACAAAGTCGCCGAAGCCTATGGCGCCTGGGGCGAAAAGCAGCAGTATGGCAAGTCCCACATGGGGATTCTGCGCAGCCACTTCGCCATTGATGCGGAGGGACGCTTCATCGAGCGCGCCCTCAATGTGAAGCCGGAGAGCACCGCGGATCTGGCTCTCAAGCTGGTCCTGCAGTAAGTCGGCCGGCGTCGGCGCGCGGCGCCCTCACGGCGCGGGGAACGGCAGCTCCAGTGCGGTGAAGAGCTGCTGCCAGAAGCCCGGCGGCGCGAACCACAAATAGATTCCCAACGCCAGGGCGCCGCAGACCAGCAACAGGAGCACCCCGATGATCTCATAGAGATACCGGGGGCGTGAAGCTGGCCGCTCTGCCGTCGCTGCTTGCTCCGCGGACGGCAGGACCCTCGTCGGCGCGAGAGCCGGCGAGGCTGACGTTTCTGACTCGGCGGGACCGACGTCGCTTCCCGGCAGGGGAGAGCGGACAGTTTCCACCGCCGGAATGGCCCCCTGTTCCGGCGGCGGAAAGTCCCGCATGCTTTCATCCTCGATCAAACGCAGGCGCACGGTCCCCGCCAACGTGAAGGTGTCTCCCAACGCCAGCCGCCGCGCGCTTGAGATCAGGTAGCCATTGACGAAAGTCCCGTTCGTGCTGTTTAGATCTTCCAGCAGCACCGTCCCAGAGGGCGAAATGCGCAGGCGGGCGTGATAGCGTGAGAGTCGCGGCGAATCCAGCACCAGGGTATTGTCCAGCTCGCGCCCGATGGTGAAGGTGTCGCTCGTCAGCGGCAGCACCATCCCTGCATGTGCGCCGGTCTCAATGAGCAGAGCATACCCGAAACGTCGTCTTTGCATCGTCACCCGCATCTCCTCGTGGCCTAAGTATGCGGCAAGGAAAAATCTTGTCAACTGTCCTGAAGCGGCTATACTGCTGTGCGTGGCTTCATCTATCATGTCTGAGAGGGGGAGGGCTGATGACCGGGATCATCGTGGATGCGCATTTGGACCTGGGGTACAACGCCGTGGCCCTGGGGCGTGATTTGCGCCTGCCGCTGGAGGAAGTGCGCGCTCGGGAGCGTCAGGGGCAGGTGAAGAACACCTGCATGGTCACTTTCCCCGAATTGCGCCGGGGCAACGTGGCGGTCGTCGGCGGAAGCCTCTTCGTGGAGCCGGCGCATTCCCCCTGGCTCGCTGCCGGTGAGGGCTATCACAACGCCGAGGAAGCTTATCTGCAGGCGCGGACGCAACTGGAGACCTACTTTCGCTGGAGCGACGCAGGGGAGCTGCGCTTTTTGCGCACCCTCGCCGACCTCGAAGCGACGTTGAGCGCCTGGGACACTTCGCCCGGCGCGATAGGGTTGTTTCTGGTGCTGGAAGGCGCAGCGCCGATCCGGACTCCCGCCGAGGTGGGATGGTGGGCGGAACAAGGCGTGCGCGGCGTGGGCCTCACCTGGGCCGCGGGCACGCCCTACGCCGGCGGCAACGCTGCGCCCGGTCCCCTTACTGATGAGGGGCGCGCCCTGCTGCGCGAGATGGCGGCCCTCAACCTGCTGCTCGACATCAGCCATCTGTGGGAGGCGGCGGCCTACGACGCCCTCGAGTGCTACCCCGGACCCGTCGCCGCCACACACGCCAATCCTCGGTCGCTGCGTGAGGGCGCGCGGCAATTGCCGGACCGCTTGATCCAGCAGCTGGCCGAACGCGACGGCGTGATCGGCGTCATCCCCTTTAACATGATGCTGTCGGAGAGTTGGCGCCGCGATGACCCGCGCCTCCCGCTGCCTCGCGTCATCGAGGCCATAGATCACGTGTGCCAGGTGACGGGCAGCGCGCGTTACGTGGGTCTGGGGACGGACGCTGACGGCGGTATGGGGCTGGAAGCCGCCCCGTTGGGGCTGGATTCGGCGGCAGATCTGGGCAAGATTGCCGCGCTGCTGCGCGAGCGAGGCTACACCGAAGCCAACATCGCCGCCGTCTTGCACGATAACTGGCTGCGCCTGATGCGCGTGGTGCTGACGAACTTTTGAATGGGTTGTCAACTGCGCGAAGTGTGGTATGATACCGCTGTACCCTGCTGTGTGCGTGATGCCGGTATGGGGTTTTGAGCCAACACCTTGAAAAATGGGGATCTACGTTCAGGTGTTCAAGCGGTAGCCGTCAGGCAAGGCTGAGCCACCGACGAGTTCCCACCTGCGTAAGCAGGGTCAAAACCATCGGCACACGGCACGGTGGGGGTGTCTTATCCAGCCGCTCTCTCAAGAGAGCGGCTTTTTGTTGGTGCACCTCCGCTTTGTTATGTAAAGTCATCTTGACTTTCACTTCCGGGTATGTTATGCTGCAATGATACGGGCCACCCGCCATCGGGGAATGGGTCAATGTGATAAAAATGTGAACAGGAGCTGGCATGTTTTGGGAACGTGTGACAGAGGAGATCTATCTCTTCACCAGTGAGCGTTATGCTCTGGTCAACTGCGTGGCGGTAGTGACCGAGGAAGGCGTTGTGGCGATTGACGCGCTGCCCTTCCCCGAAGAGGCGCATCAGATCGCGCAGTTCCTCGATCTTCGTGGCAGAGGGCGCTTTCATTCCCTGATTTTGACCCATTACCACATGGATCATGTCTATGGGCTGTACACTTATCCTCAGCACGTGGACCTCATCGCGCACGCGCTGTGTCGCCAGAAACTGCTGGAAGTCGGGGAGACCTCGTTGGCGCAGGCGCGGGCCAGTGATTCGCTCTTTGACGAAGTAACGTTGCGGATTCCGACCATCACCTTTGAGGAGGGGGAACTGCAACTGCTTGCCGGAGGCGTGACCATGCACCTGTTGCCATTGCCGGGACACACGGCCGACAACATCGGCGTGTTTCTGGAAGGGGAGCGGGTTTTGATCACCGGCGACTCGGTCATGGCGATCCCCATCATCGCCGACGGTGATTGGCGGCAGGCCATTGAGACGCTGCACGCCATCAAGAAGCTGGCACCCGAAACGATCATCCAGGGACATGGCGAGGTGATTCTGCGCGGCGAAGTCCAGGCGGTCCTGGATCGTTACATCAACTATCTGGAATGCGTCGAGGAGCAAGCGCGCAAGATCCTCAAGCGCGGCAAACCCCGTCAGGCGATTTGGGACATCTCGCTGGAGACTTGCGGTTTGGAGCGCGTGCCCCTGGGCATTGCCAGTCACCAGCTGCATGTAGCGAACATTCTCACGATTTATGATCGCCTCTGCGCCGAACAGCAGGGCGCTCATGCATCACGCAGCTGAGCGCCCAAACCGGCGCTGAGCCATGACGAAATTCGTGGCTTAAACCGGGGGGAGACGTGCACCTCGTGCGTCGCGCCGCGCTGTGAGGCCGGATTGAGGACCGCATATGGAATTGTCCGCCTGTCTGGAACGCTATCTGAAGCACCTCGAAGTCAACAACGCCTCGCCTTACACCATCAAGAACTACGGCACCGACATCAGACAGTTCTTCGATTATTGCGCCGAACAGGGGATCACCACGCTTGAGGCGCTGGAACGGGAAGTCGTGCGGGCCTATCTGGTGGAGTTGACCGAGATCGGCTATGCGCGCGCCAGCATCGCCCGACGGGTTTTCGAGCTGCGCGCGCTCGGCGATTACCTCCTCCATCAGCAACTCTGGGCGGAGAACCTCTTCCGCCGTGTGTATGCCCCCCGTCTGCCTCAGCGCCTGCCGCGCTACCTCACCCACGAGGAAGTCGCCGCGCTTCTCGACGCGCCGCCGGCGGATACCCCGCAAGGATTGCGCGACCGCGCCATCCTGGAGACTCTCTATGCGTCGGGCGTGCGCGTCGCGGAGTTGGCCGGCCTTAACGTGCGGGACGTGAATTTCTCCAGCGGGGAAATGCGGGTCATTGGCAAAGGGGACAAGGAGCGGATCGTGCTGCTAGGGCATCCGGCGATGCGAGCTTTGCAGGTGTACTTGCGCGAAGGGCGCCCTTCGTTGCAGGGTGAACGTCCCCCGCTTCCGGCGCTCTTTCTCAACCGTTCGGGGAGCCGCCTGTCGGTGCGCTCCATCAGCGAGCTTGTGCGGCAGGCAGGAGTTGCGGCGGGGATCGCGCAGACGGTGACCCCGCACCTCTTGCGGCACACTTTCGCCACGCATTTGTTGGATGGAGGGGCCGATTTGCGGGTGGTGCAGGAGCTCCTTGGTCACAGCAGTGTGGCGACGACGCAGATCTACGCGCACGTCACCCAACGCCGCGCCCGCGAGGTCTACAATCGCGCCCATCCGCGGGCTGGCCTGGAGAAGGAGGGATGATTCCAGGCTAGAGCGTCGCTCGCGGCGCCGGTTCTGGTTCCACGCGGCGCAGCCACAGCCCCTCGGGCCCGGCATCGAGCGCGATCACGTCGCCGGGGCGGAATTCCCCTGAGAGCAGCGCGTCGGAGAGTGGCGTCTCCACTTCCTGCTGGATGAGCCGCCGCAAGGGGCGCGCGCCGTATTCGTCGCTGTAGCCGTGATCGCATAGCCAATCCTGCCCGGCCGGGGCGAGTTCCAGCTCCAGGCCGTTTTCGCGGACGCGGGCGCACACCTTCTCGATCTCCAGGCGGACGATCTCCCGCAGCGCGGCGCGGTTGAGGGGATGAAAGATGATCACAGCGTCCACCCGGTTCAGGAACTCCGGGCGGAAGAGCCGCCGCAGCTCCGTGTTGAGTTTGCGGCTCATCTCCTCATAAGTGCGCTGCTCGTTTTGCGTTGCCGCGGCGGTCACGTCAAAGCCCAGCGCGTTCTGGCGTTGAATTTCCTGCGCGCCCACGTTGGAAGTCATGATAATGAGCGTGTTGCGGAAATCCACTTTGTGTCCCCGCGCATCTGTGAGCACGCCCTCTTCCATGATTTGCAGCAGCATGTTGAAGGCGTCAGGGTGTGCCTTCTCGATCTCATCGAAGACAACGAGCGAGTAGGGGCGACGGCGGATGGCCTCGGTGAGCTGCCCGGCGTCCTCGTAGCCCACATATCCCGGCGGCGCGCCCACCAGCCGGGCGACGGTGTGCCGTTCCATGAACTCCGACATGTCCAGCTGGACGAGCGCTTCCTCGCTGCCGAAGAGGAACGCCGCCAGGGCCTTGGCGAGCTCGGTCTTGCCGACGCCCGTCGGTCCGAGGAAGATGAACGAGCCGATGGGGCGGTGCGGATCCTTCAACCCGGCGCGGGCGCGACGCACCGCTTGTGCCACGGTAGCGATCGCCTCATCCTGCCCCACGACGCGCTCTTGCAATCGTGCTTCCATGTCCATCAGCCGCTGGCTCTCTTCCTGCGCCAGCTGGCTCACGGGGATGCCCGTCCACATGGCGACGATCTCGGCGATGTCCTCCGCTTCCACCGTCAACCCCTCGTCCTGTTCCTGAACGGCGCGGAGACGGGACATCTCCTCTTCCCACTGCCGCTCCTGCGCGTTGAGAGCGTCAACTTCGGGGTAATTGCCTTCGGCCATCAGGCGCGCGCGCTTGATGCGAAGGTCCTGCAGGTTCTCGAAGAGCACGCGCAGACGGCGGGACGTGGGCGATTTGTACATGCGCACCCGCGAAGCGGCCTCGTCCATCACATCAATGGCTTTGTCGGGCAGGAAGCGGTCAGGGACGTAGCGGGCAGAGAGCCGCACGGCTTCTTCCAGCGCTCGCGGGCTGATGTGCACCCGGTGGTGTTGCTCATAGGCGTGCTTGATGCCCTGGAGAATCTGGAGCGTTTCTTCCTGTGAGGGCTCTTCGACGATTACCGGCTGGAAGCGACGTTCGAGGGCGGCGTCGGATTCGATGTGTTTGCGGTACTCCTCGAGGGTGGTGGCGCCAATGCATTGTAGTTCGCCGCGCGCGAGCGCCGGCTTGAGGATGTTGGCGGCGTCGAGAGCAGATCCGGCCGCGCCAGCGCCTACCAGCATGTGAACCTCGTCAATGAAGACGATGGTGTTGGACCCTTTGAGCTCTTCCAGCACGCGCTTGAGCCGTTCCTCGAATTGTCCCCGGTACATGGTCCCCGCGACGAGGGAGCCGATGTCCAGCTGGATCACCCGTTTGCCCAGAATGGGGCCGGGCACCCCGCCGGCGATGATGCGCTGCGCCAATCCTTCGACGATGGCGGTCTTGCCCACGCCCGGTTCGCCGATCAGCGCGGGATTGTTTTTGGTGCGGCGGGCGAGAATCTGGATGACGCGCTCGATTTCCTGCTGCCGTCCGATCACCGGATCGAGCTGTCCCTGGCGCGCCATTTCGGTGAGATCCACCGCCAGCTGCTCCAGGAGTTGATCCGAGGGGCGTCCGCCGGGGCGCTCGCGCCCGCGGCGGGAGGTCTCGCCGGCGCCGGAAGGGGTCGTCGCGCGCACATCCGGCATCACCTGCAACAGCCGGCGTCGCACCACATCGGCCGTGAGATTGAACTGTACCAGCACGGCCAGAATCAGCCCTTCCTGCTGCTGGAGCAGCCCCAGCAACAGGTGTTCGGTGTCCACGAAGGGTTGGTTGCGGCGGCGGGCCTCGTCAATGCTCATGGTGAGCAGAATTTCGGTGCTGGGGCGAAGCCGTACCGGCTCCGAGGAGCGCAAGGGGGGGGCGCCGGAGAGCCGTTCGACGACACGCTGGACTTGTTGGGGGCGCAATCCCAGATCGCGGAGCACGCGCCCGGCCAATCCTTCCCCTTCGAGGAGCAGGCCGAGCATCACGTGTTCGGGGCCGATCGTCGCGTGTCGCATGCGCACCGCCTCGGTCTGAGCGTATTGCAGCACCTCGCGCGCCGCGGGTGTAAAACGATCCAATGTGTCTGCCATCGTCTGCCTCGATTTGATTTCCCAACGCTGCGTGTGCAGCTGCCGTGTGTTACTCTATCTACTCAAATTATACCTTGACTGGAGTTGAAATCAATAGGGCGCGCTCGTTTTCATCCTTTTCAAGAATAGAAATCAGTGAGCTGTGAGAAGAGAGGGGTCACAGCCTCTGTTCACGGGCTATGGCCTGCCGGGCAACTGTTCAACCGCTGGCTGAAAAACACAAGATTTCCTGGCGACTGCTGAAGATTGAGAATCAATTTTTCCCTCCTGTCCCCTCTCCCCTGCCCCCGCGCTGCGCGGGGGCAGGGGAGCTTTTTTTGCGGTTTTTTGCAGGCGGGCGGAGCCCGCCTGCAAAAAACCTTTATTTTTTCTCCCTCTCCTCAACGGCGCATACACCGTTGAGGAGAGGCAGGGGGAGGGGCAAAAGCTACAGGCTACAAAGGTTCATCCATCGCCGGCTAGCCACTTAGCGCCAGGCTGAACAGCCATCGCACATTTTCATCCTTGGATGGTGTGCGCCAACACATGGCGTCTCCTTCGTAAGCCATTCCAAAAACAAGCCGCGCGGAAGAGTCCTTCCGCGCGGCGCCTGTTTCCCTCGCTGGATTTAGCGCATGGCCTGACGCATCAGGTCCATGAACTCATTCCACTCATCGCCGAAGAAATGCAGGGTAGCGTTGCCCAGTTCCACGTGATAGATGACTTCGCCATCTTCGTCACGGGTCATCAACACGGCGTATTCATCGGTCTCCGCCAAAACCTCGATTGTTGGTTCACTCATTACAGCTCTCCTCGTATAAAATAGTCTCAGAAACTAGGACCCGTGCCCACGTTCGCACGTTCGCACGTGGACACCTTCACACTTCCCTACGTGCCCACTCACAACTGACGATATCCCTTTACCGTCGTCGCGGCGGACGCTCGCCATTGCGCCGGTCCCCGCCGCCCGCAGGCCGCCGGGGTTGATCCTGCTCGCGGGCCTGCTCCAGCGTCCAGCCTTCCATCACGGCCCGCCGGGAGAGGCGAATCTTGCCGTCAGCGCCGACGTCGGTGACCATTACCAGGATTTCGTCGCCGACCTGCACCGCGTCGGAGACCGCCTCGAGGCGGCGATCGGACAGCTGCGAGATGTGGACCATCCCGTCGGTGCCGGGGAGAATCTCCACAAAGGCGCCGAAATCCGTCAGGCGGACCACTTTGCCGCTGTAGACTTTCCCTTCCTCGACCGTCTCCATCATGCTGTTGATGTGGCGGAGCGCTTGCTGCGCGCCGTCACCACCAGCGCTGGCGACAAAAACGGTGCCGTCTTCCTCGATGTCAATCTTGACGTTGTACTTCTCCTGCAGGGCGCGGATGTTCTTGCCGCCGGGCCCAATCAACGTCCCGATTTTGTCCGCATTGATGTGCGTGGTCAGCATCTTGGGCGCGTAGTGCGAGAGTTCTGCGCGCGGCGCTTGCAGGGTTTCCGCGATCACGTCGAGGATCTGCATCCGCGCGACGCGCGCCTGTTCGAGCGCTTCGCTCAGAATCTGGCGCGTCACACCCTTGATTTTGATGTCCATCTGCAGGGCGGTGATGCCCGTGCGCGTGCCGGCGACCTTGAAATCCATGTCGCCCAGGTGATCTTCGAGGCCCTGGATGTCGGTGAGCACTGCATAGCGCGCGCCATCTGTGATCAAGCCCATGGCGATGCCGCCGACGGGGGCCTTGATGGGCACGCCGGCATCCATCAACGCCAGGGTGCTGCCGCAGGTCGAAGCCATCGAGGTGCTGCCATTGGAGGAAAGCACTTCGCTGACGACGCGGATGGTGTAGGGGAATTCCTCTTTGGACGGGATCACCGGCAGGAGCGCTCGCTCCGCCAGCGCGCCGTGCCCAATCTCCCGGCGACGCGGCCCGCGCAAGGGCGCAACCTCACCGGTAGAGTAGGGCGGGAAGTTGTAGTGATGGATGTAACGTTTGGTCTCTTCGGGGAAGAGGTCGTCCAACTCCTGTTCCTCGCCGGGCATGCCGAGGGTTGCCAGGCTGAGCACCTGCGTCTCCCCACGGTTGAACAGCCCCGTGCCGTGCGGGCGCGGGAACAATCCCACTTCGGCGGACAGGGGCCGAATGGTGCGGACATCGCGTCCGTCCGGGCGCACTCCCTCGTCGAGGATGCGCGTGCGCACGAGTTTCTTGAAGATCTCGTGGAACGCCTCGCTGATTTGGATCGTCGTCCAACCGTTGGCTTCGGCTTCTTCCGCCAGTTCGGCCTGCACGTCTTTTTCCAGCGTGTTCATGGATTCGAGGCGCTCGCCCTTGAGGAGCTCCTGCCGCAGCAGCGTGCGGATCCGTTCGCTCGCCGCAGCCTCCACGCGCGTGAGCAGCGCCTCGGGGGTGGCGAAAGAAGGATAGAGCGCTTTGGGCTTTCCCACGGCGGCCTGCATCTCGCGTTGGACGCGGATGAGGTCCTGGTAGGACTGCCGCGCCAGCTCCAGGGCCTCGACCATTGTGGCTTCGTCCACCTCGTTCGCGCCGCATTCGACCATGATGATGGCGTCCTCGCTGCCGGCAACCCGCAGATCCAGGAGACTGTGCTCCATTTGCGGGATGGTGGGGTTGACCACGAGCTGCCCCTCAATCAGGCCGATGCGCACGGCGCCTACGGGGCCTTCAAAGGGGATGTCGGAGATCATGAGCGCGGCGGAGGCGGCGACAATGCCGAGCGTGTCCGCGTGTTGTTCCTCGCCCTGCGAGAAGGCCGTCACGATGACCTGCACGTCGTTGCGCATGTCGGAGGGGAACAGCGGGCGGAGGGGCCGATCAATCAACCGGCTGGTGAGAATTGCCTTTTCGGAAGGCCGGCCCTCGCGCCGAAAGAAGGATCCAGGGATCCGCCCTGCGGCGTAGAGACGCTCCTCGAAATCTACCGACAGGGGGAAGAAATCTATCCCTTGCCGCGGGGTGTGCGACATGGTCGCGGTCGCCAGCAGCACGGTCTCCCCGCTGCGGACGAGAACCGCCCCGCCGGCCTGGCGGGCCAACTTACCTGTGGAAAAGCACACTTCGTGCTCGCCCAAACGGGCGCAAAACGTTTTTTCTTCCAGTTTCATATCCTTAACCTCCTGCTCCGGCGTCAGTCGGGCTTCGAAGGTTTGAAACTGGGAATTGCTGTGCAGCGGCCTGGCCGGATGCACCCCATTCCCCAATTCCTACCTTCGAGGGCTCTTCTGTAGCCGGAAGCTGATGTGAATGTTGCCTGACCTGCTTCAGCAAACGAGTAGAGGGGTCAGGCCGCCTCTACTCGTTATCAGCCAGAGAAGGGTCTGCGCCGTTTACCTGCGCAGGCCCAACCGCTGGATCAACTCCCGGTAGCGCTCGGGGTCAGTCCGCTGCAGATAAGCCAGGTGACGTCGTCGCTGGCCTACCATTTTGAACAGACCCTGTCGCGAATGCTCGTCGTGTTTGTGAGTTTTCAGGTGCTCAGTGAGCGAACGGATGCGATTCGTGAGAATAGCGACCTGAACCTCCGGCGAACCGGTGTCGTCCGGCGTGCGTGCAAATTCCTGGATGATTTTGTTTTTCTCAGCCTTGGATAGCACTGCCGAAACTCCTTTCTTAGACAAACTGCCGTATTCGTCAGACATATGACGGTTCTGAACTACGAAGGGGAGTATACCACATAACAAAGGCTTTGCAACCGGGTTTCATAGAATCCGTGTTTCCCCGCGTTCATCCGTGAGCCCGGTCTCGTCGGGGCGCTTCCAAAATTTGCCGCCGCAGTTATAATGGGGGGCGCGCGGCAATACTTTGCCGCGACAGCCTGAGCCCGGGTGGGAACGGTATGCTTTCATCGGCGTCTACTTCGCTACGTCAGAACTGGAAAACGGCCGCGATCCTGGTCTACGCGACGCTGGCGTTGGTGCTGGACTATTACAACGATGTGCTGCCGCGGAAGGAATGGGACAGTCTGCTCTTCTATCTGGCGCTGCCGTTATTGCTGCTGGCGTTGCTGCGACGCTCGCCGCGCGAGTATGGCTTCCGCCTGGGGCAATGGAAGCGCGGCCTGCTGCTGACCGTGGGCGGTTGGCTCCTGATGGCGCCGGTGTTGTGGGTGGTGGCCGCCGGCGCGGATTTCCGGGAGTATTACACCGCGTATTGGTCCACTCACGGGGCGTGGGGCACGCTCGCGTTTGCGTTCCAGGATCTCTTTGGTTGGGAGTTCTTCTTCCGCGGCATGATCCTGTTCGCACTGGCGGACCTGGTCGGCGGGGATTGGGCGATCCTGTTGCAGACCCTCATCTTCACGCTGGCGCATCAGGGAAAGCCGCAGCTGGAGACGCTCAGCTGCATCGTGGGCGGCTCTGCCTTCGGATGGGTGGCCTGGACGACAGGGTCGTTCTATTATCCCTTCTTGATTCACCTGTTCGTCACGTTCTTCACCATTTGGGTGGCGCATTTGTAGCAGAAAGGGGACTGGAGGCAGCACCCTGAGCTTGATTCCCGGCGTAAGCCCCGTACAATCTCAAATCACTGGAGGTCGCAATGAACAACAGCAAAGGAAGCGCGGCGTCGAAGATCATCGGCTATGGGCTGGCGGCGGTCGTGATCCTCGTGGTTGTGTTGGTGCTGGCCAACAACTTCTTCTACTTCCTCAAAGTGGTCGAGTCTCAAGAGGTCGGCATTCAATTCCGCGGAGGGCGCATCCACAACGTGGTGGGGCCGGGCGTTTACAGCGACATTGGCCTGTTCGTGCGCCTGGAGACGATTTCGACTCAGGCCATCCCCTTCCATGTGGAAGACAAAGAGATCATCACCAAAGACAAACAACGCATTGGCCTGGTGGTGAGCGGCGATATTTTCCGCCCCGGCCTGGACAAGGGAGAGATGCTTTTGAACTCGTGGAATGAATATCGCGGGATTTACATTGATGATGACCTGGCGCTCAATCGGGTAGCGGACCTGGCCAAGCAGGCGATGAAGGTCTGTGTGGGCGACCGCACCTTCGACGACAACATCATCGGCGCCTCGCGGGATGCGCTCCGCAATTGCATTGATGACGAGCTCAACGACATGGTCGCGCCGATGGGGTTGAGCGTGAACAACGTGGTGGTGCCCGACGTGATCCTCTCGCCGGAGGTGCAGGCGGCGCTGGATGCGATCGTGCAGAGCCGGCTGGCGACGGAGAAAGCGGCGCAGGATCAGCTCAAGGCGCAGGCGGAGGCGGCTGCCGAGCAAGCCAAACAGGAGGGCGCCATCCGCGTGGAGCAGAGCAAGATCCAGGAGCAGACCCGGCAGCAGACGCAGCTGGCGGAGCTCGAACGTCAACGCCTGGCAGCGCAGACCGCGGTCATCGAAGCGCAGCGCGCGAACGACCTGGCCCAGAAGGAGACCGAGCGCGCCCTGATCGAGGTGACGAAGGCTAACGAGTTGCTCGCCGCGCAACGCGATCTGGAGATCAACCTGGCGCGGGCCGAAGCCGCTAAAGCTCAGGCGCAGGCCGATACGGCCCTGCAGACTCTACTCGGCGAATTGTATGCCCAATATCCTGCCTACGTGCAGCTGCTGATCGCGCAGGCCAATGCCTCCGCGCTCACGGCGACGGATAAGATCATCTTCACGCCGGAAGGTTCCACGCCAACCATTGTGGTGCCGGGACCGGGGATCATGCCGACGGTAGAAACAACGCCGTGACGCTCGCCGGCATCATGACGGAGGGGACAGCTCCACCGGTTCCGTTGCCCCGCCGACGGCTTTTGGGCGCGTGTCCTGATGAGGAAGACGATGGCTCACACATTTGAACTTGAAGTGACGGCGATGGCGCATGGCGGCGATGCCATCGGCAAGTATCAGGGCCGCACGGTGTTCGTGCCGTTCGCCATCCCCGGCGAGAGGGTGCGCGTGGAACTGGTGGAGGAACGCAAACACTTCGTCCGCGCCCGCTTGCTGGACGTGCTCGAGCCTGCACCGGTGCGTGTGTCGCCGCTGTGCCCTTACTTCGGGCGCTGCGGCGGCTGCCATTTCCAGCACATCGCCTATGAGGCTCAGGCGAAAATCAAGGGGTTGGTCGTCGTGGATCAATTTCAGCGCGTCGGCAAATTCGAGGAGCCGCTGATCTTCGAGCCGTTGCCGGACGCTGTGGGGTGGGAATACCGCAATCATGCGCGGTTCCATGTCACGCCGGAGGGCCGCCCCGGTTTCCTCGCCATGGACGGCCAGGAAATCGTCGTCATCGAGGACTGTCCCATCCTGCACCCGCTGCTGAGCCAGCTCTACACCTCACTGGATTTGCTGTTGCCGGACGTGGAGCAGCTGGAACTGCGGGTGGGGACGGCGACCGGCGATCTGATGCTGCTGCTTCAGACTTATGACGAGGAACCGCCCTCGCTGGAAGTGGATTTCCCCCTCTCCATCGTCCAGGTCTGCCATGACACGCTGCCCGTGCCCCTGATCGGGCTGGATTACATTACCGAAATCGTCCAGGGGCGGGAATTTCGCATCTCGGCGACCAGCTTCTACCAGGTGAACTCGGCGCAGGCGGAGCGCCTCGTGGAGCTCGTGCTCGGCGCGCTCGACCTCCAGGGGCATGAGACGGTGCTGGACGCCTACTGTGGCGTGGGACTGTTCACCGCCTTCATCGCGGAGGAGGCGGGGGCAGTCGTGGGCATCGAAATCAACGCCGCGTCGGTGGCCGACGCCGTCTACAATCTGGCCGACGCGCCGAACGTGACCCTGATCGAAGGCCAGGTGGAAGACGTCTTGCCGGAGCTGACCGAGACTTTCGACGCGGCGGTGCTTGATCCGCCGCGCACGGGGTTGGATCCCGTGACGCTGGAGGCGTTGATACACGCCTCGCCCGAGCGCGTGGTCTACGTCTCCTGCGACCCGGCGACGCTGGCGCGCGACGCCCGGCGACTGGTGGACGCGGGGTACACGCTCGCCTGGGTGCAACCGGTGGATCTCTTCCCGCAGACCTTCCACATCGAAAGCGTGGCGTTGCTGACGCGCTGAGGGCCTTCCGGCCGCAGGCGATCACCTTGCCACGAAAATTTGCGGCTTCTCTCTGAAAGCATCTTATGGGGACTGTGTTGTTCGTGCTTGCCAACCTCAGCGGGCTGGTGGGCTTTCTCTATCCTTTCCTTTTGCCGGCGGCGCGCACTGCGTCCGGCGCGCGTCCTGATGCGCCCTTCGTCTTCTTCGCGTTGACCGCGCTGTGTCTGCTCGTGTTGATCGTGGACCTCACGGCGCGGGAGTTGGATGCGCGCACCGTGGCGCTGATGGGGGTCTTGGCGGCCGTCAATGCCGCGCTGCGCCTGGCGGAGACGACGATTCTCGTCATGCCGGGGGGTTTCTCGCCGGTGTTCCTGCTCATCATTCTGGCGGGCTACACCTTCGGGACACGTTTTGGTTTTCTCTTCGGCGCGCTCTCGTTGCTGGCCTCGGCGCTGGCGACGGGCGGCCTCGGCCCCTGGTTGCCCTATCAGATGACGGCAGCGGGGTGGGTGGGACTGGGCGCCGGCCTGCTGCCGCACCCTTCCCGGCGCGCTGTGCGGTTGGCGTGGCTGGTGGGCTATGGGGTGATCTGGGGAATGCTCTTCGGGGTGCTGATGAACCTCTATTTCTGGCCCTTCATGGCGGGGCCTACCGGCGGTCTGGAAGTGGGGCTTTCCCTGGCGGAGACGGTGCGGCGCTACGTGGTGTTCTACAGCGTCACCTCGCTGGGATGGGACGCCTTCCGCGCGGCCGGCAATGCCGCGCTGCTGGCGCTGCTGGCCGAGCCCCTCTTGCGGATTTTGGGTCGCTTTCAGCGCCGTACGGTGGTGGAGTGGCTATCCCCTGAAGAAGGATGATAGAAGGAGGCGCCATGTCCCTGCGGCACACCACCGCAAATGAAAATAATGGCCTGAGCGCGGTCTGAAGTTCGCGCACCCTTTGCCACATAAGTGATTTTTCGCCTTTTCGCCTTTTCGCCTTTTCGCTTTTTCGCTGATCTCTATTTTCCGAGGAGATTTATGGAGCTACGGCTATTTCAAGTAGATGCCTTTACCCGCCGACCGTTCCAGGGCAATCCTGCCGCCGTCTGCCTGCTGGATGAGGAGATCCCCGCGGCCGTGATGCAGGCGATCGCCGCAGAGATGAACCTCTCGGAGACGGCGTTTGTGCGCCCGTTGGACGGCGTCCCCTGGCGGGAAGCGCGGCGTTTCTCCCTGCGCTGGTTCACCCCCGTCGTGGAAGTGCGCCTTTGCGGACACGCGACCCTGGCGACGGCGGCGGTGCTGTTTCGTGAATGTGGGGTCATGGCGGAGACGGTGGCTTTCGAGACGCTGAGTGGTTCGCTCATGGCGCAGCGCGTGACCGCGGGCGACGCGGCGGGTGGGGTGCGGCTGGACTTTCCCGCTGATGCTCCCGCTGCGGTGGAGGCGCCGCCGGAAGTCATCGCCGCTTTGGGGGAAGTGGAGCTGCTCTGGGCGGGCGTCGGCCCCAAGACGCGGATGTTGCTGCTCCAGCTGGCGGAAGGGGCAGCGCTGCGCCGCCTGCGGCCGGATTTTGAGCGGCTCGGCGCGGCGATGCAAGCCGCCGGTTGGGATGGGCCCATCGTCACGGCGGCGGGAGAGCCGCCCTATGACTTCATCTCCCGTTTCTTTGCGCCTGGCCTGGGCATCAACGAGGACCCGGTCACCGGCTCAGCGCACACCGTGCTTGCGCCCTATTGGGCCGGCCTGACGGGGAAAGCGGCGTTCAGGGCGTATCAGGCCTCAGCGCGGGGCGGGGAATTGTGGGTCAGCCTGCTGCCTGGCGCGCGTGTGGAACTCCTCGGCGAGGCGGTCATCGTATTGAAGGGAAGCCTGCGCCTGTAGGGAGGGATTTTTCGTCAGCGCGGCATACCCGGGGACACAGTTCTGTGTCCCCGGGTGTGTTCTGGTCGCCGTGCGTTTAGAGCTGCGACGTGCAGTGTGGGCAGCGGGTGGCCTGGATGGGAATCTCGGTCGCGCAGTAGGGACAGGTCTTGGTCGCGGGCGCCGGTGCCGGTTCGGGCTTCTTCATCTTGTTCAGCTGGCGTACGATCAGGAAGATGACGAAGGCGACGATGAGGAAGTCAATGACCGTGCTGAGGAAGACGCCGTAGTTGAGCGTAGGCGCGCCGGCTTCCTTCGCCTGGGCCAGGGTTTTGTAGCCCGTCCCCGTGAGATCAATGAACAGATTGCTGAAGTCAATCTTTCCCAATAAGAGCCCGATGGGCGGCATGATGATGTCGTTGACGAAGGACGTCACGATCTTGCCGAAGGCGCCGCCGATGATGATGCCGATGGCCAGGTCTATGACATTTCCACGGCTGATGAACTTCTTGAACTCCTGCCACATGGCTTGATCCTCCTTACCAATGTGATGGCGTACAAAAACAAATTTCGGCGCTAAGGGAGGCCCGGCGTAGGCCCTGCTTACAGCACCTCGACCAGCGAGCCGGCTTCGGTCTTGCTGACCTGGATGCGCACCGGAAAGGCGTCGCGGAGCTCCTCGATGTGCGTGATGACGAGGATGAGGTCGAAATCTTCCTGCACCGCCTTGATCGCCTCCACCAGGCGTTGTCGGCCATCGTCGTCGAGGGAACCGAAGCCCTCATCCACGAAGAGGGTGCGCGGACGCACGCCCGCGCGTTGCGCCAGCAATCGCGCCAGCGCCACACGGATGGCGAAGTTGACGCGAAACTGTTCCCCGCCGGAGTAATTCTCGTAGGGCCGCGAGCCCTTCTCGTCGCTGATGAGGATGTCCAGCGTCTCGCGGAGGTTGCCCCCTTTGGTCTCCCGTTGGGTCTCGAAGCGCACGTGCATTTTGCCGTCGGAAAGCTGCTCCAGCAGGCGATTGGCTTCCAGCTCGAAGAGCGGCAACGTGTGCTCGATGATCATCGCGGGGATGCCGTTGACGCCGAAGGCCTCCCGCAATTCCTTGAGCCGGGCGCTGCGTTGACCTACCGCGAGGTGCTGCTCGCGCAGCTGTACGAGCCGGTGCTCCTGCGTGTCGAGCGCGTGCAGCTGCTGCTGCATGGCTCCTACTCGTTGCCGCGCGCTCGCCTCTCGCTGCCGGGCCTCTTGCACGCTTTGCTGCACTCGTGGCACGGTCTCCAGCTGCGGACGGAGCGCCTCGTAGGCCGTTTGGAGCGCCTGACGTTCCTGCTCCAACTGCGCCAGCCGTTGTTCCTGCGCCGCGCCTTCGAGCGTCAGCCGCTTGAGCGCTTCCTCCTCGCCCTGAACGCCGACGCGCGCTTTCTCCAGCTCACGGTAATCGGCTTCGGCGCTGGCGAGCGTTTGCACGCGCGCTTTGAGGGCGTTGTGGGCAGCGGCGTCGTAACCCAGGCGCGCCAGTTCGGCGAGCACCTCCTGCAGCGCCGCTCGCGCCTCGGGTGCGTATTCCCCGGCGGCGAGGCGCGCGGCGATGGCGTCCCTCTCGGCCTGCAACCGCGCGCGGGCCTCGCGTTCCGCCTCGCCGTAGGCTTCCAGCTCCAGCTGCTTGCGGAGCGCCGCGATCTCTGCCTCGGACGCCGCGATGCGCCGGCGAGCTTCCTCGGCCTGCTCCAACTGCTGCCGCATGTAGTCGAGCCGTTGTTCCAGCTGCGTGCGCAGATGTAAGGTCTTGTCGTGTTCGCGGATTTGCTGTTCGAGGGCGACCTCCCGCGCCTGCAAGTCGCGCACTCCCTGCGCGTTATTGCGATATTCTTCCGCCATGGCGTTGCCCTCGGCCTGGAGTTGCGCCAGCAGCTGCGCCTGATGCTCCGAAGTGAGCGGCTGTCGGCAGAGGGGGCAGCTGGCTTCTGCCTGCGCCAGCGCGTCGAGCCGCTCTTTGGTCTCTCCCATCAGCGCTTTCAACTGGCGATTGCGCTCGATCAGGCCGCTGCGCTTCATCTGCGCCTCTTGCAGGTCGGCGCGCGCTTTCTCCAGCTCTTCTGCCACCTGCGCCGTGAATTCCAGCTGCCCTTCGATCTCCTCCAGGTGGGCGAGGAACTCCGGCGTCGGGAGCCGTTCCTGCAGGGGACGGATCTGGCCCTGGCGCTCGCGGATCTCCTGTTCGATGCGGGCGCGCGCGGCGGCCAGCGCTTGCTCCTGGCGCACGCTTTCGAGCTCCAGCATGTGGATGCGTTGACGCAGGGCGTCCGCCTCACGGGTGAGGGCCTTCTCCGCGCGCGCTTTTTCCTCTTGCAAGCGCGCTGCCTGGCCCAATTTCTCGCTCCAGGCGCGCTCTTCGGCCAGCGCCGCCTGATATTCCTTGAGGCGGGACTCGATGGCAGGCGCCCGTTCCAGGAGCTCCTGGTAGGCGCGACGGCGCTCTGCGTGGGCGTGCTGTTGTCGCTGTAAGTCGGCCAGGCGCTGTTGTTCCTCGTCGGCATGACGTCGGGCCTCGGCGAGCTGGCGTTGCAGGGCGGCCGCCTGTTCCTGCACGCGGGTGAGCGCATCGAGAGCCTCTTGCGCCTCCTTCACCCGCCCGGCCGCTTCCTGGGCCTCGGCTTCGGCCTGAGCCAGCGCCTTCTGATAGGCGGGACGCTGCGTTAATTCCTGTTCGATCTCGGCGATCCGTCGCGCGAGTTCCTTCTCCTCCGCCTGAACCGTGGTGAGCGCCTGGCGGGCGCGCTCCGCGTAACGCTCCCATTGATCAAGCCCCAGGATCACGCTGAGGACCCGCTTGCGGTCGGAGGGCGTTTGCACGGTGAACTCGTCCGCGTGGCCCTGCCGCAGATAGGCCGAATTGATGAAAGTATCGTAATCCAGGCCGAGGCGTTCGACGATGCGCGTTTGCGTCTCCCGGAGGGCATTGCCGTTGAGCAAGCGCCACCCGTTGGTGGTCTGCACTTGAAAATCGAGGATCGAGCTGGCGGAGCGCCGGCCCTGTTGGTCGCGGCGACGCAGGATGCGGAAGCGGTGTTCTTCCCCGCCCTGATAGGCCATGCGGAAGACGAATTCGACTTCCATGAGGGTCTCGCCTTGCTGGACGAGCGCTTCGTCGTGGCCATAAGGCGTGCGCGCGCGTCCCCACACGGCCCAGGTGATGGCGTCGAGCAGCGCGGATTTGCCGGCGCCGTTGTCGCCGATCAGGCTGGCGACGTGCACGCCGCGCAGGTCGAGGTCGGTTTCACGATGCGACAGAAAATTACGTAAATGTAGTTCTTCCGGGATCATCTCTCATGCTTCAGTCGCTGGCTTGCCCTTGTAGCCTTTAGCGACGATGAATTGTTCCCATGATTCCTTCCGCGAGGCCTCCGGCTTATGGATTTTGACCGGCTGAAAGGCCATTTTGACGTCGTGAATCACGGCGGGGAGGTCCTCCCCTTGGAAGACTTTGATTACCAGGTTGCCGCCCGGCTTGAGCAGGGCGTGCGCCACGGCAAGCGCCGCGCGGGCCAGTTCCATGGAGAGGACGTGATCGTGCAACTTCACGCCGGTCGTCTCCGGCGCGGCGTCGCTCACGATTGCGTCCACCGGGCCGCCCGCCGCGGCGATGAGCGCCGCCTGCACTGCCGCGTCGGTCATGTCTCCCTGCAAAAAGGTCACGTCGGGAAGCGGCTCGATTGCCTGCAGGTCCACGGCGATGACGCGCCCCTGCGGTCCGACGAGGTCCACGAGCACCTGCGACCATGAGCCCGGCGCGGCGCCCAGGTCCACGACGACGTCTCCGCGTCGGATGAGGTGGAATTTCTCCTGGATTTGCAGCAATTTGTACGCCGAGCGCGCGCGGTAGCCCTCGCTCTTGGCCTGCTGAAAGAAGCGATCCTGTTGTTGTTGGGTGCGCCAATGCGGTCGGTTGGGCATGTCACCTCCTGGAGCCGGGGGACTCTTTCAGCGCCGCTGGGCCTTAACCTGGTAGGCCTCGAATTGGGGCAGCAACGTGTGTGGAATCCTGCCGACGATGTACGTGCCCTGCTCCTGATACTCTTCCGTCTGGATCAGGCCCCGTTCGTGGAAGAGGCTGACCAAATCGCCCCGGTCGAAGGGCAGTTGCACTTTGACGCGGGCCATTTCGGCTTCCAGCGCTTCTTCCAGCCGCAGTTTGAGCGTGTCGAGACCGTAGCCCGTCAGCGCGGAGATCGCCACCGTGTTGGGGAGATCGTAGAGCGCCAATCCGGCGGCCTGCGGGTCCTCAAAGCGGTCCACCTTGTTGAGCGCGGTGAGGAGGGGGATGTCGCTCGCGCCGATTTCTTGCAGGGTGTCATAGACGGCGCGGGCCTGCTCACGGGCCTGTGGATGGCTCGCGTCTATGACGTGCAACAGCAGATCGGCCTCCTGCACCTCTTCGAGCGTGGCGCGGAAGGCCGCGATGAGCGTGGTGGGCAACTTTTGGATGAAGCCCACGGTATCGGTGATGAGGATCGCAGTGCCGCCGGGCAGGTCTACGCGGCGGACGGTGGGGTCGAGGGTGGCGAAGAGCTCGTCGGCGACGTAGATTTCCGAACCGCTGAGGGTATTGAGCAAGGTGGACTTTCCCGCGTTGGTGTAGCCCACGAGCGCCACGGTCGGCAGACCGCCGCGCCGTCGTTGATGACGGTGCCGGGCGCGATGGGCGCGCACCTCTTCCAGCTCACGCTCGATTTGGGCGATGCGTCGGCGGATGATGCGGCGATCCAGTTCCAACCGCGTCTCGCCGGGGCCGCGGAGGCCCACACCGCCGGTCGCGCCGCCCGCGCGTCCCCCGGTCTGCTGCGAGTAGGCGCGGTCGGTCCACGCCTGCGTGAGGCGGGGCAGGCGATATTCGTACTGCGCCAGTTCCACCTGCAGGGCGCCTTCGCGCGTGTTGGCGTGCAGGGCGAAGATGTCCAGAATCAAGCCGGTGCGGTCCAGCACTTTGACTTTGTCGCCGAAAATAGCTTCGAGCTCGCGCTGATGGCGGGGGCTGAGCTCGTCATCGAAGATCACCACGTCCGCGCCAAGCTCGTGCACGGTGCCGGCAATTTCCTCGGCCTTGCCCTTGCCCACGAAGGTCGCCGGGTGGGGTTGATCCAGCCGCTGGGTGGACTTGCCGACCACTTCAAGGCCGGCGGTTTCGGCAAGGCGTTCGAGCTCCGCGAGGGATTCGGCGGCGCTCCAGGCGTGTTCCACGTAGCGCCCGGCGGGCCTGCTTTTCCAGTCTACGCCGACCAGAAAAGCGCGCTCTGGCGGGCTCAGAGTTTCTTTGGCGATGGCTTCTCTACCCAAATATGGCCTCCCATGGTGAGGTCGCACTTTGCACGTCATGCGGTTGAGTCAATCATAACCCAGAAGTCGAATCCGACAAATGCTTCGTCGAAAATGCGTAATGCGTAATACGTGATGCGTAATGCGTAAGTGATCTTCTCAGAAAATAGGCGAATGAGCGAGTAAGCGAAAAAATCACTTGCATGGCAAATGTACTGCGAACTTCAGTTCGCTCTCAGGCCGCCCCGGAATGAATTCCGGGTCTGCTACGTCAAGCTCGCTGAAGCGAGCCCCCAAACAAACATCGGTAAGACCGGTGACGCGCTCGTCGCATTATGGAATGCGGACCATCCTGAGGATCCCGTGAGCTGTTCGAGAAAGGCTGTCCCCTCCACGGCGGCAATGCCGAAGGGAGGGGAGCAGCATCAGATTCGTGGTAGGGATTGTATATGTTCCTACCAGGAACAGTTTACGTTCCTAGCAGGAATCAATTATATTCCTACCAGGAACTAATTACATTCCTACCAGGAATCAATTACGTTCCTACCTGGAACTAATTACATTCCTACTAGGAATCAATTACGTTCCTATCAGGAATCAATTACGTTCCTACTAGGAATCATTTGCATTCCTATCAGGAACCGTTTACATTTCTACCTGGAATCGTTTATATTCTTACCAGGAATTGTTTATCTATCGGGAACCGTTCGGAGGCGGGTCACAAGAGTTCATCCATGGCTGTGTTACCTGGCTACGTGAGCCGGGCCGAACAGTCACAAAAATCTCCTCTAAAAAATCGTGTAAGGGGTGCAACCGGCGTCGCGACGGGACAAGTTTTCTCAATGCGATCGCCCCGATTCTGGCGGCGCCTACACGAGTTTTGTGAGATATGCTACAATACAGGCATGATGGAACGGCTGTTGATCGAAGCCCCTGACGTTTGGGACGCGGCGCTCCGCGCGTTGCCGGACCCGCACGTGCTGCAGTCGTGGCTCTGGGGGGATCTCAAGGCGCACCAGGGGTGGCGCGTCCAGCGGTATCTGTGGCAAGCCGCAGGGCGGCCGCTCGCCTGCGCGCAACTGTTGCTGGAGCAGCGGCGGGACGCCTGGCTGGGCTATGTCCCCAAAGGCCCGGCGGTGGATTGGAGCGACGCGGAGCAGGTGACAGAGGTCCTCGCTGACCTGGAGCGCATCGCCCGTGACGAAGACCTCTTGCTGGTCAAGATTGACCCAGATGTGACGGCGGAATCCGCGACGGGCAAGGCCCTGGTCGCGTGCTTGAGGGACCGCGGCTGGCATTACTCTTTCGAGCAACTGCAGTTCCGCAATACGCTGGTGATAGATTTGCAGCCCGATTTGGATGAAATCCTCGCACGGATGAAGGGCAAGGGACGCTACAACATTCGGCTGGCCGTGCGCAAGGGCGTCACCGTGCGCCCGGCGACGCCGGCCGATCTGCCGTTGTTGGTGGACATGTACACGGAGACGGCGCAGCGCGAGCGCTTTGCGATCCGCGAGCCGGCTTACTACCGCGAGACGTGGCGCGCGTTTCTGCAATCGGAGCTCGGGAGCGGCTTCATCGCTGAAGTGGAGGGCGATCCCGTCGCCATGCTCATCCTGCTGCACTTCGGCAAGCGCGCCTGGACGATGTATGCGGGTTCCTACAACCGGCAGCGCCAGGCCATGCCGACCTACCTGTTACAATGGGAAGCGTTACGGTATGCCCAAAGCCTGGGCTGCACCCTCTATGACATGTGGGGCGCACCCGATGTGTTGAACGCCAGTGATCCGTTGTGGGGCGTCTATCGGTTCAAATCCAGCTTCGGCGCGATGTTGGTGTCGCATATAGGCGCTTTCGACTATCCTCCCCATCCGTGGCGCTATCGGATGCGGGTGATGTTCCATCCTGAACTCGCTGCGCTGCGGCATTGAGGTAGAGGCAAAGGGCGAGGGGACGCACGTGGGAAGGTGGGAAGGTGTGAACGTGCGAACGTGTCCACGTGTGAAGATACGAACGTAAGTGATTCGCTTTTTCACTGATTCGCTGACTGCTGACTCGCTGATCTCTATTTTCGAGGGGGGTATCCATGCGCATTCTTGTCACCGGGGGGGCGGGGTTCTTGGGCAGCGCACTGGCCAATGCCCTGGTTGCCGGCGGTCATGAAGTCCTGGCGCTGGATGATCTGAGCGCTGGCGACCCGACGCGGCTTGCGCCGGAGGTGCTGTTCCATCGCGGCTCGGTGCTGGATCGGCCCAAGCTATGGACGCTATTGCAGGGCGTGGATTGCGTGTATCACCTCGCGGCGCGGGTGCTCGTGGCGGAATCGGTGCTCTATCCGGCGGAGTACAACACCGTCAATGTTGGGGGGACCGTCTCGCTGTTGGAAGCGATGCGGGACACCGGGACGCCGCGCGTGATCCTGGCGTCGTCGGGGGCAGTGTATGGCCTGCAGGAGACGCAACCGGTGAGCGAGCAGACCCGTCCCAATCCCCGCTCGCCGTATGCCGTGAGCAAGCTCGCGGCGGAGTATTACCTGCACACCATTGGCGCGCTGTGGAACATCGAAACGGTGGCCTTGCGCATCTTCAACGCTTATGGGCCGCATCAAGCCTTGCCGGCCTCCCACGCCCCGGTGGTCCCCCGGTTTCTCCAGCAGGCCCTGGGCGGCGGCTCCCTGGTGCTGTTCCAGGACGGCCAGCAAACGCGGGATTTCGTGTACGTGGAGGATGTGGTCACCGCGTTGATGGCTGCGGCTACGGCGCCGGAAATCAATCGGCAGACCCTCAACATTGGCAGTGGGGCGGAGACAAGCATCGGCGCGCTCGCCGAGCTGGTGCTGCGGCTGACCCATTCCAGCAGCAACGTGCTGCGCAGTCCCGTGGTGGACGACGGCGTCGCGCGGTTATGCGCCGATCTCACCCTGGCTGAGCGCGTGTTGGGGTATCATCCACGCTATTCACTGGAACAGGGGTTGCGGCGGACCCTGGCTGAAGATCCGCGCTTCCGTCGCAAATGAAGCGGGTGCACTGGCGGGAAGTGGCGAGGCGCATGGGAGCGCAGCTGGGGGAACAGTTGCGGCGTTGGTGGCCCCATCTCAAGGCAGCTGTCGCCTTCGTCGTGGAAATCATCAAACGCTCGGGACGTCACCGCATGACCATGTATGCGGCGGCGCTGTCTTTCTACACGATGCTCTCGATCGTGCCCCTGTTGCTTTCGGTGCTGGCCGTGGGGAGCCTGTTTATAGACGCCATTGAAGTGCAAAGTATCGCGTTGCAGGTCCTGGAGGCCCTGCTGCCGGCGACGGTGGAGCCGGTGCGCGTCAACATTGAAAATATCCTGCGCTACCGTGGCTCGGTGGGGGCGATTTCCCTGCTGAGCACCTTCTGGTCGGCTTCGGGAATCTTCGCCACCCTCGAATCGGCGATTAACGCGGTGTGGGAACGCCCGCTCCGGCGCACCTATTGGAAGCGACGGCTGATTGGCATCGTCTCCTTGATGGGGGTCGTCGCCTGGATTATCGTGGCCTTTATCCTTCAAACCTTGTGGCGCCTGCTGCCGCAGTGGTTCCCCTTCCTCGGCACCCTCAACCTGTCCCTTCCCCTTTGGGGAGAGCGCGGCCTGTCTTTCGCAATCATTTTGCTCTTCGACCTGTTGACCTACCGTTTTTTTCCGGCCCGTCCGGTGCGCCGCCGGGTCGCCTGGATGGTGGGGCTGGGGGTTAGCGTGGCCTGGGTGGTGATGCGCGACATCTTCGCGTGGGCTTTGAGCGTGGGGTTGTTGAACTACCCGCTGGTCTATGGCTCATTGTGGGTGGTGATTGTGCCGACGGTGTGGGCCTATTGGAGTTATCGGGTGCTGCTGCTTGGAGCAGAAACGCAGTCGTACCTGGAGGAGCGCTATGTCGCGCAGTTGCAGGAAGAATATCAGCGTTCGGCGTTGCAGGTGACGGCGTGAGTCGCGTCGCCACATCGAGAAAGTAGACAGGAGGTCACACGATGCTCATCACGAATGCCAGAGTTGCCACCTTGGGGCCAGAGCCGCGTCTCATCGAGGACGGCGCTTTGTATCTCGACGGGGACAAGATTGTCGCGGTAGACACGACCGCCGCGCTGCGAGCGCGCTATCCTGAGGCGGAGCGCTTCGACGCGGGAGGACAACTGGCGCTGCCTGCGCCTCTTTGCGGTCACACGCACTTCTACGGCGCGTTTGCGCGCGGTTGGGCCTATCCCGGCCCGGCGGCCACCCGTTTTGGCGAAATCCTGGAGCGCTTGTGGTGGCGGCTGGACAAGCTGCTCACGCCGGAGGATGTGCGCTATTCCGCCCTCGTCTGTCTGGCGGACGCGATCCGCCATGGCACGACGACCTTGATTGATCATCACGCCAGTCCGTTCGCCATTCCCGGCTCGCTCGATATTATCGCCGCAGAGGTGCTGCGGTCGGGCGTCCGCGCCAGCCTCTGCTATGAGGTCACCGACCGCGACGGGGAGGCGTTGGCGCAGGCCGGCATTGCCGAGAACGTGCGTTTCCTGCGGCGGATGCGCGCCCATCCGCACCCGCAACTGGCGGCTTCCTTCGGGCTGCACGCCTCGCTCACGTTGAGTGAGGCCACGCTGGCGGCCGCCGTTGCTGCCGCCGAGGGGCTGGAGACGGGATTTCACATCCACGCGGCTGAGGGGATCGAGGACGTGGAAGATAGCCTGCGCAAATCGGGGCGGCGCGTCATTCACCGGCTCCATGCGGCGGGGATTCTGGGGCCGCGCTCCATCGTGGCCCACGCCGTGCATGTGGATGAGAGCGAGATGGAGGTGCTGGCGGACACCGGGACGTGGGTCACGCACCAGCCCCGCTCGAACATGAACAACGCCGTGGGCGTCGGTCAGGTGGAACGGATGCTCGCGCACGGCGTCAAAGTGGCGTTAGGCAACGATGGTTTCAGCAACAACATGTTCGCGGAGATGAAAGCCGCCTATCTCGTGCACAAACTGGCGCAGCAGGATCCCCGCGCCATGCCCGGCGACCTCGTCTTCCGGCTGGCGTTTGACGCCAACGCGCAGCTGGCGCGGCTCTTCTGGCCGCAGACGACGCTCGGCGTGCTCGAACCGGGCGCGACGGCGGATTTGATCCTCGTGGATTACCATCCCATCACGCCGTTGAGCGCGGGCAACCTCCCGTGGCACTTCCTCTTTGGCTACGAAGCTTCGATGATTACCACCACTATCAGCGCGGGGCGGGTGTTGATGCGCGACCGGCAAGTGCTGACGCTCGATGAGGAGGAGATCACGGCCCGCTCGCGCGAACTGGCGGCGAAACTGTGGCAACGCGCGCTATGACCCTGTCGCAGCAGCGCGTCTGGCGCGCGAATGGGCTGTTGCTGCTCGCTGCGGTGATTTGGGGCTTTGCTTTCGTCGCGCAGCGGGTGGGCATGGAGTACGTCGGCCCGTTCACTTTCAACAGCGCGCGGTTTGCATTGGGCAGCCTGGCGTTGTTGCCCTTGCTGGCAACACAGCGTCGGCAGCGCGCGGAGCCGCTCCCGTGGCGGGTGTTGGCGCCGGGGGGAATGCTGGCGGGTGTGGCGCTGTTTGCGGGCGCCTCATGTCAGCAGCTCGGCATCGTCACGACGACGGCGGGCAAGGCGGGCTTTATCACCGGGCTGTATGTGGTGCTGGTGCCCATCCTGGGACTGGCGCGCGGGCAACGGACGGGGCTGGGGGCCTGGCTGGGCGCCGGGCTGGCAGTGATCGGCCTGTATCTGCTCACTCTGCCCGCCGGCTCCGCTGCTTTTCGGCTCACGGCGATGACGCCGGGCGACCTGTGGGTGCTGCTTGGCGCCTGTTTTTGGGCGATTCACGTGCACCTCCTGGCGTGGCTTACCCGGCGGGTGGATCCGCTGCCCATCGCCGTGCTGCAGTTCATGGTGACGGCGTTGCTGAGCGGCATCGCGGCGGCGCTGTTTGAAACGCCGACGCTGGCGGGCCTGCATGAGGCGCAGTGGGCCATTCTCTACGGCGGGTTGCTTTCGGTGGGAATCGGCTACACGCTACAGGTTGTCGCGCAACGGGACGCGCATCCGACCGACGCCGCCATCATCCTGAGCCTGGAGGCGGTCTTCGCCGTGATTGGCGGCGTGGTGCTGCTCGACGAGACGTTCACCGCGCGCGGGCTGGCTGGCTGCGCGCTGATGCTGGCGGGGATGCTGGTCTCGCAGCTCGTGACCCCGGCTGCCCGCGCGCCGCAATCTTGACGTAACATTCTCAACCCACAAGCCGCAGGAGAATCCCTGCGGCTTGTGGCGATGATCCCTGGCTCACGCTTCCAAATCGAACAACAAATCCGCCAGTTCCTCGAATAGATCTTCAAGCTGCGTCGCATTGGCCTCGGCGCGCGCGGCTTCGATGTCTTCCAGGAGCATTTCGAGCTCCTCCTGCACCTCTGTTTCGAGAGTTTCATCTTCGAGCAATGTCCGAGCGCGTTCTAACAGCGCCAGTTGCTCACCGGGGAGCGCGAACAGCGTTGCCGTCCACTCCTTAGCCTTCAGAATTTCGGTCTCGTTCATACGTTGCGCCGAAGCCTGGACGGTGATCGCCTCACTGCGTTTGGTCACGCGGTCTTGCGCCGTGACGTGCAGAATGCCGTCTACGTCCATGTCGAACTGCACGGTGACGCGCGCCGGCTCGCCAGGGGCTTCTGGCTTCAGGCCTGTGATCAGAAATTCTCCCAGCAGCGTGTTTTCTGAGGCAATCGGGTGTTCTCCCTGATAGACTTTAATTTTGATGGTGTCTTGATCGGGATACAACGTCTGGAACACTTCGGCTTTGGAGGTCGGCACGGTCGTGTTACGCCGAATCAAGGGCTGATACCGGTCGGGGACGTAGCGTCCCAGGTGCCATTCAGCGACTTCAATGCCCAGAGAATGGGGCGTGACATCCACCAGGATGGCGTCAATGGGTTCTCCAGCAATGATGGCGGCCTGCACGCCGGCGCCTAAGGCCACCACTTCTTCAGGGTTGAGGGTCATTTGCGGCTCAAGGCCGAGCCGATTGGCTACTAATTCCCAAACGGCCGGAATCCGCGAGGAGCCGCCGACCATGAGCACTTGCTGCAAATCTGCGGTGCTGATGTCGGCGTCTTCCAATACGCGGTCCACCGAGTACAACGTTTTGTCAATTAAATCGGAGATAGCCTCTACGAAGTCATGCCGGCTGATTTCGTACTCCAGGTGCAGCGGCACGCCTCGTTTTTCGGCGAGATACTCCTCCCTGACCCAGGCGAAAGGTTTGGATGAGAGCTCGATTTTTGCGTTTTCGGCTGCCCGCAGCAGGCGGGCCCAGGCGCGCCGATCTTGACGCAAGTCAATGCCGTGTTGTTCCTCGAAGGCCTTTGCCAGGATGATCGCCAATCGCTCGTCGAAGTCGTCGCCGCCCAAGTGGGTATCTCCATGGCTGGCCCGCACTTCGACCACACCATCCATCATCTCCACCAGCGAAACGTCAAAGGTGCCGCCGCCCAGGTCGTAGACCAACGCCAGCTGATCCTGGCTTTTGTCGAGGCCGTAGGCCAGCGCTGCGGCGGTCGGTTCGTTGATGATGCGCCGCACGTTGAAGCCCGCGATCTCGCCCGCATCGCGGGTGGCCTGACGGGCCGCGTCGGAAAAATACGCCGGCACGGTGATCACCACATCAGGGACTTCCGTGCCCAGGTTGCGTTCTGCAATCTGTTTGAGCTCTCGTAGAATGAAGGCGGAGATCTCCGCGGGCGTGAACTGACGTCCGGCGAGGGTAACGCGCTCTGCCGTTCCCATTTTGCGCTTGATGGAGCGCACGGTGTTTTCGGGATTGAAGATGTATTGGTTGCGCGCGGGAGTTCCCACCAGCCATTGCTGCTCGGCGCTATACGCCACCATCGAAGGGATGATGCGTTCCGCGCCATGAGGCAGGATGTGCGGCATCCCCTCTTTGACAATAGCTACGGCGGAGTTTGTCGTTCCGAGATCAATACCCACGATAGATGTATTCACAATTTTAACCTCCTCGGAAAATAGAGAGCCGTAAGTCGTGAGAAGAGAGTCGTCACAGCCTTCAATCACGGTTCACAGCTCACATTTTCGTCCCTGGTGGTGTGCCGCAGGAACATGTCAACTCCTCAGCAAAGAGAGTTTTCATCCTTGGCGGTGCACTGCAGGAACCTGTCAACTTCTCAAAAGCACGACTGCCTCAGGTCGGCTGCGGAAAACTTGATTCGTCAGGGGGGGCGGGCTTGTAGACCACCACCTCAGCAAAACGCAGGACGGCTTCTGCAGTGCAGTAGCCGCGACGCTCTTCGGCGACGATACGTCCGGGTTCTGTCGCGCCTTCTGTCGTCGTCGCCACAACAACGTGCCGATAGGGATCGAAGAGCTCTCCCACCGTAGGGATGGGGGTGACCCCCTCGGCCTCCAGCAGCGCCAGCAACCGCTCACGGAGGAGTTGCAGCCCTTCCAGCCAACCCGCCAGCATGGCGCGGTCGGCCGGCGAGACCAGCTGCGCTTGCTCTGGCGTGAGGTTGGGAACCGTCGCGGCCAGATCCCGGCGCTGTAGATATCGCTCGCCGCTGCTGATTGCGTGATCCAGCCCGTCGAGCACCGGCAGCAACGCCATCAGCCATTCGCGGTGTGCAGCCGTTACCTGCGCTTGCACCAGCTGTTGCGTGGCGACCTGCAGCTGCCGTTGCTGTTCCTCCAGGAGTTCTACGGCTTTGGCCAGACGCTCGGCCTGTTCCGCTGCCAGGGTGTTGGCTTTGAATTGTGTTTTGCCCAGCTTATGGATTTCTTGTTCCAGCTCGGCCAGACCATCACCCCTTGTTTGGGTAGCCGCGTTGGTCTCGATGCCTTTTTCTAGCCGCTGAAGTAATTCACCCAGCGTCGTCCATACAGCACGATGCTCATTCATAGCTTAACCGGTCTGAAATCATCTTTGAAATCCGTGCGACCCAGATCGCCATATTGCTGAAGGGTGTGCCATACATCTTCGACATGGACGTCAAGATCGAATTTGCGCCGGCGCTTGCGCGGCTCCCATGGCAACGGCGGTTGGAAGAGGAACAGATCGGTTTCGGCCTGCGCTTCGGCGCTGCGTAATTTCTCGTAGGCCGCCCGAAGCAATTTGAAGGCTTCGGGCTGTTCTTCAGGTGGATACTGGCGCACCAATGCAAAATAAGCACGCTTGACTTCTCGCACGGACGCACCCCGTTGCAGGCCCAGGACGGCATAGGGGTCGGTACTGTGCAAATCGGGCTGCAATTCGGGCCTGGATGGTGTTCCTTCAGGTACCTCAGTCATCTTCGCTATTTCAGTCATCTCAGAAACCGCCCACAAAATCCTCGTCAAAATCCTCGTCAAAATCCTCGTCGGGAGGGAAGGGGAAAGCATCGCCGCCTGGAAACGGCATTGTCAACAACATGTTCAGCAAAGCAGCCGGTATGTCCAGGAATTCCCGGGCTCGGGCCAGCTTTTCTAGCAAATTCGTATCCTGTTCATGGCGGGCAATCTTATCCGCCTCACGCCAATGTTTACGGGCTTCGGCAGTTTTCCCCTGACGCAGGGCTAACATCATGAGTCCCAGATGGGCTTCTCCCGCTGGTTCGCCGGCGCTGAGCGCCTGCTCCAGATATACCTGCGCCTCCGCGTAGGCCGGGGAAGTGAGGAGGATGTTCCCAATCATAAGGTTCAGCGGCGTTTTTGAAGGAACTTTGAAAGTGGCCCGCTCTATTATTTTTTGCAGCAACGCACTTTTACCCAGGAGAATTAGCTGCTTGGCCAGCTGGATATAGAAGTCAGAGGAAAGTGAGGGCCGCGACCCTTCAATCTCCTCTAGCGTGCTCCAGAACTGGGCTTCTGACACTTCCTCCAGCTGAATTTCACAGATGAGGACGAGCGTTTCCTCATTGTTACCGGCGCGTTCAAGCGCCTTTTTCATGTAGGCCTGCCCCTCGGCAGTGTGTTTCAAATGGAGATGGGTGCCTCCTAAGGAGGCTAAAATGCTGGCATTGTCGGGCTGAAGCTGGAGGGCTTTTTCATACAACTCGAGGGCCATTTCCGGCTGCATTCCCATTCTGAACCGGGCTTGTTCAATATAGTAATTTACGAGTTCATTCCGCGCGATTTCGTTTTGGGGGTCCACCTGTAACGCCAACAGCCAATATTGCTCCGCCCGGCGGATGTCCCACCAGTAGCCGCCCTCGACGATTGCTTCAGCCATTTTCAGCAATGCCGGAACGTAGGTGGGGTTCTTTTCCAAAATCCGCTGCAGTTCATTTTCGGCTGCCCACAACCGCCCATCATCGAGCAGGCCTTCTACTAGCATCATGCGCGTTTCCAGGTTGTCTGGATCCCACTTGACGGCGGTTCGATATACTTGTAAGGCGGCGTCGTATTCTTCGGCCTTGACGTAGGCCTCGGCGGCGCGTCGCCAGAGACGGGCGACCTGTGCATCGGAAATGGTATCGGGATGGTCGGCCCGCCGCGGACGGCGGCGCAGCGCCTCGCGCCAGGCTTCAGCTGCCGCAAGGAAGTCTTCCGCCCGTTCGTAGGCCAGCGCGCGATTGTAGGCCAGACGGAAACTGTCTTCCCCTACCTGCGTGGCTTTTTCCCAATCGCGTTGGGCCGTGCTCCACTGGCCGGCTTGCGCGGCCTGATACCCGTGGCGTTGATAGAGATACGAGAGCAACTCCCGCAGCGATTTCTCCGTCGGTCGGTACTGAAGCGCTTCTTCAGCGGCGCTCAAGGCGCTGTTAAGGTCTCCTGCCTGCGTGGCATCCTCTGCGAACCGCTGCAGCGCCTCGGCCAGATTGTCACGGAGATGGGGGGTGTTGACGCCGGCTGCCGCGGCGGTGCGCCATTCCTCTATCGCCAGGGGCCAATCTTCAGCGTGTGCGGCGAGGACGCCCAAATAGTAGTGCGCCAGGGCAGTTTCCATCGGCGAACCCGGCGCTATGAGGGTTTGTTGCAGCAGTTCCCGCGCCGTCTCAAATTCTCCCCGATCCAGCGCTACCAGGCCATGCCAGAAAGCCGGAGCATGGGCCGAGAGCGCATACGGACGTCGTCGGAAGGCGGCGGCGTCTTGTAACCTGGCGCGTTCTTCAGGGGTAAGGGTGGCCCAAACAGCATCCGCGGAGGGATCCTTGCCCTGTTGCAACAAGGCCAGCGCCAAAGGGTAGGCCGCCCGGCTGGCAAACTCGCCTGTCCCCTGATGGGCAGAACGGTAAGCCGCGATTGCAGACTCCAGATCGCCCTGGCGGTGCGCTGCCAGCCCGAGGTGAAAATGATACCGCGCCTCGCCGGGGTCCAGTTCAATGGCGCGGCGCAGGTCCTTCAATGCTGCCTGGACGTCAGCAGAGTGCAACTTACGATAAAAGTCCTGGATGCCGCGCCGAAAATAGGCCTCGGCCAGCGCCTCTGTGGGCAGTTTGGTCGGCGCCTGTCGTCTTACCTTTTCCCACCTTTCGATGGCGCGAGTATAATCCCCGCTTTTGAAAGCCTGCAGGCCATTGAGGCGCAGAGCATCGGCGCTCTGAGCGCTGCTTTGCTTCTGTTTCGAACGTTTTCCCATTCCGTGTCTGCTGTTTCTGTCGAGTCTGTTGCCCGGTCACCGCCAAGTTCACTTCAGCGGCTAGTTACGTCATCCACGTTGGCTTCAAAGTCCCTTCCTCGTTGCCGGATAACAGGTCAAACGATTACATTGCTAACAAATTCTATTATACCATACTCGTGAACATTCAGCGAAGTTGACACGTTCCTGGGGCACACTACTGAGGACGCAAATGTGGGTTGGGAGCTGTGATCGTGATCGAAGGCTGCGACGGCTCTCTTCTCACGGCTCACTGCTCTCTATTTTTCGAGGAGTTGCCATGTTCCTGCGGCACACCACCGAGGAGGAAAATGACGTGGGCACGGATTCTATTTTCCGAGAAGGAGGCTGCGTGAGCCGGACGCCCGGCTCACGCAGCCCTGTGCCGAGAGGTTAGAATTCGGTCTTGCCGGTGAAGCGGAATTGCGTGAGCTGCAGCGCCGGATTGCGCGTGAAGCCCCCGTAAGCCGGTTCGCGGTGCAGCGTATCGCCGACAGCAGCGACGTGTTGCAGCGCCTCGACGTAGCTCTGCGTGAAGCGCAGATTCTTCACCGGATAGGCGATCTCGCCGCCCTCGATCCAGAACGTCCCATCGCGGGTGAGCCCCGTGACGACGACCTCGCGCGGATGGACGGTGCGGGTGTAGTTGAAGCGCGTCACGTAAAGCCCCCGCTCGACGGTAGCGATCAGCTGCTCGATGGGCGTGTCCCCTGCCTGCAGGGTCAGGTGCAGCGGGAACATCGCCCGGCCCATCGCCGAACCGGGCTCGAAAGGATTGATGGGGGGCGTCCCATGTCCCGTGGCAGGATGCCCGGTCCGCGCTGCCCATTGGCGGTTGTAGTACGCATCGCCCACCACCCCCTGGCGGATGAGCGTGAGCGGCTGACGCGGCGTGCCCTCAAAGTCGAAGGCCATGGGCCAGTGTTCCGGCGCGGCGGGGTCATCCACGAGGGTGATGGCCGGGGAGAACAGCGCCTGCCCCTGTCGTCCACTCATCCACGAGGACCCCTCGGTCACGCTCATCCCGTTCGCGCCGCCGCCGATGAAAGCAACGAGGTCCTGAACGGCGGAGGCTTCCAGCACCACGGGGTACTCGCCGGGCGGAATGTCGCGCGGATTTTGAGACGCGAGCGCCTTATCCACGGCGATTTTCCCCCACTGCGCGACGGGGATCTGCTCCACCTGCCAGGCAGCGTCCGCGGCGTAGCCGGAGCCGGTCTCGGTCATGGCGACGATGGTCAGTTCGGCCAGCGTGAGCGGCTGCCAGGCAAAAAGCCCGTGGCTCGTGGCGATGGCCCATTGATAGCGGCTGGTGCTGAATGCGCCCGAGGCCACGGCGCCCCGGTCCACTGCATAACGGAGCACCTCACCGACGGCGCGGGCGCGGAACTCCGGCGTGGCGGCTGCCGTGGCTTCATCGAAGGCCTGACGTCCCGCCGGGAACTCTGCCGGCGGCGCGAAGCCGGGGAAGTCGGGATTTTCCGGCTGCAGGCGCGCCAGCATGGCGGCCTGTTCGAGCAGCCGGTCGAGGGCGGCGTCGCTCAGGTCGCTGGTCGCCGCCATCCCCACCCGTTTGCCGAAGGCCACGGACACCGCGAGGCTGAAATTCGTCTCCGCCACGTTCTGGTGGATTTCATTGTTCGCAAAGCGCGTCAGAGCTTCGTCCAATCCCAGGAAGAGCACTTCGGTCTCGTCGCCGGGCGAGCGGTTTATCACGCGCTGGAGCAAAGTCTGGATGTCATGTTCGTTGAGCATGTCGTTGTTCCTCCTTGCCTTATTTCATCACACCCACGCGAATGTTGCGGAAGCGCGCCGGCGCCGCGCCGTGACCTGGGTGAGCCGTTTGTGCCGGCTGACCCTTGCCGCAGTTGGGAACGCCCCACACGCCCCAGTAGGTAGCGTTGCAGATGGCGTCGCACGAGCCCCAGAATTCCGGCGTCATCCCGGTGTAGGTGGCGTTCTTGTAGAGCTTGCCGCGTTTGCCGTTCTTGATCTCGTAAGCCAGCTCGGTTCCAAAGAGGAAGTTGAGCCGCAGATTGTCAATGGACCACGACTTATTGGTCTCCATGTAGATGCCTTCATCGGTGTCGGCGATGAGATCTTCTAACTCCCAGGTCCCCGGCTCCAGGTTGATGTTGGTCATGCGGATGATGGGGAGGCGATTCCAGCCCGAAGCGCGCATTGCCCCGGTGGAGCGCGCCAGGGAGGGATCCTCGCCGCGCAAGTAGGCCAGCTGGGTCGCCGTCTCCCGCGAGGTGAGGTAGCCCACGAAGCGGCCCTCACGGACGAGCGGCACGCGCTGCGCCGGGACGCCCTCATCGTCGTAGCCGAAAGTGCCCAGGCCGCGCGGGGTCGTCGCGTCGGCGGTGATGTTGACCAGCTCGGAGCCGTAGCGGAAGACGCCCAGTTTTTCCGGCGTGAGGAAACTGGTGCCGGCGTAAGCGGCCTCGGTGCCGAAGACGCGATCCAGCTCCGTGGGGTGTCCGCACGACTCGTGAACCTGCAATCCCAGCTGGGTCCGGTCGAGGATCAGCGTGGTTATCTTGCTGGGACATTGTTCCGCGCTGAGGAGGGCCACGGCTTCAGCGCCGACCCGCGGCGCGTGGCCCGGAAAATCCAGCCGCTGGATGAATTCCCATCCCTCGGCGTGTTGATCGCGGAAGACGTTGGGATAGCTGCGGCGTTGCACCTCGCCGTTAGCGATGGCGAGCGCCATGATCGCGCCGCCCGTTTCGACGAGCTCCTGTTCGATGGCCGCTCCCTCGGTGCTGGCGAAGTATTGCTGCTTGCGCAGACAGACCAGGTGTCCATTCGTCACCTTGACGCCGGCCTCGGCGCGCATCAGCTGATCGGCTTCCAGTAGCAGCGCGATTTTGTCCTCGATGGGCACGCTGAAGGGGTCAATCTCAAGGGGTGTGCGGTAGACCGCCTGATGGACTTCCGCCGGGCCGAGGAACACCCGGTGTTGTTGGAAGAGCGCGCTGGCGCGGGCGATGGCGATCGCTTCCGCCGTGACGCGCTCCACCTCTTCGCGGGTCAGCCGGGCGCTTGAAGCAAATCCCCAGGCGCCATCCACGAGTACCCGCACGCCAAAGCCGGCGTTTTCCAATTCGCCGACTTCTTCGACGACGCCGTTGCGCACGCCCACACTCTGCTCGCGTGTGGTGAGGATGCGGACATCGGCGTAAGCTGCTCCCAGCAGCTGGGCCCGGTTAAGGGCTAAAGCAAGCAGATCTTTCAAGGTGCACCTCCGTTGATGAACATGGTAGGGTCAAGATAGTTGCCTGGGCTAATCAATTTCTATCATAGCACGGATTTTCAGAAAGAAAATACGTCATACGTGATGCGTAATGCGTAAGGGATTCCCTCAACAAAGAGAGAGCCGTGAGTCGAGAGTCGTGTCTGAAAATAGAGAGCCGTGAGAAGAGAGCTGTCGCAGCCTCTGCTCACGACTCACCACTCACAACTCACACTTTCGCCATCGGTGGCGTGCCGCAGGGCCATGTCAACTCCATGCTAAATCGGGGATTTGTCGTTGCGCGGCTGTTTTGTCGGCGCCGGGGAACGCAGCGCCAAGGGGGGCTTTCAGCTCTCGAGGTTCAACCAATACCCGCGACCCCGTTTGCAGCGGACGAAACGCCAGTCGCCGCCGTGCGCCGGTTCGAGGCGGTGCCGCAGACGGGAGACCAGCTTGCGGAGACTTTGTTCATCGCCTACCACCGCGCGATCGTCGGGCCAGAGGCTGCGGATGAGCGTCTCACAGCTGACGATCTCCGGCGCGCTGACATAGAGGAGGCGTAACAGCGCGAACTCCTGCCCTGTGAGCGGGGGGAGCACGAGCTGCCGATCAATCCACACGTGTCCGCTGGCGAGGTCCACGTAGAGGCCGCCGCGCGGCGGGATGGGGGTGACGTCCGACAGCGTTGCGGTCACCTCGGCCGCGGTGACGCCGCTCTTATCTTGGGCAGCGATGCGCCGCAGGAGATCATCACACAGTCGGAGCAGTCTGTGGGGGGAACCCTGAGCGGCAGCGAGCAGGGGCGCGAGGAGGTCTTCTTCGGGCGCAGCCTGGCACAGCTCTTCCCAGCAGGTGATGTGTCCCCCGCTGCAGGTCGCGAGGCGCTGGTTCACCAACGCGCGCAGGGCAGCATCGTCCCATCCTTCCGGCTCGAAGGGATTCTCGCTGAAGCCCCGTTCGCTGAGCCAGTCCCGAAAGCGCTGCTCATTGCCCGACGCCGAGAACGCTGTCATCTGCGCCCTTTCTGCGTTGAACCTACGGCCCGATGCTGGTCACTCTCAGCATACCATAAACTCGAAGCGGATGCAAGCGCGGGCGTGCATCTCATTCTGAGTGTATAATGGGGAAGGTGCGAACGTGCGAAGGTGCCCACGTGTGAAGGTGTGAACGTAAATGACTTGCCGATTCGCTGATTCGCTTTTTCGTTGACTCGCTTTTTCGCTGATTCGCTGACTGCTGACCCGCTGATCTCTATTAAGGAGGTGCGACTATGCTGAAGACTTTGATCCAGAAAAACCGCAGTTACCGTCGTTTTTACCAGGACGTCCCCATCACCCGCGAGCAGTTGCGCGAGTGGGTGGACCTGGCGCGACTCTCAGCCTCGGCGGCGAACCGGCAGCCGCTCAAGTTCGCCCTCTCCGCGGAACCGGAGCGCAACGCGCGGATTTTCGCCTGTCTGGGCTGGGCGGCTTATCTGCCCGAGTGGGGCGGCCCGGCGGAAGGGGAACGTCCGGCCGCGTACATCGTCATTTTGAAAGACCGGCAGATCTCGGCCAACGCGGACGTGGACTCCGGCATCGCGGCGCAAAGCATCCTCCTGGGCGCGGTCGAAGCGGGCTTTGGCGGATGCATCCTCGCTACGGTGGACCGGAAAACCCTGCGCACGGAGCTCGCTCTGCCGGAACACCTGGAGATCCTGCTGGTCATCGCGTTGGGGCAGCCCAGGGAGACCGTGGTCATCGAGCCGGTCGGCGAGGACGGGGACATCCGCTACTGGCGCGACGCCGAGGGCGTCCATCACGTCCCGAAGCGGGCGCTCGATGCCCTGATCTTCAGCGCCTGAGGCGCCCCGTGTTGTCAGCTGGGGCGGTTGATGCTACAATAAAGCGTAGGGAAAACGGATAGCGGAGGGAGATGCGCGAGCCTCACTCTGCGGTGAGTTTGGCGACACTTTTACCAGGAGGAACGCAATGGACCTTGGATTGGCTTTCACGTTTGTGTTTCGGGATGAGAACTGGCTACAAAAAGTGCTCATCAATGGTCTGATTGGCCTGATTCCGGTGGTGGGGCAACTCTATCTGCTGGGATGGGCCCTGGAGGTCGCGCGGCAGGTGGCGCTGGATCAATACACCGTCTTGCCGGATGTGGACTTCAACACCTACCTGCGGCGGGGATTCCACGCTTTTGTCGTAGGACTGGCGTACAGCCTGCCCCTGTGGGTTTTGGCTCTGCCGATGGTGTTGCTCCCCATGATCGGGACGGCGCTGAACCTGAATGAGGACGCCCTGGCAGCCATCACCCTGATCAGCTCGATATGTTGCGGCGGATTGATCCTCCTCTATTCCATCTTTATGGGACTGTTGCTTCAGACGGCTTATGCCCACATTGCCGTGAAAGATACCTTGAACGCCGGCTTCGAGCTGGCCGAGGTTTTCCGGCTGTTCAGGGTCGCCATCGGAGCGTGGCTGCTGGCTTTCGTCGGCGTGATCATTGCCGGATTTGCGGCTTCTCTCATCGGCTCCATTGCCTGCGGCATCGGGATCATTTTCACCATGGCGATTTACTTCCCAGTGATGGGGCACCTCTACGGGCAGGCCTATCGGCAGGCCCAAATGGCGCCGGTGTTGAATACCCCCGCATAACGTGGCGCGCCGCTTCCCTTGAGGTAGCTAAACGGCGATGGATGAACCTTGGTGATCTGTATCTTTTGCCCTCTCTGCTCCTTCCCCAATTGGGGAGGGAGAGAAAAATAATGGAGCTTTGCAGGCGGGCGCAGCCCGCCTGCAAAGCTCCACAAAAGAAGCTCCCCTTCCATGAGCCAATTTTTGTGGAAAGGTAACCGCATGACCCTCTACGATTGGGAAGATCCGCGCATGGTAGGCCGTAACAAAGAGGCCGCTCACGTCCCGCTCACCCCTTTCGCCGCCGGCCGGGCCGCGCTCGATGGCCGCGATCCGGTGACGTTTTCCCTCAATGGCCGCTGGCGTTTTCGCCTGTTTCCCACTCCCTTGGCGGTTCCTGAGGATTTCGCCGCCGCGGGATTCGATGACGCGGCGTGGGATGAGATTACCGTCCCGGGCAACTGGCAACTGCAGGGTTACGACCGTCCCATCTACACCAATGTGCAATATCCCTTTCCCATTGACCCCGGCCTGCTGGCGGCAGCCGTGCGGATGAGCCAGACTTTCGACGAGCGCCGCTCGATGCTGGAATTGCGGATGCCGCCGGAAGCCTTTGACTGCCCGTTGACCGTTCCTCGCCAGGACAATCCCACCGGCTGTTATCGCACCCGTTTCACGGCGCCGGCGGAATGGGAAGGGCGGCGCGTCTTCCTGCGCTTCGAGGGGGTGGATTCGGCGTTCCACGTCTGGCTCAACGGCGCCTTGCTCGGCTACAGCCAGGACAGCCGCCTGCCCGCCGAATTCGACCTCACGCCGCTGCTGCGGCCCGACGAAAACATCCTTGCCGTCGCCGTCTACCGCTGGTCGGACGGCAGCTACCTGGAGGATCAGGACTTCTGGCGGCTGAGCGGCATCTTCCGCGACGTGACGCTCTGGGCCGCGCCGCCGGTCCACGTGTGGGATTATGCCGTGCACACCCTCCTCGACGCTGACTACCGCGACGCCGTCCTGCGCGTCGAAGCGCTGATTCGCCATCGCGGGACGCAGCCGGCCACGGGCACGGTCGCCATCACCCTGCTTGACGCGGCGGAACAGAGCCTCGCCGCTGTCGTCGCCCCTTTCAGGGCGGAGGCGGGCGCCGAAGTCGCCGTGACGTTGGAAACGGCAGTCGTCAATCCCGCCAAATGGTCGGCGGAGACGCCGGCGCTTTATACCCTCCTCGTCACGCTTCGAGATGCCGCCGGACAGGTGACGCAGGTGGAGCGCAGCCGCATCGGTTTCCGCAAGGTCGAAGTCATCGCCGGGCAGATCTGCCTCAACGGCAGACCCCTCACATTTCGCGGCATCAATCGCCATGAGCATGATCCCGACACCGGCCACACCGTCACCGAGGATTCGATGCTGCAAGACCTTTACCTGATGAAACAGCACAACATCAACGCCGTGCGGACTTCTCACTATCCCAACCATCCCCGCTGGTACGAACTCTGCGACGAGCTGGGCATCTATCTGATTGACGAAGCCAACATCGAATCTCACGGCGTGTGGGATCGGCTGGCGCGCGACCCCGCCTGGGAGACGGCATTCCTGGAGCGGGTGACGGGCATGGTCGCCCGCGACAAAAATCATCCCAGCATCCTCATCTGGTCGTTGGGGAACGAATCGGGCTACGGCCCCAACTTTGTCGCGGCGGCGCATTGGATTCACGCCCACGATTCCACACGGTTGGTCCACTACCATCCCGCCGCTGATGCTCCCGAAGTGGATCTGCTCGCGCCGATGTATCCATCCATCGCGCAGCTGACCGCGCTCGCCGCAGATCCCGCCGAGACGCGCCCCATCGTGATGTGCGAATACGCTCACGCCATGGGCAACAGCCCCGGCGCGCTGCGGGAATACTGGGACGCCATCGCCCGCTACCCGCGCCTCCAGGGCGGTTTCATCTGGGATTGGGTGGATCAGGGCTTGCGACAGGTCACCGCAATAGGCGAGCCCTGGTTTGCCTACGGCGGCGACTTCGGCGACGAGCCTAACGACGGCGCGTTTTGCATCAATGGCGTCGTGGATCCCGATCGCGAGCCGCATCCCTCGCTGTGGGAAGTGCAGCGGGTTTACGCGCCCCTCGCCTTCGAGGCGGTGGACATCGCGGCGGGCGTGCTGCGCATCCACAATCAGCGCGCTTTTGCGGCGACGGACGATCTGAGCTTCCTCTGGGCCGTGGAAGCGGATGACGAGATAGTTCAAGCCGGCGTCCTGCCCCGCGTGGAGATTCCGGCGGGCGGCGAGACGCAGGTCGTCGTGCCCTTCAAGCCGTTTACCCCCGACCCTGGCGTGGAAGTCTGGCTCACCGTGCGGGCGATTCTGGCGAAAAATACCCCTTGGGCGCAGGCCGGGCATGAAATCGCCTGGGAGCAATTCCCCTTGCCTGTGGACGTTCCACTCGCGGCTCAGCCGTTGGTTTCCCTGCCGCGGGTGGCCTTCGAGGATTCCGAAGGCGGCGTGATGCTCTACAACGCCGAATCCGTGCTGATCTTCGATCGGAAGACCGGCGAGCTGCGCACCTGGGAGCACCGTCAACGGCCGGTGGCGAGCGGCATGGCGCTCAATCTCTGGCGCGCGCCGACGGACAACGATCTCAAACGGATGGCGGGATTGTGGCGCGCGGCGGGACTCGATCGGTTGGAGCAGCGCGTGCGGGAATTGCGGGTGGAGCGGCTCGCCCCGCAGGCGCTCCGCCTCGTCCTCGAAACGGAGCTCGCGCCGGCGGGGGCCGCGCCCGTAGCGACCGGCCTCGCCGAGATCGTCGTTCTGGGCAACGGTGATGTCCTTTTGGAGCAGACGGTGACGTTGGCGGAGGGGCTGCCGCCGTTGCCCCGGGTGGGCGTGCGCTTCACGGTCCCCGGCGGCTACGAGCGCTACAGCTGGCTGGGACGCGGCCCGCACGAAAGCTATCCCGATCGCCAGACGGGCGCGCGCCTGGGGTGCTATCACAGCACCGTGGACGCTGAATACGTCCCCTACATTCACCCCCAGGAGCACGGCAACAAGACGGACGTCCGGTGGGTCGCGTTGACCGATGCGCGGGGCGCGGGCCTGCTAGCGGCAGTTCATCCCTTCGCGGAGGGCGCTCCCGCGCCGCTGCTCAACGTCAGCGCACAGCATCTCACCGCGCATGACCTCGCCGCCGCCGCGCACACCTTCGAATTGCGCCGCCGCGAGGAAATCACCCTCAACCTGGACGTCGCGCAGGCGGGACTCGGCTCCGAAGCGTGCGGGCCGGGCGTGCTGCCCCGCTATGAGCTCACGGCGCGCGCCTACCGGTGGCGGGTGCGGTTGCATCCCCTCAGCCCGGAGGGCGGCGAGCCGGCAGCGTCTGCCAGACAGCGATGGGCGGTGTGAGGCCGTGGACTTTCACTGTTGCATGAAAATGTGAGCTGTGAGTGGTGAGCAGTGATCGCAGGCTGCGATGACTCGCCAGTTTGGCTGGGGATGGAATCCCCAGCCTGACACGAGCCAACCGCGCTGAAGCGCGTTGTTTGGGAAGCTCGCTTCAGCGAACTTGACCTGTCAGACCCGGAATTCATTCCGGGGCGGCGGCCGGCGAGTGAACTGAAGTTCGCGCCACTCGCCTTTTCGCTTTCTCGCCTTTTCGCTGACTCGCTGATCTCTATTTTCTGAGAATCCGGTAATTGTCAAGACCCCAAAAGTGCATCTTTTGAGGCAAAAAACAGGCAGGGAGCAATACCCCGCGCTCTGAGGCACTTTAAAAATTGAGTGCAGGTTGGACGTGGGGCGCACCTGGCGCTCCACCTATGCGGCTGGAGGTGTCACGGGACACCGACTCAGGTCAGGGTCCCCTCCTCCA
>Ga0208825_1000395_pt1 | contig 42991 bp, 30 predicted proteins | sample AD_UKC113_MetaG_FD_184450 | JGI IMG/M metagenome (GOLD analysis project Ga0208825, IMG submission 184450) | Active sludge microbial communities of municipal wastewater-treating anaerobic digesters from Hong Kong - AD_UKC113_MetaG (SPAdes)... | ecosystem: Engineered > Bioreactor > Anaerobic >... | reverse complement strand
AAGGAGGCTTTTAGTTCGGTTGGTACTGTTGAGGAAGCAGTCGTAATAATGGACAGAGTAAAGAATAGATCCAAAGGTTTTGGATTTGTTACTATGTCTACTGAAGAAGAAGCACAAAAAGCGATTTCTGAGCTTAATGGTAAAGAAATCGACGGAAGACCAATAAATGTATCCGAAGCTCGAGAGGAAGAGAAGAGAGAGTACTAATTAACGGTCTGTCCTAAACTATATTAGGATAAAAGAAGGGGAAGTATATACTTCCCCTTTTCGTTTTTAATAGTAATGTAGACTATTAACCATTGATATGAGTCTTGGCGTATTCAGTAAGGTTTTTTCTTCTTGCCCAGATTCTTTGTGTTTCCGTTAGAAGCTTTTTTCTTAATCGTATATTCTTAGGAGTAACTTCTATCAACTCATCGTCATTTATAAAAGACAAAGCATACTCTATTGTTAGTGGTATAGGAGGCTTAAGCATTATTTGTGTTACTTGAGCATGGGACATTCTGACATTAGTCTTGTGCCTTTCTCTACAGGGGTTTACATTTAGATCATTTTCGTGGTTATTTATTCCTATTATCATTCCTTCATAAACCTGTGTAGAATCTGTTATGAAGAGCTTGCCTCTGTCCTGTATTGTCATTAAAGCATAAGCTAGAGCAGTACCAGTTTCCGATGATATTATTACTCCCTTTCTAAACAATTCATTCTCCTTAGTAAATGGTACATAATCCTTTATGTAGCTGTTTATGACAGCAGTTCCTTTTGTCTCATTCATTAAAATCCTATGTAATCCTATGAGATTCCTAGTAAGGATATTAAATGTAAATCTGCTATTTCCATCTTCGTTCTCTATATTTATTAAAGTTCCATTTCTGTTATTTACCTCTTGGGTTATTACACTAAGATACTGTTCTGGAGCATCAATTATTAGTTCTTCCATAGGTTCGCATTCAACGCCATCAATGTTGCGTAAAATAATCTCAGGTTTACTTAATTCAAATTCGTAGCCCTCTCTTCTCAACTGTTCGACAAGTATAGCAAGTTGAAGTTCTCCTCTTCCTGCAACATAAAAACCATTACCACCTTCGTTAGATATATCTAAACTAATGTTTAATCTTTTTTCTTGATCAAGCCTTTGTTGAAGTTGCTTTGCTGTTACTAAAGAACCTTCTCTACCAAGAAATGGAGAAGTATTAGCTGAAAATTTGACCTTAACAGATGGTGGTGTTATTTGTATCTCTGGTAGTGGAGCAGGATTATCTAGTGAGCATACAGTAGCTCCTATATCTGTGCTATCTACTCCAGTGAGAGCTATTATTTCACCTACTGATGCCTCATCAACTTTAGTCCATGTCATTCCTTGCTTTACAAATATTTCTCTTACCCTACCCTGCTTTTTCTCAAAGTCTTCTTTATCTGAAACAAGAACAATTGGATCGTTTGTTTTTACAGTTCCATTTGATATCTTCCCTATTAGGTACCTTCCTAGATGCTCATTGTATTCAATTGAAGTAATCTGCATTTGAAATGGCTTGTTTCTGTCTCCCTTAGGACTTGGCAGATGATTAACAATTTCTTCTAGAATTGGAGTCATGTCTCCCTGTATATTATTGGGAGTTGTTAAATCACCCTCAGGAAGTTTTTCAAAAACCTTTCCTTCCTTTGATATTGCATAGAATATTTTGAAATCGAGCTGGTCTTCATTTGTTGCAAGTGTAAGAAAAAGATCTTGAATCTTTGATATTGTTTTTGGAATATTGGCAAGTTTTTTGTCTATTTTGTTTACAACAACAACAGGTTTGAGACCTAGTTCTAATGCTTTTTTAAGAACAAATTTAGTTTGTGGCATAGGCCCTTCTTTTGCATCAACAAGCAGAAGACAGCTATCTGCCATATTCAATGTTCTTTCAACTTCTCCTCCAAAATCAGCATGTCCAGGAGTATCAATTATGTTTATTTTTACCCCTTTATATTCTACAGCTATATTTTTTGCGTTTATTGTAATTCCCTTTTCTTTTTCTAATTCTCCAACATCAAGTATTTGTGTTTGTGACATTTCCTCCTGATTGTCTCTGAAGAGATGGGTTTGCTTCATAAAGGCATCTACGAGAGTAGTCTTCCCATGATCTACATGGGCTATGATTGCAATATTTCTTAAATTTTCTTGAGTTGCTTGAAGAATTGACATAACAAAGGGGCATTTTACCACTTATGAAAAGAAAAAGGAATGATGTTGGCTTTTTCTATGATATTGCTATGTGATTATAATTGTTATATAATCACGAAGACAATGTAAAGTGATTAACTATGTTGATTAGTACTGCCATCTTCGCTTTATGATAGAAACACGAAGATAATGATATTAATTTAATCATAAAATCATATGAGAAAAAAATTTCTCATGAATGTATTGAAATCTACACAAAAGATTTCAGTGTCTGGTTTCCTTCTTTTGTATACTTTCACCCCTTCTGCTTTAGCTATTAGTGATATCAGTGCATATGCTGATGATAGCTCAGTTGAAATTGATGAGAGTGAGAATATAGCCAATGAAGGAGTTTCAGATCCAGCCCAAATTGCAAAGGGTGTTGATATTGTAAATAATAAGGAAGATGAAGATGGTAATGATATAGCAGTAGTTGAGAGTAAAACAAAGAATGAAACAGAAAATATTTTGACATCTTCCGCTCCTAGAGCTCCTACTGTTGCCGAGTTAAAGTCTACGTCTGTGCTTCTGAGTGATACTGGGCAGTATACAATATCCTCAACATCTGGTACATGGTCTTCAGTAGTGTGTACAGGTAGTAATTGTAATCTTTCAGGTGTAGGTACAAATGAGATAAAGTGGGGGAGTCCAGCAACTTGGGGAGGCGATAAGAGTGGACTTTTGTTTACATCTCAATCTGAGAGTCAATCTTTTAATGCTGGACAAACATTTTTAATTGGTACTTTAACACATCAAAATTGGCCAGTAACAGGAGATACGGCTAAGAATGCAACATTAAATGTTTCTTTAGATTTTTCAAATCCAGAATTAGTGACAAATCCTCAATTTTCATATCAGTTTAATATAAAAGAGACAAGTAATGGGTATAGTTCGTATAAGAATTGCCCAGGTTTTCCATCGGAACAAAACAGTACAACTCCATGTGATGATGTTATAACATTTCCTAATGCATATGGTGAGAATTCGTTTACTATTGGTGATATAAAATATACATTAAAAATAGATGGTTTTCAGTCACAATATCAAAATGGGACAGCGGTTCAAAAGTTCATAACTGAAGAAGAAAAGAATAACGTAGCATATTTAGTTGGACATCTCAGTACTCAATTGGTGGAGAGGCCTGCAGTTTCGATTATAAAGAAAGTTAATGGAGAAGATGCAAACACAGCCCCTGGAATATATATAGGAGTAGGAGATCCCATTAATTTTAGCTATATTATTCAGAATACAGGGAATATAAAACTAACTGAAATTGTTGTAGCAGATAATAAAGGGATAACGGTAACTTGTCCTTACGCAGAACTTGAAATAGGAAACACAATGACTTGTACTGGAAGTACAATAGCTACACTTGGACAGTATACAAATATCGGTACAGTATCAACGAGTCAAGGAGTATCTGCATCTGATAGTGCAAATTATTATGGAGTTAAAAAAGTGGATATATGTCATGCAACTGATAGCGCATCAAATCCCTATACTGGTGCACAAGCGAGTATGACTGGTGATGTTAGTGGACATGATAAGCATAATGGTGATATTTGGTATCCAGGAATTAGCGGACAGTGGGGTGACATCATACCTCAATTTACTTTACCAGATAATAGTACATATCCAGGAAAGAACTGGAATGCCTATGGACAAGCAATTTTAAGCAATAACTGTAGTGTACCAAGTGGAACAATTACAGTTAAAAAGGTAGTCAATCCTGAGATTGCAGGTGATACAACAAGCTTTGGCATAACTGGAACAGGAACAGCCAATGTATCTGGTGCTCCTACATTTTTAGATGGTAATAATACGGGTTCTATTAGTACTGCATCATCTCATACATTTAATGTTTTTCCAGGAACATACAGCTTTAGCGAGACTTTGCCTGATGGATGGAGTTTAGTTAGCAATGATTGTACTAACATAGTAGTAAGTAAGGGTGATAATAAAGAGTGTACAATTACCAATACTAAAAATAGTTCATTAACTATTGTTAAGAAAGCATTGCCTGCTTCTGAAAATGAATTTGAATTTAATCTTGTAAAGGGTGGAAACACTATTAGTACATTTGGATTGATTGATAATTCAAATGATACTGATGCATCAAAGACTTTTTCTTTGTTGCCAGGAACATATTCTGTTTTTGAGAATGATTACAGTACTTCATGGAATACTTTTTCTTCATGTGATAATGGGGATAGTGTTGAAAGCATAAGTTTAGCTTCTGGAGATTCTGTTACCTGTACTTTTACAAATACAAAGTATGCATCTATATCTGGATATAAAATCAATGATGCAGATGGAAATCAGGATACAACTGATGATCAAACCCATGTACCCAATTGGGGAATTGAACTTTGGGATTCTGACACAAACAGGCTAAAAGAAACGACAACTTCTTTAGAGGGTAGTTATATTTTTAGTAATATACTTCCAGGAACATATTGGGTTAAAGAAGTTTTAACTGCTGGATGGGCTGTTTTAACTGTTAGTGAGCAAGAAGTTACAGTTGTAGCAGGAGAAGATAAGACAAATATTAATTTTGTGAATTACAAAAAAGGAAGTATCAAGGTTATTAAGAATGTTGATGGAAATGGGGATGGAGATCTTAATGATTCTGTTGATGTTAAAGGAGCAGATGATTGGAAATGGCGTCTTAACACTACTGAGTATAGCACTGGAACTGTGGCAAGTAATTTAACCCCAGGCACCTATACAATTAGTGAGGTTAACAAGGATAACTATCATTTTGTTTCATTGGAGTGTTCTGGTGGATCGAGTGTTAGTATCACAGGAGGTAGTGCAGTAGTGAATCTAAAGTCTGGAGAAGATGTTGTTTGTACATATACTAATGCTAGGAATTTGGGAAAATTGATTGTAGTTAAGAATGTAATAAATGATAACGGAGGAACAAAATCAGCACAGGAATTTTCATTTAAAATAGATTCAGAGAATGCTCAGAGTTTTATTGGTTCTGAGCTTGATAAATTAGTTGGTAGAAATGAATATACAAGATATTCAGGACTTACCCACTCTATTACAGAAGTGGAAGCTAATTCAAATGGATATGCTACTACATATGATAATTGTTCTAATATAACAATTCCATATGGAGGAAAAGTAACTTGTACAATAACGAATAACGATGTAGCTCCAGAATTAACAGTAATTAAGAAGGTAGTAAATGATAACGGAGGTGATGCAGTAGTAGGAGATTTTGGAATAAAGCTAAATGAGAATGGTTTAACATTTGGTGAGGGAGTATTAACTGAAAGTACCAGTACAACGACATACACATCAAATCCAGATGTAAGTTCAAATGTATCTTATACATTAACAGAATTAGATGTATCAGGATATGAAGAAGGTACATGGAGTTGTGTTGATAATACTAATGAAGCAAGTGTATCTATGCCATTTAGTTTAAATGAGGGACAGAGTGTAACTTGTACAATAACCAATAATGACATAGCTCCACAATTAGAATTACAAAAAATAGTAACATACAGAAGTGATCTTCCAGAAAGCCTAAGAAGAAGTTCTGATAGTTGGCTCTTAAAAGCTATTGGAACAAGTAGCACATTATCAGGAAATGGATTTGCTAAAAGTGATTCAACCTTTAAGGCAGGAGAATATACTTTGAGTGAAGAAGGTGATTTGACTGGATACGAAGCTTCTGGGTGGGATTGTGGAAGTACTCCTGTGTTATCTGGAAACAAAATAAACTTGGTACTAGGACAGTATGTATACTGTACAATTACTAATAGCAGTACATATGGTAAAGTAACTATAAAGAAAGTTGCCTACCCTACTGCTGATACTACGACTAGTTTTGATTTTGCAAGTGATGGCTTATGGACAGATAAAAAACCTCTTGTGAATCAAGGAACTATAGTTAAATATGTTGTTCCAGGCAGTTATTCAGTTACAGAAGATGCTAAAGAAGGTTGGAGGTTATCTAGTATAAGTTGTACAGATAGTGATAGTACAGTTGATACTTCAAATCAAAATAAGGTTAATATAAATGTATCAAATAAAGAAGATGTAACATGTACATTCACCAATGAAAAATTAGGAAGAATATATGGATATAAATATGAAGATTCTGATGGAGATGGTACTTGGGATACTGAAGAGAGAGCTCTTAGTGGTTGGAAAATTATGCTAAATGATTTATCTAGTACCAGTAGTACTCAAGCTAGCACTATAACTGATGCTAATGGGTTTTATGAATTTAAGGACCTAATTCCAGATCATAACTATACAGTAACAGAAGAATCTAAGATTTCCTGGACTCAAACATCTTTGACGCCAAGTTCTATTCTCATTGAGCCAGGAAGTGATATTCAGGTCAATTTTGGAAACTTTAAGAATGCAAGTATAACTGTTCACAAAACAGTACTAGATATCAATGGAAAGTGGGCATATGATGATAGCCGAGGTTTTGAGGTCTCCTTGAAAAAGAATGGTGATAATGTAATTGCCTCTAGTGTGGTTAGTATGAGCACAAATCCAACTTTCTTAATAACTGGTCCTGGCGTGTATTCGATTTCTGAAAAGGACACTGATAACTATGAGGAGTTAGGGTGCCTATTTGATGGAAGTGATACTGTAGATGTGAAAAGTGGTATTGATTATGACATAATATGTACCAATCAACAGAAAGCTGGTACTGTGGAAATTGAGAAAGAAGTAACATACAAAGGAGATAAAAATGCTGTTTCAAATGAAGAATTTCCAATCATATTTACAAATTCAAAAGATAAAGAGGTAGTGACAAGAGGTGTAATATCGGACAGCACTACTGGTAAGGTAAATATGACAATACAAAATCTAAATCCAGGAGAATATACACTTGTTGAGGAAAATGTAGATGGATATATTCAGAAGGGATGTTTCTTTTATGATGATGGCAGTACACCCAAAGGTGGCACAACGACAGTATCTGTTGGAAGTAATGCTAATGTAAAATATATTTGCGAGAATGAAGTACTAACTCCATATCTAAAGGTAGAGAAAAAGAACAATACCAATGGAGAAGCAAAAATGCCTGGAGATGATGTATCTTACACAATAACAATATCTGCTCCAAGTGATGAATATGAAGATACATTGTATGTTGTAAATGATGTAAAGATATTAGATCTTCTTCCAATAGGATTCCAATATATAAAAGGAAGTTGGTCTGCAGAATCTTCATTAAAAAGTAATCTTACGCTCAATGAACCTGAATACAGCGGAGAAGATTACGCTGAATGGTCTATAGGGAACATAAAAGAAGGAGAAATTATTACACTAAAATATACTGCATCAATTTCTGAAGATCAGGAACCAGGAACTTATCCTGATATAACTTGGTCTAAAGGAGTATCATTATTAAATACTGAGGTTATTGCAAATGTAAGTCTAGGAGATAAAACTCCATTTGTAGGGACAGAGGTAACAGTCAATGCTCCAGAAGAAATAGAAGAAGGTGAAGTATTAGGGGCTTCTACAACAATATACTTACCAGACACAGGTGCAAAAACATATATTGTACTCGTTGCTTTGACAAGTATAGTACTAGGATTATTTATGGTATTGCCTAAACATAGAAAATCTGAAAAGAAATTCTCAAAAATGATACATACTTCCATATTTGTTACTATATTCCTAATAATATCTTCAATGTCTGCATCTGCTGGATATATTGATGTAAAAATTGAAAAACCGAAATCTCCTACCAATGCAACTCAATTCAACATTGCTTTTGTAGCAATGACTTCGGATAACTCTCCAATAACTGTCAAATGCTTCAAAGATGGAGACTCTGATCCTTTCCAAGAAATTAATGCCAAAGTAGGAAATTGTTTAGCAAAAGTTGATGAAAGTGGAATATACAAATACTATGTTGTAGCAAGTACAGTTTCAGGTATGGAGAAAAGATCAGACAGTGTAGAGGTTACAGTAAATCTTGATAAACCTCAAAGTATTGTAAACTACTCAAAGACTGGAAACACACTTAACTTCACAACAGCAAATGATGGACTTACAACAAAAGTTCAAATATTTAGATCTGAAGATGTATCATTCACAGCGAATGCTGGTACACTAGTTCATACAATGAATGTTGTTCCAAACGCTGAATATACATGGACAGATAGTTCTGCAGAAAGTGGAAAAGTATATTACTATGCTCTTAGAGCAGTTGATGACTTAGGAAATGTATCACCAATAGTTTCTGATGAGAAAGTAGTAACTGTGCTGGCTAAAGAAGGGACAACTCAAACTACGCAAGGTCAGACATTAACTACTGCATTGGAAGTACAGGGAGAAGAGTCAGTTGCAGGAGTAACAAGTGAAAGCGAAGCAGAGGTTGATAGCAGTGTTAAAGGAGATATGGATGTTGCTGATACATCTAATGAATCTAAAACTAATGAACAGGAAAGTAATGAAGATACCACAGAAAGTAAAGAAGAAGAAACTTCTGATGCTGAAGAATCAAGTTCCAGCTATGCAAATAAATGGTATTTATGGGTAGGCGGATTATTAATAGTAGCTGTGGTTGGATACTTGTATGCTAGAAAACATCAACAAGCACAATAGAAAAATCTTGCTAGGAGTTTTACTACTCCTAGCAGGTTTTTTTGTAGTAATACTTACCTATTATCCTGTAATTTCTGCCTATATATTGCAGTACAAGTCCCCTGCTCCATCTACAAGTGATGTTAGCTTGTCATCAGATGAGAATAAGATTACAGAAGAAATCGACAATCATACAACAAAAGTTTTTCTAGATCCAAACTTTGGTATATATATTCCCAAAATAAAGGTGAATTCTAGAGTTACAAAAAATGTTTCTCCATATGACAAAGATGAATATATGAAAGCATTGCAAACAGGAATAGCTCATGCTAGGGGTTCATCTACTCCGAATATGTCTGGAAATGTATTCCTATTTGCTCATTCTGCAGTCAATTTCTATGAAAGAAACAAATACGATGTATACTTCTATTTACTAGGAGAATTGAAGGAGGGAGATGAAGTTTATGTCAGCTATGAAGGGAGAATATATAAATACAGGGTTTCAGGAACGAAAATAACTTCAAAAGACGATACTAAATATCTTGGAGACTATGATGAGAATGACACATTAACAATTATGGCATGCTATCCTCCGGGTATGGATTTGAAAAGAATAATAGTAACAGCATACAGAGATGAAACAAATCCTATCGTTATTCAGTAACTTTTACTCCTCCAAAAATTGCTGTTCCTACTATCTTTAAAACAGGTTTCTCTATACTTCTTTCGCTGAGTTCTGTATCCCAAGTACCAAAAATGCTCTCTCCATTAACAACTACTCTGCAATTTTTTGGTACAATAACATCAACAGCACCAAGTACTGCATTAACCTCAAGTTTTGCAGACGAATCAGAAATTTTGCATTCACTCAAATCAATAATGTACCTACCCAATATATTATCGATGCTTCCTCCTTTAAAGTTTTTCGATGTTATCTTTTTATTTGTATTCCAGAGAATTCTAGTATCTTCTACCCTATCCTCTTCGTCTTCTATCTCTTTTTGATCTTTAGTAGATTTTTTATCAATATCGCAAAGGATTGCCACTCCTGTTGCAATAAATATCAAAGGCCAGAAAAATCCATCAAGATTCAGGTCAAAGAGTGTATGACATAGGAGAAAAACTCCTATACAAGAAAGAAATACTCCAGAAAGTGTACTATTGTGTGATATTCTATGAATGCCACCAACTACTATTAACAAAGGCCAAAAATCACGAATAGCTGAATAGACAATGTGCCAAAAATCAAACTGTCCCAATGCTAACAAAATACCTAATGCAACTAAAAAAGATCCAAAAAAATACCTATCTTTGCTCTTCATATATTTATGTTATGAATTAAAGTTAAAGAAATTACTTATTTTTACGATTAGTATCAGTCTTAAAACTTTTTTTTGCAGATTTTGCTAAAGTATCAAACTTCTCTTTCATATCTTCCTTATTATCCTTAATAAACTCATTAGAGTCCTTTTTTATATCAGACTTAGAAGGAATAATTATCCAGAGGATAAAATACATAGGAAAACCAAAACCTCCAGTCAATAATGAAAGAAATATGTATACTACTCTTATTAGCGTGGGATCAATATCAAAATACTCCCCTATTCCACCACAAACTCCAGCTATTATTTTATTTTCTTCGGATCTATATAATTTTTTCATAGCACGATATCCTCATGAGATTAGACAACTATCATTATAGATGGTATATCAATAGCTGTGTTTTGTAAATAGCTAAACGATTATTCCTCCTGCGACTAAGATATCGTTTTTATAGAAAACTGCAGATTGACCAGAAGTAACGGCTCTTTGTCTCTTACCAAGTTTAACAAGCACATTATTTTTTCTTGAATTTGTTATAACTGCTGGAACTGGTATAGCACTAGATCTAACCTTTACAGTAACATCTAGCGGCTTATTCAAGTTATCTATAGCCATAAGGTTGACATCTGAAACTTCAAAGTTATTTGAATACAAATCAGATTCTTCTCCAACAACTAATACATTTTTAACTGGATCTATATCTATAACATATAATGGATTAGATGATGGTATTTTTAAACCTTTTCTTTGTCCTATGGTATATTTGAAAATCCCAGAATGAGTACCTATCTTTTCTCCTTTCATATTGATAATATCACCATACTCGAATGGTATATTAGAATTATTTTTCACAAAAGAGGAATAATCACCGTTGTGTATAAAACATATATCTTGGCTATCCTTTTTATCTGCTACTCCTAAGCCAAATTTTCTGGCTATATCTCGGACATCATTTTTACTAAGATTGCCTAGAGGGAATATAGACCTTCTTAGTTGTTCCTGTGTAAGCCTGTATAGAAAATATGACTGATCCTTTTTTAAATCAGTAGCTTTGCGTAGAAAATATCTTTGATTGTTTTTATCCACCCTTACATAATGTCCTGTTGCTACAAAATCAATCCCTTTTTCATCAGCATACTTAATCAATTGATGAAACTTTAACTTTCTATTGCATATCACGCACGGATTAGGTGTTCTTCCTCTTTGATATTCTTCAAGAAAATAATCTATAACTTCCTTTTTGAATTCCTTAGTTATATCTATAACTTCGTACTTTATTTTAAGTTTCTCAGCAACTTTAATAGCATAATTTAAAGATAGAGAATCTTGATCTTCTGAAAGTTTAAAAGTAACTCCATAAACATCATAACCTTGTTGTTTTAGTAGTAAAGCGGAAACTGAGCTATCAACTCCACCACTCATTCCTACTAATACGCTATTTCTTTTTTTCATTTGCTGTATGTTTACGATAATCTCCTATGGCAGATTTAAGTGCTTGTTGAGCAAGATTTGAGCAGTGCATTTTTATTGGAGGAAGACCTCCTAAAGCTTTGGCAACATCCATGTTAGTAATTTTTTCAGCTTCTTCGATACTTTTTCCTTTTACCATTTCGGTTACCATGCTACTTGTAGCTATTGCTGCTCCACATCCAAATGTTTGGAATTTTATATCTGTTATTACATTATTTTTTATTTTCAGAAAGATTTTCATAATATCTCCACATACAGGATTTCCTACTTCTCCTATTGCATCCGGATTTTTGATTACCCCAACATTTCTAGGATTCATAAAATGATCCATTACTTTTTCGGTATATTCTTCCATATCAGTTATTTTTTAAATTATTGTACAAGGGAGACATTTGTCTAAGTTTTGAAATTATGTCTGGTAGAACTTTGAGGAGATAGTTTACCTCTTCTATTGTATTGTTTGAATCAAAAGTTAGCCTGAGAGAGCCATGAGCAAGCTCAGGAGGAACACCTATTGCTAGTAGGACATGGGATGGTTCTAATGAGGCTGATGTACAGGCTGAGCCTGTCGAGGCACATATTCCAAGTCTATCTAGGTGCAATAATATGGATTCTCCTTCAACATACTTAAAACATATATTTACATTTCCAGGAAGCCTTTTTTCAATGTCACCATTTAGGAAAGTATCAGGAATGTACGAGAGTATACCGTTGATAGCAGTATCTCTAAGATTCTTTACATAAGCATTCTTTTTGTCGATGTCAGTAACTGCCAGTTCTATTGCTTTTCCAAAACCTACAATTCCTGCAGTATTCTCTGTCCCTGCTCTTCTTTTCATTTCCTGATCTCCTCCATCAATGAATGAATCAATGTTTACTCCCTTTTTAATATACAAGGCTCCTATTCCTTTTGGTCCGTTTAATTTATGAGCAGAGATTGTTAAAAGGTCTATGCCAAGTTCTTTTACATTTATTTGAATATGTCCAACAGCTTGTACTGCATCAGTGTGAAAATAGATTCCTTTCTCTTTTGCTATTTTAGCTATATCTTCAATAGGCTGTATTGTTCCTATTTCATTATTAGCGTACATAACTGATATTAGGATAGTATCGTCTCTGATTAATTCTTTCAGTTTTTCAATATTTATCACACCATCAGGATTTACGGGAGCATATGATATTTCAAAACCATGCCTTTCTAGAGATTCACACGATTTTAAGATTGCGTGATGTTCTACGCTTGAGACTATAATATGCTTTCCTTTCTTTATATTCGCACTTGCTATACCTTTTAAAGCCCAATTATCAGATTCTGTTCCACCACTTGTGAAATATATTTCATCAATATCTGCTCCTATTGCATTAGCAACTCTCTTCCTAGCTAATTCTATAGCGTTTCGAGATGTTCTTCCTAATGTATATATACTCGATGAGTTTCCATATTCATTGGTAAGAAAGGGCATCATCTCATTAAGTACCTCACTATTTATTTTTGTTGTTGCTGCATTATCAAAATAGTACATATCTACATTATATCACGCGAAATATAGGAATATAGATAAGTTAAGACTAATATGATAAATTAAAGTACATGGAACTGTCCTATTATATGGAGTACATACAGTACGGTTTAACGATTGTTTCTATTCTTGTTCTATTCCTCTTTGCAGTTGAAAGTTTAACAAAGGAAATACAGGAATTAGCAACAGAGAAGTTTAGTAAAAAAATATCTGGCCTTGTTAGAAATAGATGCTCTGCTACTGTTGTAGGAGCAATTGGGACAGCTCTTATGCAATCAAGCACTGCTATGACAGCAATAGCCATAGCGTTGGTTAATACAGGGGTTATTTCATTTGACAACAGCCTTGGAGTTATATTGGGGAGTAGTATTGGTACTACAATAACTGCGCAACTAACTTTAATAGATGGGGGAATCCTTGCCTGCCTACTTCTAATAATCGGATATCTTCTTCAATATGGAGGGAAAAATACTCAAATGGTTGGAAAGCCATTGTTCTTCCTAGGTTTTATCCTTCTCTCTCTAAATGTACTTTCATCTTCAATTGCACCCCTTAAGGAAAGTCGTGATTTCATAGAAATGTTTTCATACCTCTCTAATCCATTTTTAGCGTATATATCTACAGTCCTACTTACTATGTTGTTCCACTCAAGCACTATAACTTCAAGTATAGTAGTTATACTTGCAAAAGAAGGAATCATACCTATCTCTGTATCTGTTCCAATGATATTAGGTGCAAACTTAGGAACCAGTATTACATGGTTAATAACCTCAAAAGATTTGAATCTGTATGCCAAAAGAGCTGGTTTTGCTAATTTTCTTTTCAAAGTTATAGGGACGGGTGTATTTATGATTTTTGTCGATAAGTTTGAAATGGTTCTACAAGTTCTTTCTGCTGATGCAGGTGTTCAGACAGCTCTTGGGCATTTAATATTTAATGTTGTGAATACAATATTCTTCCTAATATTTATTAAGCCATTTAAGAAATTGGTGATAAAAATGGTTCCAGGAGATGAAGAAGAGGTTCTATTCCAGACAAAATATATAGATAGTGGAGACAATACAAAGAATTTGGAAGAAAGTATAGAGGATATAAAGAAGGAGCTTGTTTACTCGATGGAAAATACTAAAAAGATATTTAGATTGGCACTGAGTGTTTATGGGAATCCGTCTGGTGCAATAATTATGGAAATGAAAAAGCTAGAATCATTGAATGACTATTTAGATGATGAGATTACTGCAAGCATAGTTTCTCTTTCAAAGTTTAAACTTTCACAAAAGGTTGCTCAAGAGACTGTTATTTTAGTAAAAATATCAAATACAATAGAACAACTTGGGGATTTAGGTATGGATTTATCTACAGTATTTAAAAGGATGCACAAAGCAGATTCATCAGATAGTGCACATATAGAGAAATTAGAAAATATATTTGATATGTTGATAAATCTTTTAACGCAAGTAGAGAAATCTGTTATGTTGCCAAAAGAAAAAGAATTGATAAATATAAAAAAGAGGGAGGAAGAAATATATGCTGTCATAAGGAATGAATTTGATATACATGTGCAGAAATTACAAGAAGATTCCCATTATGATGGAAGTGTATTTGTAGATGCTGTTTCAATTATAGAGCTATCAGTGTCTAAACTACGGGATATAAGAAAACTTTTACTTAAGCAAGTAAGAGAATTAAAGTAATGAAAGAGAAAGTGTGGGCTATTAAAAGATAGAAATCATAAAAATAGCCCACACAGGACTTGCTGTTGAGAGTTTAGAACATATAGTCGCCTAAGAAAAATCCTTAAAAGCAATATCAAATTTTTTGTTTGTTGTGCTCCTTTCTCTTCTCCCTTTTTCTGAACTCAAGTTCAGTTTTAACTGCGACACAATTCCTTTATAAAAAGGTTGTAAATGCTCTCTCAGCAAGTGTCAGATTGTAGCATATGATAAATTTGTTTGTAAAGAGGGATTGTGAAAAAAAGAAAGGGTATACTTTTAGAAATGATGCCTAAAAAGCAAATATACCCTTTCTTTATGGGTAGAAAGGCAACTAATTAGTGCCTAAACTTTCCATTTGTTTGAGCTGTAGGCTTTTGTTTCTTTTTTTCTTTCTCCTTTCTAGAAGATCTTGTGTTTTCTTGCCTGTCTTTCAGCTCTTCTGTTTCTTCATCTTTCTCCAATCTATGATTCTTTTGCCTCCAATTCAATCGATTCTTCTTCTTTTCCTGATTCATAAACCATCCTCCTATTGATGAGATTCAGAATGGTTGGATTGTACCACAAAAATAGCTTTATATGAAGCCCAATTATTTATTTCTAATTGCAGCTTGTGCGGCAGCTAATCGTGCTATAGGTACTCTATATGGAGAACAACTTACTAAATTAAGGCCAATAATGTGACAAAATTCAATTGATTTTGGATCTCCTCCATGCTCTCCACAAATTCCTATATCTACTTTCTTGTTAACGGCTCTAGCTTTAGTTGAAGCAAGTTTCATTAATTCTCCAACTCCTTCCCTATCTATTGTTTGGAAAGGATCTTCGGTTAAAATCCCATTTTCTAGATATTTAGTTATGAACTTATTGGCATCATCTCTAGAGTATCCAAAAGTTGTTTGTGTTAAATCATTGGTACCAAAAGAGAAAAATTCAGCATATTGTGCAAGCTGATCAGCTACAATACATGCTCTAGGTAATTCAAGCATTGCTCCTACCTTATATTTCACTTTAACATCCGTTTTCTTTATGCACTCTTCTGCCGTTTGAATTATAACTTCTCTAAGAAATTCCATCTCTTTTATATGATTTACAAATGGAATCTCTATCTCGGGAAATACCTTTATCCCCTTTTTTGATACTGCTATTGTAGCGTTAATAATTGCTCTAACCTGCATTTGGGTGATTTCTGGGTATATCATTCCTAATCTACATCCTCTAAAACCAAGCATAGGATTAAATTCTGCCAGTGATTCTTTTTTCTTTCGTAATTCTTCGTAACTTACTTCCATTTGTTCAGCCAACTCTTTCATTTCTTCATCTGTATGCGGAAGGAATTCATGAAGAGGAGGATCTAATAGCCTTACCGTCACAGGAAGACCTTCCATCTCTTTGAAAATTCTTTCAAAATCTTCTTGCTGCATCTTTTCTATTTTGGCTAGGGCCTTAATTCTTTGCTCTTTGGTATCAGATAGTATCATTTGTCTAACAGCAGAAATCCTTTCTTCTTTGAAGAACATATGTTCCGTCCTAGCTAGTCCAATTCCCTCTGCTCCAAATTCTCTTGCAGTTTTTGCATCTTTAGGAGTATCAGCATTAGCTCTTACTTTTAACTTTCTAAATTGATCTCCCCATGAAAGTAGTTGTGCTAGATCTCCAGATATAGAAGGTTGTATTGTTTTTACCTCTCCTAAATATACAGAACCTGAGCTTCCATCTAGTGTAATCCAATCTTGTTCATTAAGAATGGTACCATCATCTAAATATATTTTCTTTTTTTCTTCGTCAATTCTAATACTTCCACATCCTGCTATACAACATTTTCCCATACCTCTGGCTACTACTGCAGCATGACTTGTCATACCACCTCTGCCTGTTAAAATACCTTGAGCACTATTCATACCCTCAATATCCTCAGGAGATGTTTCCATCCTGACAAGTATAACTTTCTTCCCATTCTTGGCTGATTCTTCAGCATCTTCAGCAGTAAACACAATTTGACCGCTCGCAGCACCGGGAGAAGCAGGTAAACCCTCTGCTATTTTTTTCTTGGGAGCACTAGGATCTATCATTGGATGAAGTAACTGGTCTAGTGAAAGTGGATCCACCCTTAATACAGCTTCTTCCTTGTTTATCATCTTTTCATTAACCATATCTACTGCAATTTTTACAGCAGAGGCTCCTGTTCTTTTCCCTACTCTGGATTGGAGAATGTATAGGTTACCGTTCTCTATGGTAAATTCAATATCCACCATATCTTTGTAATGATGCTCAAGTGTTTCAAATATTTGTGTGAGTTCGTTATATGTTTGTGGAAGTTGTTTTTTCATCTCTTCCAAATGCATTGGTGTCCTTATACCCGCAACTACATCTTCTCCTTGTGCCTTCATTAAATATTCTCCATAATATTTCTTTTCACCAGTTGACGGATTTCTAGTAAAAGCGACTCCTGTTCCAGAATCATCACCTAGATTGCCAAATACCATTGTTTGAATATTGACCGCTGTCCCAGTAATCTCGGGTGCTATCTTGTTAATTCTTCTGTAAGATATAGCTCTTGGATTATCCCAAGATTTGAAAACAGCATCGATAGCACCTTTGAGCTGCTTCATGGGATCTGTTGGGAAATCTTCTTTGACTTCTCTGAAATATAATTTTTTGTATTTTTCAACTATCTCCTTCAAATCATTGACTGTGAATTGTATATCATCTTTAATTTTTTTACTTTGTTTTACTTTCTCCAGTTCATGTTCAAATTTACTGTGCTCTATACCCATTACTACATTACCATACATCTGTATAAATCGACGATATGAATCCCATGCGAATCTTTCATCTCCTGTTTTCTCAATCAATCCTTCTAGTGTATCTTCATTAAGGCCTAGATTGAGGACAGTATCCATCATTCCGGGCATAGAAACCGCTGCTCCTGATCTTACAGAAACCAAGAGAGGATTATGTTTTCCTCCGAATTTCTTTCCTGTTATGTTTTCCAAATCTTGCAAATTCTTTTTAATCTCATCCATTAAACCTTGTGGATACTGCTGGTTATTTTGGTAGAAAAAGTTACATGCCTCTATTGAAATAATGAAACCAGGAGGGACAGGGATACCTAGTTTAGTCATTTCTACTAGGGATGTGCCTTTGCCACCTAGAACAAATTTAAGATTTTTAGCTTTCGGGAGGTCAGTTCTTTCTTTAGAAAAGAAGTATACATATTGGGACATTTACTTTGGTTGATTAAAATTAATAGCAGATGGAGTATATCAGGGAAATTTATTCATTTGCAATATTTTTTGTTTTTGTTTTTAAGAATGGTTCTACTTGGGTAGAACCTCATGAGTAATAATTGGCTAGAGATGAGGCTTTTGGGGTAATTGCATAAACCAAATGATTCTCCAAAACCTATTCGCTTTGTGCAATTTAGAGCTTGATTCTAATATATTCGTATATATCAAAAGAAGAAGGTAGAACCTAGGTTCTACCTTTTGTTTGAGGAACTCTTTTCTAGAGAGTGTTTTGTTGTTTGAGAGGTTCTAAATTAGTAGAATGTAAAATGCGGATGGGAGAGTGAAAAACCCAAATGTAGGAAGAATATTTTATGCCTAGCTAGTGAGTAGGTTCTACCTAAGTTGAGCCTTGGTTAGGCTTTGGATGTGTGTTAAAATTAGTTACTAATCTGAGTCTGCTTACTATGAAGCTTTCTATAGTGATACCCGCATACAATGAGGAAAACAGAATAGGGAAAACCCTCCCTCCTGCCCTAAAATATATAGAAACTCTTAGAAAAAAAGGGATCTCTACAGAAGTAATAGTTGTAAATGATGGCTCTACAGACAAAACACTCGAAATTCTAAAAAAATTTGCAAATGAAATAAAAATAATTGATTACACTCCTAACCATGGAAAAGGTTATGCTCTCCGTCAGGGAGTCAAAAATTCTCAGGGAGAATATATTTACATAGCAGATGCTGATTTCTCAACTCCCATAGAATATGTCGAAAAATTCCTAGAAAAAATTAAACAAGTGGATTGTGTTATCGGTTCGAGATCAATTTCAGGAGGCTCAGTAAAAGTTTCTTTTCACAGAAAGCTTATTGGAAACATTAGCAATCTAGTCATCCGACTAATATTGCATCTTGATTTTAAAGATACACAATGTGGTTTCAAAATGTTTAATGAAAAATGTAAAAAATATTTTCTCGACTGCGTAAATGAAAGGTGGGGTTACGATTTTGAATTTCTATATCTTTTGAAAAAAAACAATCTTAAAATCATGGAAATGCCTGTAGATTGGTCTGCTGTTGGTGAAAGCCATGTAAAGCCACTACATTTCATTAAAACATTTCTTGAACTTTTGAATGTGAGAAAAGTGCATGGATAGATTTATTAAATTCGTAAAAAAACCAGTTACTCTACTCTGTGTAATTCTCTTAGTTGGGTTGTACCTGCGATTAAAAGAATTAACCTCCACTACATTTTGGTTTGATGAAGCTTTCACAGGAGATACTATCAAATTTCCTTGGAATGTAATGTTTGAAGTAATATCTGTTGATAGGGTTCATCCTCCTCTTTATTACATATTAGTCCGTCTTTGGGCAAATATTTTTGGCTTTACTGCAAGCAGTATAAGAGGCTTTTCAATAGCTGCTGGATTAGGAAGTGTAGTTATTTCCTATCTGATAGGAAAAACTTTTTTTGACAAAGAAAAATATCCTTTTGTTGGATTGATACTTGCTTCTGTGATTGCTATCTCTCCATTTTTTGTATCATATTCTGTCGAAGCTAGGTCATACTCTCTAATATGTTTTGAATCTCTTTGTGGAATATATTTTGCTATGAAATATATTACTGGCGGTTATGAAAAGAAGTATTTAATATTTCTTATTCTATCAAGCATAATCCTGTTCTTTACTCATTATCTACAAGGAGTATTCGTAATAGCCTTGATAATAGCAATTCTGTTTTACAAATATATATTTACCTCAGAGAATTTTAATAAAAAAATTCTTTATGAATTCATCTTATTAGCAATATTAATTACGGTATCTTCTTTTATATTTCCAATTAAAGACTTCTTAAGACAAAGGGGTATGCAATCATTGTGGTGGATTCCTGATCTGGATATTCTTGATACAATAAGATTCCATTACTCATATTTCTTTGGAGTTATACGTTATTATTCTGGAGTTCCTGCTCTTAGAGAAATGATATTTCATATATCTCCTTATGTTATTGCAGGAGTGATTTTGACACTCCACTGTATCATGTACCTATTAGTTATGAAATCAAAAAATATAGACAGAGAAACAAAAAGAAGATCATCTTTTATTTTTGTACTTTGGAGTATTTGCTATTTTGGGTTTATTCTTTTAGGACTCTTTGGAATTAATACTATAGTTGAGAGATATACTATCGCATGTGGCGTAAGTATCCTACTCTCCTTTTTCGTTCAAGCTTCAATTTTACTTGGTAAAAAAGCAATAATATTTTGTGTGATTCCATATTTTGTACTTACTATGTTTGTTCAGCCTCTTCCTGAGATGCGTGATTTAAGCGTAATCCCAGATATTTTAGAAAAGACTGAGGGTATAAATAGAATTGTATTTAAAGATCCTAGTGATTATGTCGTAGGCTCATTTTATCTAGATGAGAGCAATTGCTACTATATTCACTGGGATACCGAAGGAAAGGAAAATTGGGCTATTCCTCGGAATGAAAAAGGTTTATTTGAAAATAATTTGGTTAGTGGAGATATTTTAATCATTTTTCCTTCTGAAAAAGACAAATATGTACAAAATGGTTTTGAAGTTATCTTCGAAAGTAAAGATTTTGTAATTTTGAGAAAGCCTTAGTTTTTTTAATTAGCTAAATGGAATAATGGAAAATATAATAATGAATGCTGGGTATCCTCTTATTTTTTTACTTATGTTTGTTGATGGTACTTCTGTTAATTTTATCGCATCTTCTTTATCTGCAGGTGGTATTTTAAATGTCAGGGTAATTTGCATACTTGCATTTTGTGCAGAATTGATTGCAGATGTAATTTACTATTCTATTGGAAAGAAGATAGATTCAAAAAAGATTCTTGAGAAAATTAAAAACGAAGAAGGAAGGAATTTTGTAACAAAAGTAAATAAATCTTTTAATTCTAAACCGTTTTTAGCATTGATAATCACAAAATTTCTTGGACCAATAGCTATTCCAGGTATTATGTATCTTGGTAGCATCAAAGCATTATCCTTATTTGATTTTGTTTTGACAGCTATTGGGGTTACATTTGTAAGGGCTATCTCTATATCTTATGCAGGATATATGGTAGGAAAAGGAGTTGGTGCTTACGCAAAGTTATATGGAACATGGAATGTAATTTGGAAGGTGTTAATAGTTGGTATTGTTGTATATTTTGTAATTAGATATTCGTACAAAAAGATAATGAAAGTAATTATGAGGAAAATTAATTGATAGGATTTAGTATATTGTATTGCATCTTTAATCTTAATATTCTTTTTACTTTCTCATCGATATTTAGAGTACCCTGCTTTACTTGTTGAAGTATATAATCATAGACATTGCTTTGTTCAGAATATTGAGAATATATTAGTATGTCTTCTCCTGCGGAAAGTGCTTGTAAAGCTATTTGCTCCTGTGTTCCAAATTTGCTAATGGATTTCATTTCCATAGCATCAGATATTATTATTCCATTGTAATTTAACTCTTTTATCAATCTATTTGTAATAATTTCGTAAGATAGTGATGCTGGATACTTATCTATGTTTGGAAACATGATATGCCCTATCATAATTGCGTCGATGTTGCTGCTCAGCAGAAGCATCGAGAATGGTTTAATATATTCATTCCACTGGGTATCTGGTATATTTACACTAACAATCCCCTCGTGAGGATCTATATCGCCATCTCCATGTCCAGGAAAGTGTTTGGGAACCGATATTATTTGACTAGTTTTGTATCCATTAATCATATTTGTTGATTTTTCTACTACATTGTAGATGTCTCCATTAAATGTTCTGGGATAGATGAATGAATTTGTAGATGGAGTATATTCAACTACTGGAGCTAAGTTCATGTTTATGCCTATGTGATGAAGCATTTTTCCTCTTGCAACCCCTAGAGCATATGCTTGTTGTGGTGTAGATATTAGTTTAGGAGGTAGAGTAAGCGTTTCATTCCATTCTAGTCTGTGAACGGTTCCTCCTTCTTGGTCTATCGCTATGAACATTGGTATTTTGTTTGTACTTTGTAGCAATGTTATGAATGATTTTAACTGATTTTCATTTTGTATATTTTTTTGAAAAAGGATAATTCCTCCAGGATGAGTGTACGAAAGAAATTGTTGTGTTGCTTGGTCTAAAGTCTGTATTCCATCTATTGTAAATATGAAGAGTTGTCCTACTTTTTCTTCTGTTGTCATTTGCTGAAGGAGTTCTTCTTCAGGGGAAGGTGGGGGAGGAATATTTGTAGTTTCAGAGAGTATAGTGGGTTCTAGGTGTTCTCGTTTGTTAGAATTGTGGTAGAGATGTATAGCTAGAGGTATAAGGGAGAGGAGAAAGCACAGAGCTATGACCCTGTATGTTTTGTTCATACCCCATTATATCCTAATTGTATTAGACATTACAGAAAGATGCATCTACAATGTATGTAGATATATAATTTGTAAGTGTTTTTATTTATGTATCTTTTTTTACCAGGTAATAATAGAGAGAATCGGGAATGGTGTGAAATGCTGAAGAATAGTTTTCCTGCAGAGAAGAAGGAGATGGTGTATTATGACCATTGGAATGGTATAGGGAATATAGTATGGGATACAGAGCTTGAGAAGATTAGGAAATTAGGTATAGATGAGAATAGTTTTGTTGTAGGGAAGAGTGCAGGATGTATATTGGGTATGAAGGCACAGAATTTGAATTATTTGAGGGTTAGTAGATTTGTTTTCATAGGTTTTCCATATTATTGGGCGAAGAATAGAGGTGATGATGTGGATTGGCTGCTTGGTAATTTGAATGTAAAGACATTGATTATACAAAAACCTCATGATCCCGTTATTGGCTTTAATGATTTGAATGAAATTGTTAGAGTAAATGGTTTAGGTTATATAGATATGCTTGAGTATAGGAGAGAAGGAGAAGATGATAATAATCATGATTATGATGATATTCCATATTTAATAGAAAGAATTAAGGAATTTTGTGAAGATAAGTAGTTTGTAACCGGTGCGGAATGGAATTTGTGTTTTGTAGAGGATATAAATAGAAAAGGGAGAGCTTAGCTCTCCCTTCTATTACCTACCCTACTTTATTAGCTATATTTCTTCTTTTTTGCTATTTTTAATAGATACATAACCAATAGCTATTACTGCTAAACCTATTGCTATTAAGTACCAGTATTTTTGCCAGAAGTTTCTTGTATCTAATGCTTGTATGTTAAATATAGTTTCTTCTTCATTATCAGATACTGTGAGTGATAATACTTCTGATACTTCTATGTTCTTAGGTAGTGTGTCTTTTTTTACAACTATGTTGTAGTTTCCACTGCATAATTGTGTTTCCCAATATCCTTTTTCATCTGTTTTAACTTCTTCTGCTGTTTTTATATTTCCTTCTTCATCAGTATATTGTATTGTTAGTGTTATATCTTTAATTCCTTTCTCATTTTCATTCATTTGATTGTCTTTGTTTTTATCTATGTATACATATCCTGATACTTTCTTATTATTTTCACACTTTTCACCTAATACAGAGGTTTCTTCCTTTTCTGTTGATGTTGTTTCTAATGTTTCTTCTGTTTGAGTAGGTAGTGATTGTGTTGATAGTGTAGTATATATAGGGGATGTTGTATTAATTATTCTTTTAATAGTAGGTGTTGTAGTTGTAGTAGCAATTCCTAGTACTGCTCCTTCTGTTATAGCTGGAGCTTGTGTTTTTTCAGGTTCTGGTATTGTATATGTTGTAGAACCTTCTGTTGTATTTCCTGCTCTATCTGTTACTTTTACATATATTGTATATGTACCTGGAGTATTATTTAGTATGGTATTTAGGTTCATACCTGTTGCATATGGTGTCCATACTCCATCATTTATTTTTATTTCTACAGATTTTACACCAGATAGTGTATCTGTTGATGCTACACTAAGAAGGCCACCTGATATATTAATGGAATTTACCATAGGCTCTGTTTTATCAATTTTGATAGGGTCAGATGTTTGTGCAATTTCTTCATTTCCAGCCTTATCTTTAGAATAATAGGTGATTTTATTCTCCCCTTCAGCAGATACTATAATTGTATTACCCTCTTGGTATGTTGTTCCACCATCTAATGAGTAGTAAGTATTTGAACATCCGCTTCCATCTATATCTGTACATACTAGATTCACTGTTACATCTGTACTATGCCAATCAGAGTCTATGACAGAGATAGTAGTTTTTGGGGCTACCATAGGTGTTGAATATTCTTTGTATGGTGAAGCTAAGATATTTCCAGCTAAATCACGGATGTTTTGTACTCCCCATTGTTGTTCTGGTGAGATATACCAACTTGAATTAGTAAATGTTACAGTTGCTGTATAAGTTGAAGGATCATAGTTAATAGTTGCATCTCCAAACAAGTCTCCATTTCCATCTGCTCCAGGCCAGTTATTTAGGAAGTAATTCGCAGGATTTTCTGCATCTTCTTTATTAACATTTTCACTAAATACTGCTTTGAAGTTATTAGCACCTACATTAAATTGTAAATCAACTGTAGGATTGGTATGGTCAACATTTACAACTAACCAATGTTTTGAACCATTGTCTTTGTTATTTGCGGAATCTCTAGCCTCTAATTTAATTGTGTATTGCCCTTCAAGAAGTGAACTGGTATCCCAATTAAGAAGAGTTTTATCTGTGAATGAGTTTGTCTCATTAACTGTACCTAACCCTGCTACTTTTGTACCCCTACTATTGGTAATTTCAAACCAATAGTGATGTGGATTTGCATCTGTAACAGTACCTTTAATTTCTACTGTGCCTGTTAGGTGAGAAGATGTTGGTGCAGTTATCTGTACATCTGGTGCGACGGTATCTAATGTTATATTGCAAAGATCTGTCCATTCAGAAACATTTCCTGCATTATCTACTGCCTGTACTTTTATTTGATGTAGTCCTTCATTTAACGAACCTCTGTATTGAGATTCTGTAAAGAATGCATTGTATAATCCTCTACCACCTGTGGTCGTGGGATAATTAATTTGATAGTTATATCCTTTAACACCACTTCCTGTATCTGAAGAATTACTCCAATCTACGGTTACATACTTAGAATTTGTAACTGCATCACAAGAGAGTGATGGATTATTGAAACCTAACATTTCTGGCTTAGTAGGAGCAATATTATCTACTGTAACAGTATCAAAACCTGTACTTCTTACCCAATTTCCACCTGTTAAATCTCTTGCAGCAACTTTTATATACATTATTCCCTCTGCCCAACTTGATGGAATTGTGTATTGCACCTGATAGGTATTTCCAGAAGTTTTAGTCATAGTTACAGAGCTAGGTGTAGGTCTTGAAGTGTAATTTCCGTTATATGAGAAATCTGCAGATACTGCTAATACTCCACTATTATCAGTTACATCTGCTGTTATTGTTATTATATCTCCCGCTTTTACAAAAGTTTTATCTACATTAACATTGGATATAGTTGGAACTGTTTTATCATATGTAATACTACATTCATTACTCCATCCAGATACAGGCTCTTCTACATTATATTGATCATTTCTGTTCGTATCATAAAATGCTCTAACCCTTGATCCATATATACCATCATTACTAGTACCTCCTCCAAAAGATCTATAATCAGTATATGGGTTAGTATATATTTCATTTCCTGTCCAACCACCATTATTAATTTTATATTGTCTTTGATATTTAATATTAGAATCTCCACCAGATACATCTGTCCAATGAACCGATACACTATTTATGTTTGTGTATCCTCCAGTACAAGCTATTTCATTTTTAGGTCTTGGAGTATTTTCTGGATCAGTTGGAGAATTTTTAACATTATATCCAGTCTGTTCAGGGGCTGTTAGAGTACATACACCAGATACACTTGGAACACTGGTAACATTTTCTTGATATGGAGTACAGAACCATTCTTTGTATGTCACATTAGTACTTACTTTATCTCCTAAACCATTTCCTACTATAGAAGGACCTGTTATATGTCCCCACCAGTTAAGAGTTGCATCAAAAACTGTATCTGTATCATTGTTTTGAATACCAGCAGTTGTATTTCCAACTATATTATTATTATGTGCACTATTTCCAGAAGAAATGTTATTACTTATAAGTATGCCTGTACCGTTGTTTCCAATAGAATTTTCTTCAATAGATAGATTGGAAAGAGTTGCAGTTGAACTGCCTGCACGGAGATAAATTCCAGTATTGTTGCCTGTAATAGTAGACCCTGTAACAGAAACTTTGGATAATGTAGATCCTCCTATTGCGTATAGATACAAACCATACCCTGAACTATTAGTTAATTTACTATTCTGAATTGACAAGTTACTAACACTAGAAAGAGCATATGTGATAAACCATAAATTAGATTTAGGATTATTTTCCGCAATTATATTTGAGAATTTTATCTCTTGAATTATGTTATCTCTAGAACCGATAGTGATTCCTTGTCCTGAATCGGAGCTTAAAGCATTGTTATTACTTGCAATTATATTCTCAAAGAGATAGCTAGATCCACCCAAAATATTTAGAATAATTCCACGACTATTACCACTTACACTTGTGTTCTTTATTGAATTTGGTTTACATTCTGACGCCACAAAGCCTCGGTTTATCCCACCGCCCCCACTATAATCAGTATAAATTCCTATACCATTACTACCATTAGAATCACCATGGTTATCATCAAAAGTACCACCAGAAATGTTAAGCCCTGTAAGTGGACCAGTAAAATACAACCCTGCACTATAGTTATGATCTGCATGTGTATTGGTAATAGTTAATTCACTTATTTTAGCAGCACTGCCTGTTCTAAAACCGACACTTCCATTATTGCTAAATACACAATCAGTGATTTTAAGTCCATATCCAACATTATTAGAAGAACCTGGTACATTTACCCCATGGCTTTTATTATTTACTGATGCAACATTACTAAATGTAATGTAACTACCACTACCTGAAATGCGAATACCCTCCGAATTATCACCAGTACCCTCTACGCGGATATTGCTTAACACAAGTCGCTCAGAATCAGAAGTTCCACTTGTTGTGATTGTTACTACCGGAGTTGAAGCGAGACTAGAAGTAATAATAGTATCATTTATAGTATCGCCACTGCCCGAACCTTCAATTTCCAGCCTTTTATTAATAGTAATATTTTCCGTATATGTTCCACTAGATATATTAACAGTACCTCCACTAGCAACAGCATTCACTCCATCTTGTATCTTATTAAATGCATTATATCCCCAAAAATGTTCACCACTATTATTATTAGAATAATTATCATTTACCCATACTTCATTAGGTACTGCATTAAGATCTACAAAAGCAACAGCATCTGCAGATAAATTACCATCTGTACCACTAATTGGAGATAAAGTTACAGTTGAATTCTTGGGAATACTTAATGATCCAGTACTAGGTACTCTATACCACCCTGACCATGTACCATTTGTATCTGTAGCTGTTTGTGCTGCATTTAGTTTTTGGTTTACAGTTACATCTGAAAACAGTGATGATTTATATGTCGCATTAGTAGCATGATCATCCCATATAGTCCAGCTTAAAAATACTGCTCCATTAGAAATATCTGTCCCTGTATATGTCCAAGTAGCTATTTTGTCTGTTTGACTACTTGTTACATACTTATGATCTCCTTTATATCCTGAATTGTGAGAACTCCAGCCATTATCAGAATAACCATTCTCTCCATCATCTATTACTACTACAAAAGTTGTAAAATGATCTAACCCTTCTATTGTTACTACATTACTCTTAATCTCTACATTACTATTATCTATATTCTCATATGTATTACCATCTTCTGTATATTTAACCTCTATATCATCATTACCCTGTGTGTTAGGTAATGTAAGGTTGTATTTAAAGGTACCATTCTCCATACTAGAAGTAATATCCCATCCATAACTATCTTTAGTATTAAGTAATTCTTTTTGTTCTTCTGTTAATTCAACTCTTTTAATAACTAAATTACCCTCTTGTGTTACTTCTGTAAATTTAACTCTTACATTCTCATTCTCAGGATATACATACTCCTCATCTTGTATTACTTTATTTACCGTATATATTCCATTCTCAAAAACAAAAGGCTGTTCTATAGCCTCTTCCTCTTCATATATACTTGTAGATATACCCTCTTCTAATATGTCCTCTGAGGTATCTATGGGTGCAGTTTTCTCCTGTGGAATACTATTAGTATCTTCTATTTCCTGCGCTAAAACCATTACAGGAAACAGTACATTAGAAGTTAAAACAGAAATAAGTAAAAAACATTGGGGCAAGTAATGGGCAATATTACGGAAGAACTTCTTTTTCATGTTTAAAGAATATTCTTATGTTAAATTGATTATAGGATATTATATTTCTGTTTAATGAATAAGTCAAATGACTAAAAGTAGTACTGAAATAAAGGGAAGAAAACTACAATTCTTTAGTAAATAGAATTTGTATATCTATACTAGGATAAACTGGTAAACATTAGACTATACAGCTCTTCTCAGTTTATACTTGCTCTATACTCCCCTGTTGTTAAATTCGTTATGCTCTATCAATTTTATGTATTTATGTTATTATTACAATGGATTTCTTCTACTAAAGGAGTGTACTAAATGTAATATGTACTTTGAATACCGTTATGTCTAAGAAAAAAACCTTATCCCTTAAAGATTAACTGGGATATGTCTCATTTTGTTACTATTGGTTCATTCCTTAGTACTATGTACAGAACTAATAGAAAGACATGGTTACAATTCATCTAATTGAAACTCTTCAATAAATATTCTTGCAGATTTTCTTAAATTATTTTCAGAATTTTTCATTATATCCTCAAATGATTGATTAGGAGTAGATAATTGATATATTCTTTTAATTTTGTATTTATCCAATAGTGCTTGATTATGGAATTCATTTACCCCAGTAAAAATAACAAGTGGGATATTCCTTTTAGATGTTCTTTCTGAAATTCCTCCTATTGCCTTCCCCATCATAGACTGTTTATCGAATTTCCCTTCTCCAGTTATCACTAGATCTGTACCATTTAGTTCATCATCAAAGTTTAAAATATCTAAAATAAAATCAATACCACTTAATATATTAGTTCTTAAAAAAGCAAAGCATCCAGCTCCGATTCCTCCTGCACTTCCGCCTCCTTTGATTGTTGATATATCTATACCGAATTGCTCTTTAACAATTTTTGCAAAATGTTTTAATCCATCATCAAGAAATTTAATTTCTTTTTTGTTAGCTCCTTTTTGTTCTGCATATAGGTAAGCAGCACCATTTTTCCCATAAAGTTGATTATTCACATCACTTATAACGGTGAAATGAATGTTATGTATATTTCTTTGTAATTCAGTGGTATCCATTCTCACTATATTTTGGAGAGTAATACCAGTAGGGATGAATGGCTGATTGTTGTTATCAAAAAATTTTAGCCCTAGTGCAGACAGTAATCCAGCTCCAGCATCATTTGTAGCACTACCTCCTAGTGCAATAATAATATTATTAATACCACTAGAAATTGCATGCATTATCTGTTCTCCCATACCAAAACTTGTTGTATACATTGGATTTTTGATCTTTGTAAAGGACAATCCAGCACACTGTCCAGCTTCAATTACCGCTGTATTATCAAACTTTACATACTTAAATTTTTGAGGGGAGAAATCAGGAGAAGAAAAAGTATCCTCAATATATTGTCCATTGAAATTTTCATAGAATACATCAATTGTATTATCACCACCGTCAGCTATTGAGAATCTTTTAATTTCGACATTTTTAGTTTTTTTTTCGATTTCTTCTTTTAAAATTGTACCCGCAATTAGGGAAGACATTGTTCCTTTGAATGAGTTTGGTGCAATAATGATTTTCATTTTATTCTTTCCCATAACTGTCTCTTAAAAACATTTTGGCCTAATCTTTTTGTTTTCTTTTTCCAATATGTTGGAAGATTTATTAAATCAAAATTGCTAAGTACATCAGCATACTCGTCATACAATCTTTCTTCTTTTTTACTACATCGAAGGGAAAATGCATGAAGTTCTTCTTGAGTAGCATTACTGTCAGTTAGTTGCTTATCTTCATTAATGAATTCTAGCTCTAAATTCGTAGCTTTCTTAGTCCATTCATTTATATCTATAGCTTTTGCATATATAGCTCTATTAAATTTTTCTCTTTTTAGCCAGTATTTAAAACTATTTTGTTCATTTGTAAAAGCTGGAGGAGCAATAAATTCCCCAATTCGCTCAAAATATAGAGGTTTAAAAATAGAGAGACATGGAGAAGAGCTCCCTGTAATCCATACGGTTATAGATTTGTCTTTAATTACTGAAACCATACTGCCTGTTGTGTGATCTCCAAATAGACCACCTGCATGCATACAAACACTCTTTACACTCCCCTTTTCTATAGCTCTTTTTTGAGTTACTACATGCTGCCTCAGAGTATTAAAGTATTTCTGCAGATCATAACTTTTTATCCTGGATATACTCTCATTTGCTCTTTTAATTCTATCAGCAGAACCAGAAAAAAAGGTATATATTGGTTCTGTAAATTTATTAGCGAAATCCTCTTGTACTGAAGAATCTGTAATATCATTATGGAGTGTTAATCTATTAGATATATTGGCTTGATCTTTTACTTGCTTTATTGCGTACTCTTTACCTGCTGTTTCAAGGATATATGACTCTGTGTAATCTGAGATTAAATATGAATTATCATAGTAAAATTCATGGTCAAAACCACAGTTTCCCCCTTGTCCATACTCCTTTAACAGCTTTACTATTTCATCTGTTGCGCTTTTAGCATCTTTGCATCTCTCTAGGGCTAATCTGACGAAATCCATTCCTATGAGTGAGTGGGTTTTCTTACCTTTTGATTTAGTAAAAACTGCCTCATTTCCTATACTAACACCGAACTCATTAATACCCATTTCTGCTCCCCATGTCCAAGAGGGCTTAATGAGTAATGTAGCGTAATGCTTATTTGGATCAGGAATCTTAATGTATGTACAATCTACTTCTCCCCTAGCTTCTCCAGAATGAAAAAAGATACATAGATTTGGTTCATTAGGAGATCTGTCACTGTTCTTTAAAAAGATTGAATAGTCACTTTGTTTTTTCCATAAAGTATCACACATAATATTTATTTAAAACATTATTAGGGTACTATCATTCCAAAATACCACATACTATACTTAAAGACAATGTTGTGGCATTTATTTTTTTCTTTATTGGTTTCATCTTTATCATTATTATTAATACTATTTATATATGATTCTTCGATTTAAATCTCGCCTCTTTATCTATATTTTCTGTACAATATACATATTGAATGATATAATAGGGCCTCGTTTAATGTAGATCTTACGAAATTAAGCACCTTTACGGTTTAAATTTTATTTTCGGTTTTCTATATATAACTGAAAATAAAATAAATAAGGACAACCGTGAATAATTTTCACTCAAATAATGGTGGATACCGCCAAAACAGACATTCTAATTATTCTCATAAGAGAAGGTTTGGATATAATAAAAATGTAATAAGTATAGATAAACTAATCGCTAAAACAATTGATAGTGAACCAGTAAATATGTTTGTAGATGATTATAACTATTCTCAATTTGATATTACCCAAAATCTTAAGAAGAATATATATGATAAAGGATATAGTAATCCTACTAAGATACAATATGATGCAATACCTCTAATTATAGAAGGTAGGGATATTTTAGGCCTTGCTAGTACTGGATCTGGTAAGACTGCAGCTTTCTTAATTCCATTGATTAACAAGATTAGTAAAGATAGAGACAATAGGATATTGATATTAGAGCCTACTAGAGAGTTAGCATCTCAAGTACAGGAAGAATTTAGACAATTAGCAACTAATACGGGTTTTAAAAGTGTATTAATTATAGGAGGGAGCAGTATTAGAACACAGATGGGTATATTGAGAAAAAATCCAGAGTTTGTAATAGCTACACCTGGGAGATTGAAAGATTTGTCCCAGAGAGGTGCTATAAATCTATCCATCATTAATAATGTTGTGTTAGATGAAGTAGATAGAATGTTAGATATGGGTTTTGTAGATGATATTAAATCAATAATTGGGAAACTTGATGAGAAGAGACAGTCTCTTTTCTTTTCAGCTACTATGAATAGGAAATCTGAAGAGATAGCTAATACATTACTTCATAATCCTGTTAAGGTAGAGGTTGAGATACAGGCTCCTGGCAAGAATGTTGATCAAGATGTTGTTAGATTAGAAAAAGGAGAAACTAAATATGATGTTTTGCTTAAGCTTCTTAAACATGAAGAATTAAAGAAAGTATTAGTATTTACATCTACTAAAAGAAGTGCAGATAGATTATGCGATAGGTTATATGAAGATAAAATTCATGTAGAGGCCTTGCATGGCGATAAGAGGCAGAATCAGAGAATGAAGATTATTAATGATTTTAAACAAGGTAGAATTGATGTTTTAGTAGCTACTGATGTGGCTTCTAGAGGTTTGGATGTTGACAATATTACTCATGTTATCAATTTTGATATGCCTCAGTCATATGATGATTATATTCATCGTATTGGCAGAACAGGTAGAGCTGGTAAGAAGGGTTTTGCACTTACATTTGTATAGACTATTAGATAACAGTATCTAAGTAATTTTTAATGAAGTTGTTAGCTCCATCTACTTCTGTACTACCCATTGTTATACCAGGAAATCTATTTACTTCTAGTATGTATGGCAGATGTGTGTTTTTGTCTACAATAATGTCTGATCGAGACCATAATAGACTTAATGCATTGCCTGCATTTAATGCAATGTTTTTTATTTCTTCTGGTATATCAGATATATTTACAAAATGTTCCGTAGCACCTGCTCCTGCATTATTTCTGTAGTCTCCTTTTTTAGGATAACTTTTTTCAGCTGATACTACCTTGTTATTTGCAACCAATACTCCCCAATCATATTCATTTGGTATATATTGCTGGAATAGGAAGTTATGGTTATCTTTCTGTCCATTAATCTGTTGAATTAATTCCTCTCTTGAAGAGATATATGCAGAATTAAGGCTTCTACAGCCCTTTGTATCTTTCATGATTAATGGGTATCCACATGTATTTTCAATATCATTTAAATGATTCATTATCTTTGATCGTTCCAAATAGTAGGTATTGGGACATGGTATGCCATTTAATACAAAATTCATGTAGTCTGTTACTTTGGATGTACTATATTCAACGAATGTATTTGGTACTTTGAAATTGTCTAGGTAAAGTTTTACTGTAGTAGCTAAATCTCTAGTTGTCCAGTATGATGACAGCCATACTGCAGAGAATGTTTTAATATCTCTTCCTTTATGCAATATTGATACCTTGTTATCTTTTATGCAGATTTCTAATGAACTGTAGTGTGCTTTTGTTAATTTAACTGGTATATCTTTTATTATTTCCTCAATGTGTTTTATTGGTGGAAGTACTAGTAGTTCTATTTCTTCCAGATTTTTGTGCATATTAAAAATGAATTAAGTTAATAGTTAGTGGAGGTTGAATCTTAAATCTATTGAGGCCTTGGGCAGTTATCTTACAATTACCGGATTAGTTCCTTGAAATGTACCTTGATTGTTTCTCTATGATTGAATCTCTACTCTGATTATATCAAATATGCAGTAAAATATCTTTAGAATACCATTAAGGAGGGATTTACTTTTTTGTTGAATTATTGATACTCAAAATTAGAGTACAGAATCCGAAGGCTATTATTAATATTAAGGTTATTCTTTTCAATATTGTTGAACCTTGGAGTAGACGATGAAAAGCTATATGTAGAACTGAAAAGTCCGTTTAACCAGATATTCGAATTGAATAAATCTCAAGAATGTGGTGGAGAATAAACATAGTCGTGAACATTTTCAATATATATTCATTTCTGATTTAGCAAGGATAAAAACAGTAATAACAGAGTTTAATACAATACTTTCTAACTATCCTATTTCATTAGAGAAACCAGTTGATTTCAAGCTTTAATCATCATTGTTAATATATGGAGGAATGAGACTAGAACATTATTATGACATTCCAGATAAATACAAAGTATTTTCAATATACGTAGTTTAGAAGTATAATAATTCTTAATATTGATATAAGTAAAAATATACATGAGTAAAACTATCTTTAAGACCATTCAGTACCCTATTCAAACACTTATTGATGACATAGACCATGGAAAGATAGCTTTGCCAGATATTCAAAGACCATTTGTTTGGGATACAACAAAAGTAAGAGACCTCTTTGATTCCATATATAGAGGTTATCCTGTAGGATACCTACTCTTTTGGGAAAACATCACAGATAAGAATAGGAAAGACATTGGAGTTGATACAAAAGAAAGTAATGCTAAAAATCTCATTATAGATGGTCAACAAAGGCTTACAGCCCTTTTTTCTACAATAAAAGGTATTTCAATTATTGACGAAAATTATAAAGAAAAGAGAATAAAGATTGCATTTAACCCTATTAAAGAAAAGTTTGAAGTTTCAAATGTAGCCACTGATAAAGATGTAGAATATATCCCAGATATAAGTATTTTGTTTAAGCCTGATTTCAGTGAATATCGTTTTATTAATCAGTATATAAACAAATTAAAAGAAAACCAAGAGATTCCTTCCGAAACAGAAGAGATCATATCAGAGAGGATTACACATTTAAGATCAATACTGGCATACGATTTTACTATATTAGAAATAGCAGAGAATGTAGATGAAGAGACAGTTGCTAATATATTTGTAAGAGTAAATAGTAAGGGTGTTGTACTTAAACAATCTGACTTTGTATTAACTCTACTTTCTGTCTTCTGGGAACAAGGGAGAAAAAAGATTGAAGAATTTTCTATGCAAAGTACTAATTCCAATCTCTCTAATGTTCAGTTTTCATCTTTCAATCATCTAATAGATGTTAAGGCAGGAGAAATTTTAAGAGCTATTGTAGGATATGGATTTAACAGAGGAAGAATGAGTGATGTATATTCTCTTTTAAGAGGTAGAGATTTTGAAACTAGAGAATTTAATGAGGAATTAAAACAGACAAGATTTGAAGAACTTGAAAAGTACGTGTCAAATGGATTAGACAATACAACATGGCATGACTATATAAATCTAATTCAATCTCTTGGTTTTAAGCATAAGGATTTGATTACCTCTAGAACTAACTTTTTCTATTCGTATGCTTTTTACTTGATTGGAAAATATAAATACCATATTGAATTTCATCAATTAGATAGAATTGTATCACGATGGTTTCTTATGTCAGCATTGAAATCAAGGTATTCAGGGTCTTCTGAGAGTGTATTTGAGAGTGATTTAGCTTCTATAAGAAATATCACTTCAGGTGAGGAATTCATATCAATATTAAATGGTAGAATTGATGCTGAAATAACTAATGACTTCTGGGAAATTACTATGCCAACTCTACTTACATCATCCTATGCAAAGAATCCTCAATGGTTAGTCTTTGTTGCTTCACAGATTAGAAATAATGTATATCTTTTATTCTCTACAAAGAAAATCTCAGACCTATTTGATCCTATTATTACACCTAAGAAAGCTAGGTTAGATAGGCATCATATATTCCCTAAGAACTATCTAAGGAGTATTGGAATAGATTCACAAACTGATCAAAATCAGATTTGCAATTATGTATACTTGGACTATATGACAAATATTGTAATTTCAGATGATGCTCCAGTAGATTACTATAAAGAGTTTTCAAAATATAGTAGAGAAGATATTCAAACGGTATTAAAGAATCATGCATTACCTGAGAATTTCTATAATATGAGATATGAAGATTTTCTTTTAGAAAGAAGAAAACTTATGGCAATGAATATTAAAGAATATTTTGAGAGTATATAGACGAAAAAATAAGAATATTAAAATTCTAACAACTGGAGACATAGTGATTACCAAGGTTAGTACTCCTTGTTATGCTTCAATTATCACAGATTTTGAGAGTGTTGTTTTATCTCGTAATGTAATCTATTACTAATTTTCTTTGCAGGAAAGATGCAGAAGCCTTCTTATTCTCTATAGCCAATCTCTTAGCTTTCTCAAATAAAGGATCTATTTTCCTCTTCTATTCCTTCTAACTCAATATCTTTGTATTCACTTACTCTAGATACACTCCTAAGAACTAATTCTTGTTCTTCAGTTGATATCCATGGTGTCTGTACTCTTAACTTCTCTCCACTCTTAACATCTTTAAATATCATATCTCCATTACCTAATAAATCTATACTACTCTTCTCCTCAATTAATTTTTTAGAATCACTACCAGTTACCATAGCTCCTACTAATCTACTATGTATGGCATTCTTAAGCTCCTGAGTAAATACCGTTACTGATGGCTTAGAAGAAGAGAGAAGCATATGTATCCCCACATCTCTACCATTCTCAGCAATTTCTTCTAGCATAGAATTTGTTTTATTATCACAAAGCATCAAATCAGCAAATTCATCTATTACAAGTACAATATATGGATTTTTCTTAGACTCACTCTTTCTTCTTTCTATTTCTTCTATACACCATTCAATTAATTGAAGACCTTTTTCTAAATCTTCACAAACAGGGTATAGAAGATGACTTATACCATTGTAAGGAAGCAGTTCTATGTTCTTAGGGTCAATCATTATAAACTTGACCTCTTCCGAGGTTTTAGAAAGAAGAATGGTATTGATGAAAGAATTAATAAATACTGATTTACCAGAGCTTGTAGCACCACACATTAATAAGTTGCCAATATCTTTAAAATCTTTAATAATTATATTCTTATCAATATCTCTACCTAAACATATTGGTATTTCATATTTATCCAAATCAATATTCTTTAAACAATCCTTAATAGAGATATACCTCTCATCTTCTATAGAGGACAACATTGATAAATTTATATTACTTTTTGCCATTGTATAAATGTTTTATTTATTCTTTTTCTTCTAAGAATTCAACAAGTTCTTCTAAATTATTCTCTACTTTTATTAAACAATGTTCTTTATTAATCTTTTCTAAAACATTATACTCAGCTTGAAATATAACATCATCAAACCAAAGAAAATCACTTTCTAAGTCTATACCCTCTGTTTTAAGGGAATTCCATTTAGAAGGCTTTATTTTCTCAAGCATTAGGTATACCTCTCTATCTACAATAGGTTTGAAATAGTTTAAAGGAATAGTATTGTCTCCATCGTGTGTATGGGTAGATAACCAATATACTTCTCCATTAGATATATTAAATACAGTAGTAAGAAATTCTTTTAAATAAGGCATTGGTTTATACTCTTTAGTATCAATTAGTACTCCATCTATATCTAAATAGATCTTTAAGTTCTTTTTAGAATATTGTTTGGACATGTTTAGTCATTATACTAGCTTGTCTTATAATAATATATCTTAAGATTTTCTCAATTATTGGAAAAAGAAAAAAGCACCTCCGGTATAACTATCACTCAAATGAGTAGATATTGTTTTACCATCAATGGTGCTTTTTCTCACACTTATTTTTCTATGATTATGGGGATTATTTTTGCAGTAGTCATCTGTCTTAATTATGTTAAAGGGTTGATATATGAATGGTAATCTGAAGGAATTTCTTCAACTTTATGGAATTCTCCATACTTCTGAACAATTTCAGCTAACCAAGTCTCCCAGTTTTCTCGATTTACCTCTTCAGCCGATATCTCAATTAACCATGGCATTTGCTTGAGAAGCAAAGGTTTACACACCTCTGATGCCCTTGGTAACTGATGGGTAAAAAGTTTATCCCCTGTCATATAATCAAGTATCTCGTAGATACCATCCATATGATTGGGGCTTACTAGTTTCCCAGTTGTGATTGATAAGATATCCCCTATATGAAAATTTTTAGACATAATGATCTCCTTTTTTTGGTTTTTGATGTTTACAGCAAATATAGCTGGCTAATCCGAATGGATAGCTTTTAAGGTATTAGATTATTAATACCATAGAAGCTATCCACTCTTGAAAGAGAGATCATTATAATCCCCATAGATTATTAAAGTGCAAGATGATGATATTATATCAAGAATTCAAAAGAAAAGGAATACTATAGGCTAAATGGGGTGGAAGATGGGATTTGAACCCACAACCCCTGGTGCCACAAACCAGTGCTCTAACCAATTGAGCTACATCCACCATACCTATCCAAGATTATACCCTATCCATTCCCTCTTTAACAATTAATTCTAAATACAAATCAAAGTAAAGATATCTCTCAAACATGATATAATCTAACTATGGAAACAGAAAATAATGAATACAACGAAGAAGAAAAAGAAAATAAATATGCAATATTCTTTGACAAACAGGGAAACCCAATAGACTCTTCACATGTCTACTTCAGACAAAGTGGTGTACCATACCTACTTAACTACGACGAAAATGGTAGTCCCATAATGACTAAAGAACAACTAATCGAAATAAAAGAAACACCACTAGATAACTCCTAACTCTCCTTATTCCTATTAAACACATTAATATAGTAAAGAAGATTAAGTATCGAACTCAGCAAACCTGCTACATATGTCAAAGCAGCAGCAGTAAGAACCTTAGAAGCTCCTTTCCTACTCTTCTCCTCTATCAAATCATACTTCTGTATAAACTTCATTCCTCTCTTACTAGCATCAATCTCAACTGGTAAAGTCACTAAAGAAAAAACAACACTAGTAGAAAAAAGTATCAAACCTATCTCAGAAAGTCTAAACATAGAAAGTCCTAACCCTAAGAAAAAAAGTATATACCCTATCTGTGTTCCTACATTCGTAACAGGAACCATAATCGATCTAACCCGATACACAAAGGAAGAAGAAAACTTCTGTTGAACATGACCAAACTCATGTGCTACCACTGCAATATCGGCAACACTATTAGAATCAGTATTCCTCACAGATATCCTTACAGTATCCGAAGAAGGATCAAAATGATCCCCCAAAGGAGGTTGTGATACAGAAATACTCACAGGAAAATCTTCTCCTTCACATATCAATTCTGAAGCCTGCTTTCCAGTAATATCTCTACCAGAGCTCCTCTTTGAATACCTGCTAAACATAACTTTTACATAAATCTGTGCAATTATTGTAGCAACCAAGCCAGGTAATGCAAAATACCAATATACAGGGTCAATCATCATATATTTACAAATTCAAAAATTAATCTATTTATTTACTACACCACATATTGTATATTAAAACATGCTATTAAACAAAGGTCAAAAATACATATGTCTCCTTGCACCATCATTCGTATCACAATACGAATATCCAAACATAGTATATAGATTAAGAATGCTAGGATTTGACAAGATAGTAGAAATAACCTTTGGAGCCAAAATGACCAATCTAGCGTATTATATAGTTCTAAAAGAAAGTATAGAAAAAGGAGAAAAGAAAACATGGATAGCTTCCCCATGTCCAACCATTGTTAATATTGTAAGAGGTAAATACCCACACCTAATTCCAAATCTAGTTCCTGTATATTCTCCTATGGATTGTATGGCTCTAATATGTAAAAAATTCTATCCTGACCATAAACTAGTATTCATAGGTCCTTGTTTTACAAAAAAAATAGAAGCAAAAGAAACAGGATATATAGATCAAGTACTAACATTTTCTGAACTAGATAAAGAATTTGAAAAAAGAAAAATACCAGAAATTGTAACAGATCCAAGGTACTCCATCTCATTCGATAAATTCTATAACGACTACACAAAAATATATCCCATATCTGGTGGTCTTTCTTCAACATTAAATTACAAAAAACTCTTAAAGAAAAATGAAATACTTGTTAAGGAAGGAGTAAATAACCTAATTCCAATATTAGAACAATTCAAAGATGGAGTATACAAAAAGTACAAATTTCTAGACATCCTTAGTTGTGAAGGCGGATGTATCAATGGTCCAGGTATGAATGTAGATGACAATATTGAAGTACGAAAGAAAAAAGTCCTTAAATACAAAGATTATGCTGAAAGATATGAAAAAGATTTGGGAAGAACGGGACTTAAAGTTCACGCAAAAGGCATTAATTTTAGAAGAAACTTTAATGGATAAATACATGGAGGAGGCTGTAAAAGAAGCTTACAAGGGGATTAAATTAGGACATGGAGGTCCATTTGGTGCAGTTATCGTATGCAAAGGAAAAATCATATCAAAAGCTCATAATACAGTGCTATCTAGTAAGGATCCAACTTCTCATGCAGAAATATCAGCCATTAGAAAAGCATCTAAAAAATTAAAAAGATATGATTTATCAGATTGTGAAATCTATACTACTGGAAAACCATGTCCAATGTGCAGGGGAGCAATTAAATGGGCTAAAATACAAAAAGTATACTATGGATGTGACTATGCTGATGCAAAAGATATAGGATTTAACGAACAAGAAGGAAACAGTGGTAATTACGAAGAAAAAAAGATATGTTCAGAAGAATGTAAAAATCTATACAAAGAATACAAAAAAACAAAAAGTAAAAAATACTAACTATTTTTGAACATACAGCTTTATATCAACTACAACTGCTCTATTCTCCGTAAGCATTACTGGATTTATATCCATGGATACAATCTCTGGATAGCTTATCAACATTGCTTGTATCTTAGACAGCAAATCTATCAACTTCTCTCTTGCTAATCTTGGTTTTCCTCTGTAACCATCTATTATTTTAGAAACTTTTGTTTCAGAAAGTATTTTATCCATCATTTCTTCTGTTTCTGGAACAAGTATGTGTTGTATATCCCTATATACCTCTGTAAATATTCCTCCCTTTCCTACCGCTATTAGATGCCCAAAACCTCTTCCTTCTTCCTCATATATATCGGAAGAACCTTCTCTGTTTGCTCCAACAAATATCTCTAATTTACCATCAATCATCTCTTGTATGAGTATGTTAGGAGCCGATTTTCCTGTTGTTTTAGTTATTGTTTCTCTAAGTTCTTCAAATTTTTGTTCAAACTCTGTAATTGTCCTAATATCCAGAAACAATCCTTTAAAATCGGTCTTGTGTGCTAGATCCTCTGCAGTTGCCTTTATGGCAACAGGAAAGTGTAAAGAAGCAAAGTCTCTTCCACTTTCTAAACTCGTTGTGACAAGTTGCATTGGATAATCAATTTTAAATTCATCCATTATTGATATAGCTAGATCATCAGGCAGAATTGATACTTCTGATTCACTACAATATTCTTGTACCTCTTTTCTAAATTTCCCTTTTTTGAATAGTTTATCAGATGAAACTGGTAAATTCCTTCCTTTAGCAGATTCATATTTTATGAGTTTTGATAGTAAATGCATACATTCCTGTATATCAGAAAAATTTGGAACTTTAGCTCTCTCCAGTATTCTAATGCCTGCCTTAATGTTTTTCCCACCCATAAAACATGAAAATATTGGTTTAGATGTTCTTTTACAGATATCACATATGGCTTCTGCAGTTCCCTCTATATCTGTTACAAGTTGAGGGGTTAAAAGAACAACTACAGAATCTACATTTATATCTTCCAATACAGTATTTATTGCGTAGGCATACCTATCACTTTTAGCGTCTCCTAAAACATCTATTGGATTTGAAATATTAGATTCTTCAGGAAGTCCTTTCATTAGCTTTTGAGCTGTCTTCTCTCCGAAATCAATTACGCAAATATCTTCTTTTTCTCCCCTATCTACTGCGATAATCCCTGGTCCTCCTGCATTAGAAACAATTGCTGTTTTGTTACTCCTTGGGAAAATATCTGATTCTACAAGCTGCATGAGTTTAAAAAGCTCTTGAGAATTTTCTGCATGTATGAGGTTAGCCTTCTTTATGGCTGCCATCGTCGTATCGTATGAAGAAGCCAAAGACCCAGTATGTGATGATATAGCTTGTCTTGATTTTTCAGAACTCCCAGGGGCTATTATTAGTATTGGTTTTTTAGATTTTTGAACAGTAGAAACAAATTCTTTTCCATCAGTAAACTCTTCTAAATATAGGGCTATTGCCTTGATAGAAGAATCGTTAATTAAAGAAGGAAGAATTTCATTTTCATTTATATCTGCTTTATTTCCTAGAGATATTATATGGGAGAACCCTAATCCTTTTTCACATGCCATATCAAGTATTGCTGTACAAAAAGCTCCTGATTGAGATATGAAAGCTATATCACCATCTCCAGGATTTTCCCTTGCAAATGATATGTTTATTTTGCTCCTATTGTTTATGTAACCTAAGCAATTGGGTCCCATTAATCTTATACCAGCTTCTTTCAATTTTTGTGATATTCTTTCCTCTAATATCTTTCCTTCTCCTCCTGTCTCCTTAAAACCCGCAGATATTATTACAACAGATTTTACTTTTTTTGCTATGCACTGATCTATTATGTCTTCGACAAACTGTCTCGGAAGAGAGATGCAAACTAAATCTATATCCTCTTCTATATCTGCGATGGTAGGATATACTTTTCTTCCTTGTAGTTCTTGGTACTTAGGATTTACAGGGAATATCTTTCCATTGTAGCCACCTTCTATTAGATTTTTTAGAAGTACGGCACCTATCTTTTCAGGATCTCCAGAGACTCCTACTATTGCAATTGATTTTGGTGAGAGAATTGTATTTATCATTTGAATGTTTCTAATATCTTTTTTATATTATATTCTTTTACTTCTTCAGATAATTCTGTTGTAAATGATTTCCTACTTGGAAGGTTTTCATAAAATGTCTTTACATTTTTATTTTCATAAATAACCCCAGTATATATTTTTTCTTCTTTTATCATTTTTTGAATTAGATTATGTGCATCATCAAAGGAAGTTTCTGAATAATTTTTGAGTGATGATATTTTTACAATATGCTCAGTAAACCATTGCGGGGTACATTCTCTATTGT
>Ga0208825_1000394_pt1 | contig 43062 bp, 40 predicted proteins | sample AD_UKC113_MetaG_FD_184450 | JGI IMG/M metagenome (GOLD analysis project Ga0208825, IMG submission 184450) | Active sludge microbial communities of municipal wastewater-treating anaerobic digesters from Hong Kong - AD_UKC113_MetaG (SPAdes)... | ecosystem: Engineered > Bioreactor > Anaerobic >... | reverse complement strand
AAGGAATTTTCCGCCGCGTTCCTGCAGAACAACGATTGTTGGGCATTGGCGGACATCGAACACGATGATGGTCGCGCCAATTTCGACCCGCTGATTCCCAAACCCACATGGAACCGTCGGATCGGTTACGCGCTGCAGGACAAGGCGCGCGGGGTGCTGGTGGATGCTGTGGTCACGCGGGTGGGCGAAAAATACTGTGAGGCGAACGCCGCGGCCATTGGTGGGGTTGCCGGTTTCATCGTGCGGCAGGCATGGCACATCGCTGGGCTGACTCAGCACATCAAAACACGCTTCCCCAGCAAACCCATGCGCGCGCTGCTGGCACAAGCACTGGCTATCGAGCCCGCCTTGCTGGCGCTGGCCCGCAAATGCCGCATCAGTGTGCATCGCCACCCCATCACCAACCGGTTCCTGACCTTCGTGTGGCGCCACCGGGAGGTGCTGGAACGGATTGAACGGCAAACGCCGAAGCTACTGCCGCTGGTGGCCGAATACATGTTCACGCACGGTGCTCCCGATACCGATCCCACGCAGGCCGCGAAGGCGTGGCTGCGTGCGCAGGGCGTGACCCGGCAGGCAAGCCTGCTGCTGGACACGCAAGGCGTGCGGTCATTGCGCGGCTTTGTGGAAGCGTTTGCCGGCGACGAGCAGTTGACGGCGCTGGCGTTGGCGTTGCGGTTGGCCCAAACCGGGCATGGTGCGCAGCCGCCGTCACGCGCCGCTTACCGCGTGCTGTCGCAGGTCTGGCGTCACACCAGCGCCGACGGGATCCGGCAGAGGTTCGATAAACTTCCGCAACAAGTGCTGTTGCAGTGCGTGCGGCGGGCGGAGTGCGCGCAACATCCTGCTGCGGTTGCCGTGGCCCGTGACGAAATTCGCCGCGTGGTGGCGTGGTGGTTGCGCATTGCAGCTGCGCCACCGGCAGGTGCGGTCAATGGCAGTTGGCAGCGCTGGTTGCAACTTGTCGACGCTGCCGAAACCCGCAAGCGGCTGGCATTGCAAGCCATCAGTTGGCACAGCCCAGTCACCGAGCTGGCGCATCACAGTGGCAAGGTGCGTGCATTGACCAATGCCTTGGCCTTGTACGATGAGGGCAAGACGATGCGGCACTGCATCGATAACTACCGTGATGCTTGCATCAAGGGCACGTTCCTGGCCTTTCATGCCGAGTTCGAAAGGGACGGCAAGCCCTGCCAGGCGACGGTTGGTTTGGTGAAGCGTGAACACCGTTTTCGCAAATGGCAGGTCAGCAATGTCTGTGGTGTTGCCAATGCCAGCTTTGGCCGGGAATGGCCCGAGATCGCCAAGCAATTGGCGGGGCTTTGCAATGTGCGCGAAATGGTGCAGGCGCGCCGCGAGGCCGCGCGTCGCGCAGCGATGATGCAGGTGGCAACGTGGGCGTGCGCGGTGTTGCCAAGCTTCAAGGATTGGCGCGGCAAGGCAACTGCGATCACCAGCACGCAGGAGCTTGTCGATTACGGCAAGACCCTGTGGTGCGACATCCAGCACTACGCCGAGGAATGCGCAAGCGGGCAGGCGCAGGCGTACCGCGTCGTCATCGAAAACCGATACGCATGGAAAACCTATGGCCTCGACCGCTACGAGCACTTCGTTGTGCTGCTACGGAAACATGCAGCGGACTGGGCGGTTGCCGATGTGCGCACCACCCACGGCATGCGCTACCAGCATTCTCCCATCGAACCGTTTGCCCAAAAACTGGCCGCGGCCTGCAACCACACAGATCGCGTCAACGATGGCATTACGCAAGCAGCGCAGTTGCGAGTAGCGTGAGTGCGCGCTAGCGCAACGCCTGCAACGTTCCATCGGCATGGATGCGGTAATCGGCGGGGGTGTCGGCGGGCACGATGCGCACGCGGTTGCCTATTGCAACGCCTTGGTAGCTTGGGATGCTGTGGGTGAGGCGCACGAAGATCCAGTCTTTGGCGTCGGGTGCCAGTTGCAGGGTGATGCCGCCTGGGTGGGTGCGCAGGGCGTGCGCCAGTGCGGGTGAAAATACGGCTTGGATGTTGCCAACTTGCTGGATGCGCAACATCACTGATGCCCCGTGCAATGCACTCAGGCAGGCGAAGGTGGCTATCATCACGCGGCCCATACGCGATGCGTGCGGCCATGCGGCGGCCACGCTCATCGCGGTGATGGCGGCAAAGCCGTAGGCGTAGTGGTTCCAACTGCTGCCCAGTGCCAGCACTGGCAGCAAAGCGGCAAACCCGCCTAGCAAAAACAGCGCGGTCAGGCGACGTGAGGTTTGCCACAAGGCGGCCAACAAACCCAGCCACAACACGCCCGCCAGCCACAGGGGGCGCAGACGATGCAGGGTGGTGCTGGTCTCCAGCAAAGGCACGACGGGGGTGAATAGTTGGTACTCCAGCCAGCGTTGTGGCACGTGGGCAAGGCGCAAGGTGTATTGGCTGCCTTCGCGCGGGGCGTGCAGCAACACATCCACGCGCAAGTCCAGATACACCGCGCATACCGCGCCGGCGGCCAGCATGGCGGCCCGCCACAGGGGCCTTCTATTGCTGTCGCGATCCAGCCACCACGCCAGTGCCAGCAGTGGCGGGATGGCGAAGGCAGCTTCTTTGCCAAGGAGGGCCAGCGTGGTCAGCGTGGCGCTGATGATGGCGGCCATCCATCGCGCGCGCGCGCGTTGCACCAATAGCGCAATACCCAGTGCGCAACTTAGCCAGATCAAATCGGCCATGCAGCCTACCCAGCCGTGGGTGTAGGCGGCATACGGGGTCAGCACAAACCCCAGTGCACCGAACACGGCGGGCCAGCGCGGCATGCCAACGCCGTGCGCAATCCAATACAACGCCACTGCATTGAGTGCGCCCCACAGCACCAGCACGGCATGAAACAGCATCGGTGTATCGAATAAGACCCGTGATAGCGCCATCCACAACGAAAAGGTCAGTGGTCGATATTGAAATGCGGAGGTTTCCAACCATGGCGACGGCGTGCTGCTGTTGGCCAGCGCCGCCCATTGCAGTTCGTCGTGGCTGAAGTAGCCAGGGTTGAGAATCAGCGGCAGTTGCAGCAGCAGCGCCGCCAGTAAGACGCATGCTGTTGCGGCAGTATTGGATAACGGCGGGCGAGTGGATGGCAGTGTGCTCATTGCGCGCGCAGCACGCATTGCGCGGCGCGTTCGCCGCTGCCCATCGCCAAGGTCCAGCCCAACATGCCGTGGCCGATATTGAGGATGAGGCCATCGCCGGCACGCGCAATCACCGGGCTAGAGTGAGGGGTGACCGGGCGCAGGCCGGCCCATGGGGTTTCGATATGGGCGTAATCGGCCGCTTGCGGCAACGAGGCGCGGGCCAGTGCAAGCAGTTGTTGGAAACGCACGGGGTCGGGCGTGGCATCCCAATGATTGAGATCGGCCAAACCGGCCACCCGGATGCGCCCACCTAAATTGCAAAACACCAATTTGCGCGCGGTGTCGGTGATGCTGGCCTTGGGCGCATGCGCACCGCAGGAGGCAGTGAACGAATAGCCTTTGACCGCCATCAGCGGCGAGCGCAACCCCAATCGTTTTAGTAGAACATGGCTGTCGATGCCCGCGCATAACACGATGTGTTGGGCGCGCAAGGCGTGGCCATTGGCAGCTTCAAGGAACCAATGCGCACGTTCGCGACGCAGGGTACGCACCTCGGTATCAAACAGGGCCTGCACCCGGTAATGGGTACGCAGCACATCCAATAACCCATGACTAAACCGCCACGGATCGCCCACTTCTTCATCTGGCGAATACACCACCCCGGCGATGCCGCGCGCATCGGCCAGTGCCGGTTCGATGGCGATGGCAGCATCGGCATCCAGCAATTGTTGTTGGATGCCAAACGCGCGTTTGGCAGTGATCATCGCGCGCGCTTTGGGCAGGGCGGCGGCATCGTAATAGACGTGCAGTTTGCCGGCGATGCGGTGATCAAATGCAATCGGGTGCAGGTCCAACAGCGCGGCCATAGCGGCGCGTGATTCCAATGCCAATGCCAAGGTGGCCAGCGTGTTTTGCTGTAAACGGTGTGCGGTGGCATTGCGCAAAAACGCCAGCCCCCAGCGCCAGTAGTGCGGGTCTGCCGAGGCGCGCGTGCGAAATGCAGCATCGTTGCCCAACAACATGCCGGGAATCTGCTGCCATAGCGCTGGCCCGGCCATCGCATCGGTATAGGCATAGCTCAACTGCGCGCCATTGGCGAAGGAGGTGCCCAGTGCCGGCCCGCTGGCGCGCTCAAGCAATGCCACTTGCAGCCCACGGCGTGCCAACGCATACGCGGTGGCCAAGCCAACCACGCCGGCACCGATCACCGCCACATCGGCGGTCACATCGGCGGTCAAGCCAGATGCGGTGTGCGCAGTGGGTGCAATGGGCATGGGCATCAGTGCGGCCAAAAATTGATGAAGCCGGTGATAATCAGGGCATTGGTGAAGTCGATGAAAAACGCGCCCACCAACGGTGCCACTAAAAATGCACGAGGGGCCACGCCGTAGCGCTCCACCAGGGTGCGCATCACTGCCATTGCATTGGCGGTGGTGCCCAACATAAAGCCGATGAAGCCGCCACCCATCACCGCAGCGTCGTAGTCGCGCCCCATCACCCGGAATACGACAATACAAAATGCCGCCACCAATGCCGATTGTAGGATCAAATTCACCAGCAGTGGGGCGGCCATGCCGGCCAGTTCCCACAACTTTAAGTTCATCAGCGCCACCGCCAGAAACAACGCCAGGCAGACATTGCCAATCAGCTCGATGGTGGTCACCGACAGCCCAAGCCAGCCGCTGCGGTCATCAAGATTGCGCAGCAGCGCACCCACCAGCATCGCGCCGACATAGGCCGGCAAGGTCAGGCCGGTGGCGGTGATGCCGCTGCTGACCCACGCCCCCAGCCACATCGCCACCAGAATCGTGACGATACTTTTGAGTGCGGTGTGCTCGCGCTGGGCCTCGGTGGTGGTTGCCACCGCGACGGCAGCGTCTGGTGCGTGGTGGTCGTGTGGATGTGGCGAATGCAATTGAAAGTGGCGGATCAGCAACGTCGCGACCGGCCCGCCCAACAGGCCGCCGCAAACGATCCCGGCCATGGCCGAGGCCACCGCGATGGATTCGGCCCCACTCACCCCGGCGCGCTCAAACAGCGACGCAAATGCCAAGCCGGTGGCCGGGCCGCCGGTCAAGGTGGTGGAGCCCACCAAGACGCCAAACAGGGGATGCAGCCCAAAGCCCGCAGCCACCACCATCCCCAGCAGGTTTTGCAGTACCGCAAAGCCGCTGGCGATCAACAAGAATACGGCAACCTGACGGCCGCTGATTTTCAGCAAACGGGCACTGGCGTTGAAGCCAATGGTGGTGAAGAACGCGACCATCAGTGCCGGTTGCAACTTGCTGTCCAGCACAAACAACACGCTGCCGTGGGCATGTGCGGCCCACGCCGCCAGCGCGAACAACAGCCCGCCGATCACCGGCGGTGGCAGGTTATAGCGGCCGAATACCGGAATCACACGGCACAGGGCATAGCCCAAAAACAGGGCGATCCCGGCAAGCGCCAGGGTTTGCACGGCGTCGAGGACAAGCATCCGGGGAATTTCCTAAAGAGGGCCACAGCCGGGTAGAGCCGGTATCATCCATCATCTGTACTCCATGCACCTCGGAACATACCCCGATGTCTGATATCCCCGCCAATGACGATCTGAAACAAGCCGCGCTGGATTACCACCGGTTGGAGCCCAAGGGCAAAATCAAAGTGACGGCCACCAAGCCGATGGTGACCCAGCGCGATTTGGCATTAGCGTATTCGCCGGGGGTGGCCTTTGCCTGCGAAGAAATCGCCGCCGATCCGGCCAAGGCCAGCGAGTACACCGCGCGCGGTAATTTGGTGGCGGTCATCTCCAATGGCACTGCGGTGCTGGGGCTGGGCGATATCGGCCCGCTGGCAGGCAAGCCGGTGATGGAAGGCAAGGGCGTGCTGTTCCAGAAGTTTGCCGGCATCGATGTCTTCGATATCGAAGTCAACGAGCGCGACCCCGACAAACTGGTGGACATCATCGCCAGTTTGGAGCCCACGTTTGGCGGTATCAATCTGGAAGATATCAAGGCGCCGGAATGCTTCATCGTGGAGCGCAAATTGCGCGAGCGGATGCAAATTCCGGTGTTCCATGACGACCAACACGGCACTGCAATCATTGTGGGTGCGGCCGTGCTGAATGCACTGGAAGTGGCCGGTAAAAATATTGGTGATGTGAAGCTGGCCACCACCGGCGCAGGCGCAGCGGGTATTGCGTGTTTGGATATGTTGGTGGCGTTGGGCGTGAAGCCTGAAAATATCGTGGCATTTGATCGCGAAGGCGTGATCCACAGCGGCCGCAGCAATTTGGACCCCGACAAGGCGCGCTACGCACGCGACACGCATAAGCGCACGCTGGCTGAGATCGTGGACGGGGCGGATGTGTTCTTGGGCCTGTCTGCCGGTGGCATCTTGAAGGCCGAGATGGTCGCCAGCATGGCGGCCAACCCCATTATTTTGGCGCTGGCCAACCCGTATCCGGAAATCCTGCCGGAAGATGCCAAGGCGGTGCGTCCGGATGCCATCATCGCCACGGGTCGCTCGGACTATCCCAACCAAGTCAATAACGCGGTGTGCTTCCCGTATATTTTCCGTGGTGCGTTGGATGTGGGGGCCACGCAAATTACCGAGGCGATGAAGCTGGCTTGCGTGCGCGCGATTGCGGCGTTGGCACGCAAAGAAGCGTCCGATCTGGGCAGTGCTTACGGCGGTGAGGTGCCGAAGTTTGGTCGCGAGTATTTGATCCCGCGCCCGTTCGACCCGCGTCTATTGACGCAGTTGGCACCGGCGGTGGCGCAGGCGGCGATGGATTCGGGTGTGGCCCAGCGGCCATTGCTGGACGTAGACGCCTACCGCGAAAAATTGGGACAGTTCATCCATCGCACCAGTTTGATGATGAAGCCGGTGTACGACCGCGCGCGCGCGCATCGCAAGCGCGTGGTGTATGCCGAGGGCGAAGAATATGTGGTGCTGCAAGCGGTGCAGGCGGTGGTTGACGACGGCTTGGCATTCCCGGTGTTGATTGGCCGGCCCGAAGTCATTGAATCACGTATCGAAAAACTCGGCCTGCGCATGCGCGCCGGCGTGGATTTCGAGCTGACCAATATCAACGACGACCCTCGCTTTGACGACTACTGGCGGCAGTACCACGCGCTGACCGAGCGGCGGGGTGTGACCCCGGACGCTGCCAAGAATCTGCTGCGCTCGCGGCCCACCTTGATTGCCGCCTTGATGGTGGAACGTGGCGAAGCCGATGCCATGATCACCGGCATCGTTGGCCGTTATCACAAGAAGCTAGGCTATTTGCGCAGCGTGTTCAATTTTGATGCCGGCGTCAGTGGCACCGCCGCGATGACGGCGGTCATCAACGATGCTGGCGCGTGGTTCTTTGTCGATACACATGTGCAGTTGGACCCTTCGGCAGAACAGATCGCCGAGGCGACTTTGCAGGCGGCCTACCGCTTGAAGCTGCTTGGTATCGAGCCAAAGGTTGGGCTGTTGTCGCATTCCAATTACGGCAGCCACCAAGACCCCAGCGCGGCGAAAATGCGGCAGGCATATCAAATCATCCGCAAGCGTTCGCCCAAGCTCGAAGTGGATGGCGAAATGATGGGTGATACCGCATGGGATGAAGCCCTGCGGCGGCGTATCTTCCCCAATACCACCTTGAGCGGGCGCGCCAATTTGCTGGTATTCCCCAATCTGGATGCCGCCAACATCGCCTATAACTTGATTCGCGTGGCCACCGGCGGCGTGGCCATCGGCCCCATTTTGATGGGCTTGGACAAGCCCGCGCATATCCTGACCCCGGCCTCGTCGGCACGCCGTATCGCGAATATGACTGCGATTGCGTCGGTAGAGGCACATATCCGCGACGAGTTGAAGTCACGGAGTGGGTAAGCGAGTACGTGCCGCCGCATTGCTGCGGTGGCATGTTGGGCGCGGCCAAAAATTGGGCCAACGTGAACGCCGTACAATAGGCGGCTGATTCCACTGCCCCATTTTCTCGTTGCCATGAGCCTGCACGCCGACACCAGCGCATCTTTCCGCCATTTGCTGGACCTAGAGTTGCTGCCAGTGCATCACCTCAAGCACGTATTGCAGCGTGCACAGGCGTTTGCTGAGGGCGCACAGGCACCCCAGGCATTGGCGGGAGTGGCGGTGTGTACCTTGTTCTTCGAGCCTTCCACTCGCACCCGCCTCAGCTTTCAACTGGCGGCGCAGCGGTTGGGTGCGTACAGCCTCAATTTTGATGCGTCCACCTCGTCGGTGACCAAGGGCGAGACCGATCTGGACACGTTCCGCACGATCGAGGCGATGGGCGTGCGCGGGTTTGTGGTGCGCCATAAAAGCGATGGCGCGGTGGCGGCGCTGGCCGCAGCGGCCAAAGCCGGGGTTGCGGTGGTCAATGCGGGCGATGGCCGCAGCCACCATCCCACCCAGGGCTTGTTGGACATGCTGACCTTGCGCCAGGCCAAGGGCGAGGATTTTTCCAAGCTGAAAGTGGTGATCGTGGGGGATGTGAAGCACTCGCGGGTGGCGCGCTCGGATGTGCATGCGCTGCGTGCGCTGGGCTGCGGTGAGATCCGTGTGTGTGGGCCGGCGGCATTGTTGCCGGACGATGACACCCTGCACGGTTGCATCGTCACCGAGGATTTGGATGCCGCACTGGAAGGCGTGGACGCGGCGATGATGCTGCGTTTGCAGCGCGAGCGCATGGCCGAAGGCTTGGTGGCCTCACTGGAGGATTACCACCGCGATTACGGGCTGACAGCTGCGCGCCTGCAACGGGCTGCGGCCGATGCCATCGTGATGCATCCGGGGCCGATGAATCGGGGGGTTGAAATTACCGACGAAGTGGCCGATGGGCCACAGTCGCGCATTCTGAACCAAGTGGCCAATGGGGTGGCGGTACGGATGGCGGTGTTGGAAGTGGTACTCACCAACTGACGTAGCCAGCGTCAAAACCGCCGACTTAGCGCAGCAAAATCAGCGTCGCCAGCCCCAAGAACGACAGAAAGCCCATCACGTCGGTGACGGTGGTCAAGATCACCCCGCCAGCCAGTGCCGGATCGAAGCCAAAGCGCTTCACCGTTACCGGCACAAACACCCCGGCCAGTGCCGCCGAGGTGAAGTTGATGGTCAATGCCAGTCCAATCACCAAGGACAGTTTGGGGTCGTGGAACCATGCCAGCACGATCAAAGCCAATAGCAAGCCGATGCCGATGCCGTTGATGATGGCGATGCGCACCTCTTTCCACACCAGCGCACCGATATTGGTGCCGCCAATCTGGCCTAACGCCAAGCCACGCACCATCAGCGCCAGCACTTGGGTGCCGGCATTACCCCCCATGCCGGCCACGATGGGCATCAACACCGCCAGCGACACCAAGTGCGCGATTGTGTTGGAAAATTGATTGACCACCGAGGCCGCCAAAAATGCAGTGGCCAGATTGATGGTCAGCCACAACATGCGCCGCCGGAAGGCGCGCCGCACCGGCGAGAACAGATCTTCGTCCTCGTCCAAACCCGCAGCCGACATCACTTGGTGCTCGGCCTGCGCGCGGATGATATCGAGCACGTCATCGACGGTGATGCGGCCCAGCAGGATGTTGTTGTCATCCACCACTGGCGCGCTGATCCAGTCGTGGTCGGAGAATTGCCGCGCCACTTCGCTGGAGGTTTCGTTGACATCGATGGCCGGTTGCTCGCCATCCATCAACTGGTTGATCGGGGTGCCGGCCTCGTGGGTGAGTAGCGCTTGTAGGGCGATTCGGCCCAGGTATTGGTGGCGCTTGCTGACCACATACAGATGGTCGGTGTGGTCGGGCAGTTCACCGCGCAGACGCAGATAGCGCAGCACCACGTCGATGGTGGTGTCGGCACGCACGGTGACCACGTCCGGGTTCATCAAGCGGCCGGCGCTGTCTTCGGCATACGAGAGCACTTGTTCCAGGCGCTCGCGGTTTTCGCGGTCCATCGACTTCAAGACTTCGTCGATGACGGTATCGGGTAGGTCTTCGACCAAGTCGGCCAAGTCGTCGATGTCGAGGTCGGCGGCGGCGGCCACCAGTTCGTCCTGATCCATATCCGCAATCAGGCTTTCACGCACTTCCTCGCCAACGTGTACCAACACTTCGCCGTCGTCTTCGGCATCCACCAGCCCCCACACCACACTGCGTTTGCCCGGTGGCAGCGATTCCAGCAGGTTGCCGATTTCCGCCGGCGACAGCGTGTTGACCATGCGCCGCACCGGCCCCAGCCGGCCACTATCCAAGGCATCGGAGAGCAGACGCAGTTGACGCGCGGTCTTGTCGTGGCGGATTGCTTCTGCCATGGTGGCTTCCGGCGATAGAGGTGGACGCCGCGATGCAGGGCAGGCAGGCGTGAGATCAGGCGGTCATGATGGTTGCATTATCGCTTGCGCAGATGACAACTGTCCAAGCGCTGCGCACGCCGTAGTGGCACACGGCAGTGCGGGTGCCCAGCGCGTGACTTATCCTTGCGCTGACGCCAGCGTGTTGCGCGTCAGCCAGCGCTGGATCGCGGCGCGATTGGGTGCGCGCAACAACGCTGGCGCGGCGGCACGCAGACGCGCATGTGTGCTTTCACGAATCGTTTGCCGCACTTCCAACAAGGTGGCCGGATGCAGGCTGAGCTCGGTCAGGCCCAAGGCCAGCAGCAGCGGGACGAAGTTGGGATCGGCGGCGATTTCACCGCACACGGTCACCGGGACTTGGCGGCGCTGGCCGGTTCGGATTACATCGTGCAATACCCGCACCACGGCAGGGTGCAGCGGCGAATACAGCTCGCCCAGGGACTCGTTGGTACGGTCGGCGGCCAACAGGTATTGCACTAAGTCATTGGTGCCGATCGAGAGGAAATCACAGTCGTTGATGAAGCTTGGCAGGGCCAGTGCGGCGGATGGCACTTCGATCATCGCCCCCAGCGGGATGTGCTCGGCAACTTCGCAACCTTCGGCGCGCAGCTCGTGCACCGCAGTGGTCAACGCCGCGCGCATCGCGTGCATGTCCTCGGCACCCGACACCATCGGCACCAAGGCACGCAGCGGGCCATAGCCGGAGGCGCGGGCGATGGCACGCATTTGCGTGCGCAGTAGCTCGGGCCGGGCCAGTGACAGGCGGACGCCGCGCAAGCCCAGCGCCGGGTTGGGTTCGTCACGCAGGGCCAGCCCGGTTTTGTCGGCTTTGTCGGCACCTAAATCCAGTGTGCGGATGGTGACGGTGCGCCCGGTCATCGCCAGCACGGCATCGCGATAGGCGCGAAATTGGGCGTCTTCATCCGGCAGGACTTGGCTGCCTAGAAACAAAAATTCGGTGCGATATAAGCCTACCCCGGCGGCGCCTAGCGCATGTGCCTCGCTGACGTCATCGCGGGATTCGGCATTGGCCCAGAGTTTGACGTCAACGCCGTCGCGGGTGCGCGAAGGTTCCCGCCGTAACCGGTTGAGTTGGCGACGCTCGCGGCGGGCTTCGGCCACGCGCGCATGATGGGCGCGCAGGTCGGCCGCGTTGGGCTCCAATATCACCAAGCCGGTGCCGCCATCGATGACCAGGACATCGCCATCGTTGGCTTTTTGCAGCAATTGCGGGTTGCCCACTACCAACGGCAGGTGCAGGCTGCGCGCCAAGATGGCGCTGTGCGAGAGCGGGCTGCCACCGGCGGTAACCACGCCCACCACGCCTTGCGACTGCAGTTGCGCCAGTTCGGCGGGGGCCACGCTGTCGGTGATGAGGATCTCGCCGGACACGCCTTGCAGCACCGCATGGTGGCTATTGAGCGCGGCGTGCAAGCGGCCAATCACTTGGTCGATGTCGTCGATGCGGCTACGCAGGTAGGCATCGTCCATGCTTTCAAACACCGCCGCCAAGCGGTTGCGTTGCAGGCGCAGTGCGTAGTCGGCCGAATAGTGACCGGTGCGAATCAGCGCATCGATCCCCGAAAGTAGTTCAGGGTCATCCAGCAGCATGGCATGAAGGTCGATGAACTCACCCACCTCGTGTGCCAGCGCACCATGCAAGCGATCGCGCAGCTCGCGCATTTCGGCCCGCACCGTGGTAACCGCAGTGTGGAAGCGTTGCAGCTCGGATTCCACCGCATCGGCGGCAATTTTGGTTTCTTCCACATCCAATGCATGCGGCAAACGCACGCGCGCTTGCCCGAGTGCGCAACCGCGCGCGGCAGCGGTACCGGGCAGCAACTGGCGCATCAGCTGTCCTCGTCAAAACGGCGTTCGAACAGCGACGTGACCGCATCGGCAGCGGCTTGTGCATCTTCGCCATCCACTTGCAAGGTGACCTGCGAGCCGGGGCCGGCGGCCAACAACATCACCCCCATGATGCTTTTTGCGTTGACCTCGCGGCCACGTGCTTCCAGTGTGGCTTGGCAGTGAAAGGTGGAGAGTAGTTGCACCAATTTGGCGGTGGCGCGTGCGTGCAGACCCAGGCGATTGGTGATGGTCAGGTCGCGGCGAATCATGCGTGCGCTCCGCAGCCGCAGGGGAAGATGGGGTGTTCAAGCATCATCGGTAATGGCTCCATTACGTGACCCTGCGGCAGCAACCGCAGGCAGATCGTCCAGATCCAGTTCGGCATAGTTCATGACCCGCAGCAGCATGGGGAGGCTGAGTGCGGACACCCGGCGCACGGGGGTTCCCAGTCTGGCAAGCCGCGCGGCAAGATTGCTGGGCGTGGCACCGTACAGATCGGTCAGCACCAAGACGCCATGCCCGGCATCCACCCGCCGCATCGCCGCACTGGCCAGTGGTAGCAGGCTGTCGGGGTCGCCATCGAAGGGGACATCAAACGCTTCGCAGGGCAATGGCAAATTGCGTAGCAGGCGCGTGGTAACCGCCAGCAGTGCGCTGCCAATGCCTTCGTGAGTAATGAGGAGGATGCCGACGGTCATGCTGCAAACTTAACAGACCACGATGACGCTGCGAAAGCACATTACGCATTGCATGGGTACGGTGGCTTGGCTGCGATGGTTTGGCTGCGATGGCGCGGATGCCGGCGTATCAGTCCAGTTCGCGGTGGTGTGCGCTGGCTTCCGGCCAGCCATGATGACGGAAGTACTGGGCCATGCGTTCGGCCAAATATACCGAGCGATGGCGGCCGCCACTGCACCCAAATGCCACGGTGACATAGCTGCGGGTGTTGGTGCGCAGCTTTGGGAGCCAGGTATCCAAAAACCCTTGCACTTGGGTGACGTAGGTGGTGACTTCCGTCTGCTGGTCGAGGTAGTCGCGCACCTGTGCGTCACGCCCGGACAGCGGGCGCAAGCGTGCATCCCAATGCGGGTTGGGCAACACGCGGGCATCAAACAAAAAGTCAGCATCGGCCGGCACGCCGTGGCGATAGGCGAAGGACTCAAACAGCAGTGACACCTCAGCACCTTCCAGCCCAAACTCCGACAGAATGCGCCGACGCATCTGATGGATGTTCATTTCGCTGGTGTCCAGCAGAATATCGGCGATCTGCCGCAATGGGCGTAAGGCTTGCCGATCCAGCGCGATGGCATCGGCCAGCCCCAGCCCAAGGTGGCTGAACGGGTGGCGGCGGCGGGTGTCGGCGTAGCGCCGCAGCAGGACATCGTCACGGGCTTCCAAAAACAACAGGCGCGGATCGGCACCCAAGGCCCCGATGTCGGACAGTGCGGTTGGCACATCCGATAGATCCCCCAAGGTGCGGGCATCGATCACGACGGCAATTTTGGACGGGGCTGCAGCATTGTCCTGCATGCGGCGGATGAATTCCGGTAGCAGTTCGGCCGGCAGGTTGTCCACGCAGTAATAGCCCAAGTCTTCCAAAGTGTGCAGGGTGCCGGATTTGCCGGAACCGGACATACCACTGACGATGACCAGTGCGGGGAGTGGGGCTGGGAGTGGAGCGGGGACGGGCGGGGTATTCATTGCGCCGCGCTTTCCAAAAAATGACTATGCCGGGCCATGAACGCAGCCGCCGGGTCAATGCCTTTACTGCGCAGGATATGCGTGCGGGTGGCGGCTTCGGTCAAGACCGCCAGGTTGCGGCCGGCCATCACCGGGATGGTGATCATCGGGACATCCAAATCCAGTACCCGACGGCTACCCAGATCGCCGGTCAGGCGCTCCATTCCGCTGCTGTCCGCGTGCAGTGATGGTTTGCTGAGGTGCACGATCAGGCGCAGGTATTTGTTGCGCTTGACCGCAGTATCGCCAAACATTTGGCGGATATTGAGCACGCCCAGACCACGCAGTTCCAGCATGTCTTGCAGAAGTTCGGGGCAGGCACCGTCCAGCACATCGGGGGCGATCTGGGTGAATTCGGGGGCGTCGTCGGCCACCAGCCGATGGCCACGGGTAACCAGTTCCAGAGCCAGCTCGCTTTTGCCTGAGCCCGACTCGCCGGTAATCAGCACGCCGATGGAATAAATTTCCATGAACACCCCATGCAGGGTGACGCGCGGGGCCAGCGTGCGCGCCAGCACGTATTGCAGGTGGTTGAGCAGTTCATGGCCGCGTCGTGGTGACAGCCACAGGGGGGTGTCGGTTTCCTCGGCGGCGCTGCGCAGGTCTTCTGGGCAGCTTTGATTTTTGCTGATGACCAGCGCCAGTGGACGAAAGTCGATGATCTTGTGGATGGTTTCCCAGCGCTGGCGCGCATCCAGTCCGTCCAGCCATTCCAGTTCTTCGGTGCCAAGAATCTGCACTTTGTTGGGGTAAATCGCGTTGAGGTAGCCCGCCAGCGATGGCCGGCGCGCGACCGTATTGACGGCTTCCAACACCCGTTGCCCGCCACGTTCCTGCCCGGCCAGCCAGCGCAGAGCCAAGCGCTCTTGCTGGCTGGCAAACAGCTCGGTGGCGGTGATGCGGGTGCTGCTCACAGGTCAGCCCAAGGCGAAGGCTGCATCGCCATCACTCGAACACACCACTTTTGGCCAAACCCTCGCCCTTACGCTGTTCCAGTTGTTTTTCCTTGTGCTTGATCAGTTGCCGGTCGAGTTTGTCCACCAACAAGTCGATGGCCGCGTACATATCGGGGCCGACGGCATCGCCATGCAAGGTGCGCCCGGCCACATTGATGGTGGCGATGGCTTTGTGCTGGGGCTTTTCTAGCGCCAGCTGCACACGGATTTCGCAATCACCTTCGAAATGCCGCGCGAGGCGCTCAAAGCGGGTTTCCACGTGGCTGCGCAGGGCAGGCGTGACTTCCATTTGCTGGCCATAGGTTTCGATCTGCATCTTGACCTCCTTCTGCATGGACCACGAGCGGTTGCCCGTGGCGGGTGCGCGGAACGGTGTCAGCCGATCCGCACGCGTTCGTGCGATGCCGGAATTTGCAACGCTTCACGGTACTTTGCCACGGTGCGCCTAGCCACCGGCACACCTTCAGTCTTCAACGTATCGGCAAGCCGAGCATCCGACAAGGGCTTGCGTGGATTTTCGGCCGCCACCAGTTGCCGAATGCGGTCTTGGATGGCGGTGCTGGACGCGCTGCCGCCGGCATCGGTGTCGATACCGGAGGCAAAAAAGTCTCGCAGGGCCAAGGTGCCACGCGGTGTGCGCACATATTTGCGCGCCACGGCGCGTGACACTGTGGATTCGTGCAGGCCCAGCGTTTCGGCCACGCTGCGCAGGGTCAACGGACGCAGCGCTTGCGGGCCAAATTCCAAAAACCCGGTTTGTTCTTGCACCAGACAGCGCACCACCCGTTGCAGGGTGTCGGCGCGGGACTCCAGCCCTTTCAGCAGCCAGCGTGCTTCTTGCAGGTGCCCGCGCAAATAATCAGCATCGGCACCGCCGGTATGCCGAAGCATTTGTTGATAATCGCGCTGGATGGCAACTCTAGGCATTGCGCCGGCACCCAAGGCAACATGCCATAGGCCTTGCTGCCGCCAGATCACGCAATCGGGGATCACATAACTGCCACTGGGCAGCGCGCCGTATTGCGCACCCGGGCGTGGGTTGAGTGAGCGCAGCAAGTGCACCGCGGCTTCGGCATCCGCACTGCTGCAACCGGTTTCTGAGCAAATACCAGCGATACCCAATTTGGGGAGGCGCTGCAGGGCATCCGCGGTGAGTTGCAGGGCAACCGTGCGGCCGCAGGTGCTTTCCGGCAGGGCGCGTAATTGCAGGGACAGGCATTCGCCCAAGTCGCGTGCCGCCACGCCGGCCGGGTCAAATTGCTGGATTCTGCGCAGTACCGGCAGCGCATCTTCAAGCGTGGTGTCGAGCTCGGGGCGCAGGCTGGCCAGCAATTCGTGCAAGTCTTCGCGCAGGTAGCCGTCGTCATCGATGGCGTCGATCAGGGCAATGCCGATGCGGCTATCACGTGGGCTGAAATGGCCTAAATGCAATTGCCATAGCAGATGGTCGTGCAGGCTGTCCTCGCCGGCGGAGTGTTCGAAGTCGTCGTGCTCACGCGCACTGCTGCTGCCAGCGCGTTCGGGCCACGGTTCCGGCTCGTGTTCCCAGCGGTCCTCATCCGCCGAATGGGATGTATCGGCTTCGGCGGGGCCGGGCTCGGTGGGCGCTGGCGTGCTGCTATCGGCCATGTCGCTGCCGTGGTCACCCTCTTCCACCCAATCTAGCAGCGGGTTGCTGGCCACGGCCTCGGCCACTTCGGCTTCCAGCTCGGCGGTGGACAGCTGCAATAAATGGATGGCCTGCCGCAGTTGCGGCGTCAGCACCAAATTTTGCGAGGTGGTGGTGGACAGGTGCGGCTTCATTGCTTGCAGCATAGCGCCAGTTGCAAGGAAATTGGCCGCACCCGGGCCGCGACTGCCACCTGTGGCAGAAGGTTACAGACGAAAGTCTTCACCCAGATAAACGCGACGCACGTCTTGGTTATCCAGCAGTGCTGCCGGTGCGCCCTGCGCCAGTACGCCGCCTTCGGCCAGGATGTAAGCGCGGTCGCAAATGCCCAGGGTTTCGCGCACATTGTGATCGGTAATTAAAACGCCGATACCACGTTGTTTGAGATGGCGCACGATGCGCTGGATTTCATTCACCGAAATGGGATCCACGCCGGCAAAGGGTTCATCCAGCAAAATCATGCGCGGCTTGCCGGCCAAGGCACGGGCAATTTCCACACGCCGCCGTTCGCCGCCGGACAGACTGGCACCCGGCTGGTCGGTGACGTGGCCGATTTGTAATTCATCCAGCAAGGCATTGAGCTCGTGCTCGCGGCCGTCATCGTCCAAGTCTTTGCGCAATTCCAGCACCAGCCGGATGTTGTCGGCCACGCTGAGTTTGCGAAACACGGAAGGCTCTTGTGGCAGGTAGCCAAGGCCAAGGCGGGCGCGGGCATACATCGGCAGGTCGGTGATATCGGTGCCGTCCAGCAAAATGCGCCCGGCATCGGCGGCGACCAAGCCCACGATCATGTAGAAACAGGTGGTCTTGCCGGCACCGTTGGGGCCCAGCAGGCCAACCACTTCTCCCGGCTTCAGCGTCAACCCGAAGTCACGCACCACCTCGCGGGACCGGTAGCGCTTGCGCAGCCCTTCGGCGACCAGCATCAGGGGTTGCCCTTGGCACTGCTTTGCGCAGACGAGGCCGCGGTGTCTTTGGGCAGAATCCGCATCTTGACCCGGCCACCGCCTTCGCCACCGCTTTGCAACTGGCCGGACTTGAGGTTATAGACCACCCGTTCGCCATTGATACTGCCGCGCGATTGTTTGATCACCACATTGCCGGTGAACACCATGGTTTCGTTTTTCATGTCGTAATCGACATTGGCGGCGCTGGCGTCGATGCGGTCGCCATCATCCATATCTTGTTGCAAGGTCACCCCGCCGCTGAGTAGGGCGCGGCTGGGGTTGCCATTGGCTTGCTGGATGACGGCTTTGGCCGACTTCACATGCAAGCTGCCTTGATCGATGGTGACATTACCGGTCAGTGTGCAGCTGGCATTGGCGCCCAAGCTGCTGCAATCGCTGGCATTGGAATTGATATCCATCGGTTGGTTGCGGTCGGTGCTGCGGGCGCTGACGGTACCTGCCATGGTGAGCAGAACCAGTAGGGAAGCGCAAAGATCAATGCTGCGGGACATAGCGGGCGCGGACCTGTGAGAGAAGGGAGACGTGCTGGCGGTCAAGATCCGCGCGCATGCCGATGCCGCGCATTGTAAGACCGGGCTGGGTAATGGTCACGGCATCACTGGTTTGGGCGTGATGTTCGCCCAGCAGTAAGGTCAGTGATTCGGTTTCGATGCGTGTGGCCGGCGGTGCTTGTGGGGGGCTGATTGCGATCACTTGCCCGGTCAATTCCAGCTGGCCACCACCGGCAGGTACGAAGCCGCGTTGTGCGCGCACATCCCAATAGTGCTGTTCGCGGTCAGGCACTTGGAATTGTGGGGTAATCAGAGTCATGGTTTTATCGGCCGGATCACGCTGCAAACGCGGCCCACGCAGGGTGAACGATTCTTTGCCCAGTTTGTCCAGCGATACGATTTCGTAATCGTGCAGCACATAGTCGGGGCGGGTGTTCAGCACGACGTCTTGCTCTGGATGAAATTGCCGCCAGACCGACCAGCCGCTAGCAATGGCGGCCAATAGCAAACATGCGGTGGCGAGCAGACGCCAGTTCATGGGTGTTCACCATGTTCAAGGATGGCGTCCACGCGGCCTTGCGCGTACAGCAGCAGGTCGCAGGCGTCGCGCGCTGCACCGTGGCCGGCGCGGCGTGGGGTGACCCAGTGGGCCGCCGGCTGCACCCAATGGTGGGCATCGGCGGGGACGATGGCCAAGCCAACGTCGCGCAGGGTGGCCAGATCCGGTAGGTCATCGCCCATAAAGGCGACCGCGTCCATACCGATGCCCAGCTCAGCGGCGATCGTGCGCATCCGCGCCAGTTTGTGGCGCTCACCGATATGCAGATGCGGGATTTTCAAATCGACCCCACGCGCAGCGGTGACCGGGCTGTGGCGCGCGCTGACCAGTGCGGTTGCGATGCCAGCCTGCCGCAGTAGCACCAGCCCCAGCCCGTCTTGCACGTGGAAGCACTTGGACTCGTGGTTATCGCTGCTGTAGATCAGGCCGCCATCGGTCAGGGTGCCATCGACATCAAACCCGATCAGACGGATTTTTGCCGCGCGGGCCAGCAATTCTGCGGAGTAGGTGGGGGGCAGCGTCATCACACCACCCGTGCGCGCAGCAGGTCGTGGATATTGAGCGCGCCCACCACCTGGCCGGCGCGATTGGTGACCAGCAAGGCGTTGATCTTGTGCGTTTCCATCAATTGCGCGGCTTCAGCGGCCAAGGCGTCGGCGCTGATGGTGCGCGGCGCGCGGGTCATCACCGCGTCGATGCGGGTGTGGCGCAAGTCCACATTGGCATCGTCCAAACTGCGGCGTAGATCGCCATCGGTGTATAGGCCCAGCAGGTGGTTATCGGTATCCACCACCGCGGTCATACCCAGCCGCTTGCGGCTCATTTCCACCAGCGCTTCGCTGATGCTGGCAGCCGGTCCCACCTTGGGCACGTCATCGCCCACATGCATCACATCGGTGATATGCAGCAACAGGCGGCGGCCCAAGGCACCGGCCGGGTGCGAGCGGGCAAAGTCATCGGCGGTGAAGCCGCGTGCTTCCAGCAAGGCCACGGCCAGCGCATCGCCCATCGCCAGTGCGGCGGTAGTGCTGGAGGTGGGCGCCAGTTGCAGCGGGCAGGCTTCTACCGGCACCGCCACATCCAGATGGGTGTCGGCTTCACGCGCCAGCGTGGACTGGCCGCGCCCGGTCATCGCCAGCACCACATTGCCTTGGCGTTTGAGCGCCGGCAGTAGCAGCAAGACTTCATCACTTTCACCGGAATACGACAGGGCCAGCACCACGTCGGCATCGGTCACCATGCCCAAGTCGCCATGCGCGGCTTCGCCCGGGTGCATGTAAAACGCGGGGGTGCCGGTCGAGGCCAAGGTGGCGGCGATCTTGCGCGCCACATGCCCGGACTTGCCCATCCCCGTGCACACCACCCGCCCACGGCAGGCCAAAATGGCCCGACACGCGGCGCTGAAGGCTCCGTCTAGACGCGCGGCCACGGCAGTCAGTGCTTCGCCCTCGATGGCAAAGACGCGACGGCCGCTGGCGGCGAAATCAAATGAATCAGATGGGGCGTGACTGGCAGAAGGCACGGCGGTTTCCGCTAAACTTGTCCGTTCAGTTTACTTCAGTCCACCTAGCCGCCCATGAACGCCGACCAGATCCGCCAGATGATAGAAACCGGCCTGCCCGATGCCCGCGTGGATGTGCGCGGCGAAGATGGCGTGCATTTTGAAGCTGTGGTGGTCAGTGCGGCGTTTGCCGGCAAGCTGCCGTTGGCGCGTCATCGCATGGTGAACGCAACCTTGGGCGAATACATGGGCCGCGAAATTCACGCCTTGCAACTCAAAACCCTCACTCCGCAAGAGGCGGCCGCCTGATGCAGAAGATTCTGGTGGAAGGCGGTGCCCGGCTGCGCGGTGACGTGCGTATTTCGGGTGCCAAAAACGCGGTGCTGCCGATTTTGTGCGCCAGTTTGTTGGCCGATGCCCCCGTGCGCATCACCAATGTGCCACGCCTGCACGATGTGCTGACCACCGCCAAATTACTGGCTGGGCTGGGCGCAGGCGTCACCCACGAGGGCGATGTGATGAGCATCGACCCGCGTAGCGTGAACAGCCACGTTGCGCCGTATGAATTGGTCAAAACCATGCGCGCGTCGGTGCTGGTGCTGGGGCCGTTGCTGGCCAAGTTTGGCGATGCCGAAGTCTCGCTGCCCGGCGGCTGCGCAATTGGCTCGCGCCCGGTCGATTTGCACATCAAAGGCTTGCAGGCGCTGGGGGCCGAGATCACGGTGGATCACGGTTTCATCAAAGCGCGTAGTGCGGGCCGGCTGAAGGGCGCACGCCATGTGTTTGAACTGGTCAGCGTGGGGGCCACCGAAAACGTGCTGATGGCGGCCGCCTTGGCCGACGGCACCACCGTGTTGGAAAACGCGGCGATGGAGCCGGAGATCGTGGACTTGGCCGAGTGCCTCAACGCGATGGGGGCTAACATCAGTGGAGCCGGCACCCCGCGTATTGTGGTCGAAGGCGTTGCGCAATTGCACGGCTGCGAACACGCGGTGGTGGCCGACCGTATCGAAGCCGGTACTTTTTTGGTGGCCACCGCGATGACTGGCGGCTGCATCACCGCCACCCACGCCCGCCCCGACAGCATGGACGCGGTGCTGGACAAGCTGCGCGAAGCCGGTGCCACGGTGACCTGCGAAGGCGACCGCATCCACCTCGACATGCACGGCAAGCGCCCGCGTGCGGTCAACCTGACCACCGCGCCGCACCCGGCGTTTCCCACCGACATGCAGGCGCAATTCATGGCGATGAATTGCATGGCCGATGGCGTGGGCGTGATCAACGAGACCATCTTCGAAAACCGCTTCATGCACGTCAACGAGCTGCTGCGCCTGGGCGCGGACATTCGTGTGGATGGCCATACGGCAGTGGTGCGCGGTGTCGAAACACTGAGCGGTGCCCCGGTGATGGCCACCGACCTGCGCGCCTCGGCATCGTTGATCTTGGCCGGGCTGGTGGCCGATGGCGAAACCACCATCGACCGCATCTACCACCTCGATCGCGGCTACGAAAACATCGAAGCCAAACTGTCGGCGCTGGGTGCAAAGATCCGACGGGTAGATTGAGCTGATGTGCTGCCGCACCACCGGCATCAACGGCGGGTGGGCGACATCGCCAGCACGGTGATTTCTTCGCGGTCGTGGTAGAGCTGCTTGGCCCGGATCGTTAGCGGTTTTTGGGCGTGTTGGGCGAATAAATCCAAGCACAGTTGGGTCTCTTGCCAGCGTTTTTTCATCGGCAATTTCAGATTGAAAATGGTGTGCCGGCACCAACCTTCGCGCAGCCAGGTGGCCATGCGTTCGGCCACGCGGCGCGGTTGTTCCACCATGTCACAGACCATCCAATCCAGCGGGTGTTGTGGCTGCCAAGTAAACCCATCGGCGCGCAGGTGTTCCACCAAACCACTGTCCAGCACATGCTGGCGCAGCGGTCCGTTATCCACCGATTGCACGCGCAGGCCGTGGCGGGTCAGCACCCACGTCCAGCCGCCGGGGGCAGCGCCCAAGTCGGCGGCGCGCATGCCATCGCGCAGAAGCTTTTTGCGCTCCTCATCGGTCAGCAGCACCAGCAGCGCTTCTTCCAACTTCAATGCCGAACGCGAGGGTGCATCGGCGTGCATGCGCAGGCGCGGGATGCCCAGCGGCCACGGCGCGCTGTCGGCGGCCACACTGCGCGCCAGCAAGGCGTGATCGCCGGCCAGCAGGCACACATGCAGGCGCGGCAGGCCCGGGTTGTCCTTGGCGCTGAGGATGCCGGCCTTGCGCAGTGCCGCCCGCAGCGCATTGCCCAGGCTGCGTGCCAAGCCGGCCAATGGTTTGCCGGCGTCGCTGTCGGGGTGCTCCATCACCAATTCGCCAAAGCGCAGTGTTTCGGATGCGTGGCCAGTCAGTGCGTCCAACATCGGTGCGATGCGGTCTTGCGGATTCAGCTCACGCAGTTCGGCCAGCAGACGCAATTTTTGCCGCGCAAAAATCAATTGCGAAAACGGCAAGGCATGATCCAGCGCGATGGCGTCCTCGCTGAAAAACACCACCACGCCGCTATCGCGCTCGGTGCGCGCATAGCCGGCGATGCCCACCTGCGCGGCGCGTTCGGTCAACTCGCCGGCAAGCTCGGGTTCAAAGCCTTGGCGGCAGTAGCACAGCAACCCGTCAATAATTCGGCCCACCCAGTTCGCCATAGGCCTTGAGGATGGCGCAGGCGGCGTCGCGTTGCACGTCGCGGATCACTTCGATGCCGCGCTTGTTGAGCTCACCCACCCAGTCTGCGGGTAGCGGGCCTTCGTCGAACGCGGTCAGCGCCATCACGTCTTCGGCGCGGGCACCAATCAGCAGGCGGTCGATGCCAGCCCACATCGTTGCGCCATAGCACTGGCAGCACGGTTGCGCCGAAGTCGCCAAGGTCACCGGGTCGCCGAGTTCATTCAAGCGAAATTGTTGCAGGCGTTGCTGCGCCAGCATATAGGCCATGGTTTCGGCATGCGCCAGCGAACAGCTTTGGCGCACCACCCGGTTCACGCCGACCGCGATCAACTGATGCTGCGCGCTGAACACCGCCGCGCCAAACGGGCCGCCGCTTTGGCGTTCCACGTTGTGCTTGGACAGCTCGATGGCGAACGCGACTTTGGCCGCATCGGTGGAGAAATCGCGGCCGGAAACATCCAGTTCCATCACCCAAATCGGCAGGGTGATATGCAGCTGCACGGGCAGGGGCATTGGCATGGGCTACGCCTTCTGCGCCCAAGTGTCGCGCAGGGTCACGCTGCGGTTGAACACCGGTTTGTCGGCGCTGTGGTCGTAGCGGTCAGCGACGAAATAGCCCAGACGCTCGAATTGATAGCCCTGCTCCGGTGCGGCCTGCGCGGCGGCGGGTTCCACGTAGCCGGTGACGACGTTGCGCGACTCGGGATTCAAATAATCCACATAGGTCTTGCCGCCGTCGTCGATATCTGGATTGGGGACGGTGAACAGGCGGTCGTACAGGCGCACTTCAGTGGCGATGGCATGTTGGGCGCTGACCCAATGGATGGTGCCTTTTACTTTGCGGTTGGCGCCTTCCATGCCGGGGCGCGATTCCAGATCGAGCGTGCAATGCAACTCGACTATGCGGCCATCGGTGTCTTTGATCGCTGCGTCGCAGCGGATGATGCCCGCGCCGCGCAGCCGCACGTCGCCGCCCAGCGTGAGGCGCTTGAAGCCCTTCGGCGGCACTTCCTCGAAGTCTTCGCGCTCGATCCACAGCGTGCGGCTGAAGGGAATGTCGCGCTCGCCCTGCGCCTCGTCCTTGGGATGGTTGGCGAAGCGCAGGGTTTCCTCGTGCGCTTCGGGAAGGTTGGTGAGCACCACTTTCAGCGGATCGATCACCGCCATGCGGCGCGGCGCGTGCGCATCCAGATCGTCGCGTAGTGCGCCTTCCAGAATGGAAATATCCAGCAATGAGTTCTGCTTGCTGATGCCCACGCGATCGACCATCAATTTCAAGGCCGAAGCGGTGTAGCCGCGCCGACGGATGCCCTGCAAGGTGGGCATGCGCGGGTCGTCCCAACCATCGACCAACTTGTCAGTAACCAGCGCCATCAATTTGCGCTTGCTCATCACCAGATAATTGAAATTGAGCCGCGAGAACTCGATCTGGCGTGGCTTGCCGGCTTCCTTCGGTAGACCTTTGCCCAGCAATGGTTCCAGCAATTCGGGATGGCCGGCCAAGTCCACGTTGTCCACGCTCCAGTCGTACAGCGGGCGGTGGTCTTCGAACTCCAGCGTGCACAGCGAATGGGTGATGCCCTCGATGGCATCGCCCAGCGCGTGGGCGAAGTCGTACATCGGGTAGATCGGCCACTCGCTGCCGGTGTTCTGGTGTTCGACGTGCTTGATCCGGTACAGCGCCGGGTCGCGCAGATTGATGTTGCCGCTGGCCATGTCGATCTTGGCGCGCAGGGTGCGTGCGCCATCGGCAAATTCGCCCGCACGCATGCGCCGGAACAAGTCGAGGTTTTCCTCGACGCTGCGCTCGCGGAACGGCGAATTACGGCCGGGTTCGGTCAGCGTGCCACGGTATTCGCGGACTTGCTCGGCGCTCAGGTCGCAGACAAACGCTTTGCCATCGGCGATCAATTTTTCGGCGGCAAGGTAATACACGCCAAAATAATCCGAGGCGTGGCGCAGGCTGTGCCAATCAAAGCCCAGCCAGCGCACGTCATCTTGGATGGCGCGCACGTATTCGGGGTCTTCGCGCGCCGGGTTGGTATCGTCCAAACGCAGATTGCACACGCCACCAAACTCGGCGGCGATGCCGAAGTCCAGGCAGATCGCCTTGGCGTGGCCGATATGCAGATAGCCGTTGGGCTCCGGCGGGAAGCGGGTCTTGATGGCGTGATGTTTGCCCGAGGCAAGATCCTCACGCACGATCTGGCGGATGAAGTCTTTTTTCTCGGAAACGGCGTCGGTGGTGCTGGGGGCGGAGTCGGACACGGCGGCAACGGTATCTGGGAGCAATCGCGCATTGTAGCGAACGTGCCGTGTGGCAAGATCGTTGTTTGTCTGGCCTCGGGTCTGTCATGTCACGTTTTACGGCACCTGCACTCCCTTCCAGGTCGGTGGCCACCACCGAACTGCTGATCGGCGCGGCCATCATCGGTAGCAATGGCTTGATGGTGCGCCTGACCGGGATGCCGCCGACGGCGGTGGCGTTTTGGCGGATGTTGCTGGCAGGCGTGTTGCTGGCGTTGTTGGTCAGTGCGCGGCATGGCTGGCAGCCGTTATCGCGTGCAACGTGGCGCTGGCTGCCAGTACCCATGCTGGCCTTCGCCATTGATCTTTGGATGTGGCACAAAAGTATTTTGCTGGTGGGGCCGGGGCTGGCCACCTTGCTGGCCAATACGCAGGTGTTTTTCATGGCGGTGGCCGGCGTGCTGCTGTTTGGTGAGCGCTTGGGCCTGCGGTTTATCGCCGGGGTGCTGTTGGCATTTTTTGGGCTGTGGCTGCTGCTGGGTGCGGACTGGGCCACCTTGCCCGCGCAATACCGCTGGGGTGTGTGGCTGGGGCTGACTACCGGGTTGGCCTATGCCGCCTACAACGTGGGCATCAAACGTTCGCAGCATGCGGCGGGTGTGGGCAATACGCGGGTGCCGGTGGAGCAAGTGCTGTGCATCGCGGCGTTTGGCAGCGCACTGTGTTTGGGTTTGATGGGGTGGGCGGAAGCGGAGGTATTCACGCCGCCCTCGTGGCGGGTGTGGGCGCTATTGCTGGCGCTGGCCGCAGTGGGCCATTGCTTGAGTTGGATTTTGATTTCGCGTTCGATGGTGGCACTGCCGGTGGCGTTGGCGGGCCTGCTGTTGTTGGCACAACCCATCGTGGCGTATGTGTTGGATGTGCTGGTGCTGGATCTTTCGCCCAGCCCGCGCCAGTGGGCCGGACTGGCGGTGAGTTTGGTCGGGATTTTTGTGGCGGGGATGAAATCCAAGCAAGCCAGTGCCGCACAAGAGGCGTGAGTGTGGCTATGGCTGGTATTGGCACCAATATTGGAACTCACTGCCTTTGCTGGGTTCATACACGTATTGAAAGCCGGTGAAGCCCCACTCTGCATTACGGGTATCGAACGGCGGCCGATACGACGCCTGATGGATCAATACCGGGTCGCCGCTGCTCATGCCATAGGTATAAATCCGCACGAAACGGCCGGTATTGGGCAGGTTGGCATACGTGAGTTTGAATTCGAAATAGCGCCCGATTTTTTGGTTGCGAACTAGATACGGCAAGGTGGTAGGCGTGGCATCGATGGTCCATGCTTCCCCGCCATAAGTCACATGGCAGCGCACGCTATCGGCGGATGCCGAGGCGCTGGCCGCAACGCCGAGTAAGGCAATCAGCATGTGCATTGCGCGGTGGTTCATGGTGCCCCTTTGCATTGCTGCACCGTGGTGTCACCAGCGTGGCCGCAGGGGCTGGATGCAGCGATAGCAGGATGCGGCACGCCGTCCGCATCCAGTCTGGCCACATGGGTGCGCCACTGCCGCACGCCTTCCGGCCCAAGCGTGGCCGATAGCACCCAGCCGGTGGTAGTGGCGACGGTGTCAAAACTATTGAACAGAAAATTGCCGAGGCTGTAGATGATCGGCTTACCCTTGTACACATCGGCACCCTGGGTGACGTGTGGATGATCGCCCACCACCATGTCGGCACCGGCATCGATCATGCGCTGGGCAAATTCACGCAGACGCGGGCTGGGCTGGGCTTCTTCTTCCCAGCCCCAATGCATGAACGGAATCACGATGTCGGCATGCTGCACACGGCGCGCGGCGATGATGTCCTCGATGACTTGCTCGTCCTCGCCACTCCAGGCCACGCCAGGGCGGGTGGCATCGGCTTCAAAGGCACGGGGCTTGAATTCCACATAGCCCAGCAGCGCGATACGCAAGCCGTTGCGCTCCAGAATCAGCGGTCTATGTGCTTCTTCCAACGTGTGGCCGCCCCCGAACCACGGCAGGCCAGCTTGCTGCATCAGGCCCAGCTGTTCGGCAAAAGCAGCCTTGCCGAAATCGCCCGAGTGATTGTTCGCCAACGACACCGCATCGAAATGCCGCTTCAACGCCGGCAACACCTGCGGGTCGGCACGGAAGGTGAAAGGCTTGGCCAGTGCGCTACCACCGTTGGCCACCACGCATTCCAAATTGCCGATACGTAGATCATGCGTATCCAGCAGGGATTGAAACGGTTGGAAGGGGTCGGTGCCTTGCGCAATCAGTTCGCCGGGACGTTCGGCCACCATGATGTCGCCGACGAAGACGATGGCGACCTCGCGCGAGGGTGTTGCCGAGAACGCCGGCGCGCTAGCTGACAGCGTGGCCAGTAATGTTGCTGCGATGCGTGTGCGGTTCATGCCCGCATCATGCCGGAATCTTGTTGCAGCGGCGAGGCATGCTCATTCGCGGGTGATCGCGCAGGCAAACACCAGCTCGCAGGCACCATTGCCACTGTCGTCGCGGGTCAATGAGCTGACCCAATGCCAGCCATCATTGCGGTCGATGCGTACCAGCCAGCCGTCGATGCGGATATTGTCATCGGCACGAACATCCTTCAGCGCGCTTGCCACATCGGGGCTGGCGGGGATGATGTGCATATTGGTAGCGCTGCGCACGATCTCAGCGGGCGGAATGGGCGGTTCGTTGCGCCAGTGATAGTAAAAGAAGCGGCTGCCTTGACTGATCGAAAGCTTGTCCAACACGGCGTCTTCACGCATGCGGCCCCAGCCCAAGGCCAGATCGGTGGGGGAGAACTTGGCACCGGCATCGGCAAAATAATTTTCACGGTGCAACACGCGGGCATCGATGCTAAACCCCGCCAAGGGGGTGAGCGTGGCATTGTCGATGGCGGCCAAGGTCAAGCCCTTGGGGACGGGTGTTTGCAGGGGGATATCGCCGCGTACCACACGCGGTGGCATCGGGCAGGCCACATGGGCAAGTGCGTCACGGGTGGCTTGCGGCAGGCGCGCACTTGGCGGATGCGATAGCCACCATGCCAGGAGCAGGCATCCGCCTATGAGCAAAATGATGGCATTACGTGGCCGCATGGGTGCGTCCGTGGGTCAGGGCTGCGCCAATTGTGCCTGCACCACGCGGGCGATGGCATCGCCCATGCCTTGTAAGAACGCGTCCATGGCCGAGGATTTACGCCACACCAGGGCAATCTTGCGGCTGGGTGGCGGGGTGTGAAACGGCACCAGCTGGATATTGGGCGATGCCGCAATTGGCGCGTGCACCGACAACGCCGGCAGCAGGGTGACGCCCACACCGGCGGCCACCATTTGCCGCAGGGTTTCTAGGCTGGTGGCGCGAAAGCCGGATTTCTCTTGCGCACCGGCCAGCCGACACACATCCAAAGCTTGATCGCGCAGGCAGTGCCCATCTTCCAGCAGCAGCAGGGTTTCATCGGAGAGTTGCGACATCCGCAAGCAGGATTTTTTCGCCAACGGGTGCTGCCGTGGCGCGGCAAATACAAAGGGTTCTTCAAACAAACACTGCGCGTGCAATTGCTCATCGTGGATGGGCAAGGCGAGCAGCGCGGCATCCAGTTTGCCTTCGCGCAGGCGTTGCAGCAGCACGTCGCTTTTTTCCTCGACCAGTAGCAGTTCCAGTTGCGGGTAGCGTTCGCGCAATGGCGGTACCACGTGTGGCAACAAATACGGGCCTAGCGTGGGGAACACACCCAGCCGCAGGCTGCCCGATTCCGGGTCATGGCTGCGGCGTGCGGCGTCTTTCATTTGCGCCACTTCGGCCACGATCCGCCGCGCGCGCGTCACCGCATCTTGCCCGGCGGGGGTGAGCATGACCTTGCGTGGCGCACGTTCGATCAAGGCCACCCCCAACTCGTCCTCCAGCTTTTTGATCTGGGTGGACAAGGTGGGTTGGCTGACGAAACAGGCCGCAGCGGCTTTGCCAAAGTGGCGCAGGTCAGCCAGCGCGATGAGGTAGTTGAGGTCGCGCAGGTTCATCTCACGCGGCCTTGGCCTCAGCCGGTGCCGAAACACGGATCAGATGGTCGAAGGCTGATAGCGCCGCAGTCGAGCCGCCGCCCATCGCCACCACGATTTGTTTGTACGCTTCGGTGGTGGCATCACCCGCCGCAAACACGCCTGCCACATTGGTGTGGCCGCGGTCATCGATGATGATTTCGCCACGCGGGCTCAGCGCCACCGCGCCTTGCAGCCATTCGGTATTGGGCAGCAAACCGATCTGCACAAACACGCCGCCCACTGCCAAATCCCTGGTCTCGCCGCTGCTGCGATCGGTGAAGCGTAGCCCGGTGAGCTTGCTGCCATCGCCCAGCATTTCGGTGGTTTGCGCGTTCAGATGTACGGCCGTGTTGGGCAAGCTGTGCAGCTTGCGTTGCAGCACGTCATCGGCGCGCAGCTTGCTGTCAAATTCCAGCACCGTCACATGCTCGACTACGCCGGCCAAGTCAATCGCCGCTTCGATACCGGAATTGCCGCCACCGATGACCGCCACCTGCTTGCCTTTGAATAGCGGGCCATCGCAGTGTGGGCAATAGGTGACACCCTTGGTGCGGTAGTCGGCTTCGCCGGGCACGCCGGTTTGCCGCCAGCGTGCGCCAGGGGCCAGGATCACGGTCTTGCTGCGCAAGCTGGCGCCGCTTTCCAGGGTGATGCTGGCCAAGCCATCACTCCCGGCGGCGTGCAGGGTCTTGGCGCGTTGCGAGGTGATCACCTCCACACCGTAGCTGCGCACATGTGCTTCCAGCGATGCGGCCAGTTTCGGGCCTTCGGTGTATTCCACCGAGGGGAAATTTTCGATCGCCATGGTGTCTTGCACCTGGCCGCCAAAGCGCTCGGCCAGCAAGCCGGTGCGGATGCCCTTGCGTGCGGCATAAATGGCTGCGGCTGCGCCGGCCGGGCCGCCGCCGACAATTAGCACGTCGTAAGGTGCGCGTTCGTTCAAGGCTTCGGCGGCGCGTGCGGCCGCACCGGTATCAAGCTTGCTCAACACCTGCTCGATACTCATGCGGCCCGCATCAAATTCCACACCGTTCAAATACACGGTGGGTACCGATAGAATTTGTTTGGCCGCAACTTCGTCTTCAAACAGCGCACCATCGATGGCGATATGGCGAATGCGCGGGTTCAGCACGCTCATCATATTCAGTGCTTGCACGGTGTCCGGGCAGCTCTGGCAATGCAGCGACATGTAGGTTTCAAACTGATAATCACCTTCAAGCGCGCGCACCTGCGCGGCCAGCGCATCTTCGACTTTCATTGGATGCCCACCCACATGCAGCAGCGCCAGCACCAGCGAGGTGAATTCGTGACCGAGTGGAATGGCGGCAAACGCCACCGCCACATCGCTGCCGGTGCGGCGAATTTCAAACGACGGCTTGCGTGCGGCATCGCCGCTGGCGCGGGAAATTTTGGGCGATAGCGTGGCGATTTCGCCTAGCAACGCATCCAGCTCGCGTGAAGCATCGCTGGCATCCAGCGAGGCCACCAGCGTGATCGGGTGCTGAAGTTTTTCCAGATAGGCGGAAAGTTGGGTTTTGAGGGTGGCATCCAACATGGGTGGCTCCTTCGAAATTGCGGCGCAGTTGCCCGCTCTGCGCATCAGGTAGAGGGGCGGGAGTGAACAGGGCTGCGTGAAAGTGACGCGCCGCATCGCTTTCACGCAACCCTCTCCAAAGGTGGAGAGGGGGCGTTGTAAAGGCTTAGATCTTGCCGACCAGGTCCAGCGACGGCGCGATGGTCTTGGCGCCTTCCTTCCACTTGGCCGGGCACACTTCGCCGCTGTGGCTGGCCACGTATTGCGCGGCTTGCAGCTTGCGTACGGTTTCGGCCACGTCACGCGCAATCGCGTTGTCGTGCACTTCCATGGTCTTGATCACGCCTTCCGGGTTGATCACGAAGGTGCCGCGCAGGGCTAGGCCTTCTTCCGGGATATGCACACCAAAGGCGTTGGTGAGCTGATGGGTGGGGTCGCCGATCAGCGGGAATTGCGCTTTGCCCACCGCCGGTGAGGTTTCGTGCCACACCTTGTGGCTGAAATGGGTATCGGTGGTGACGATATAGACCTCGGCACCGGCCTTCTGGAACTCGGCGTAATGCTCGGCGGCATCTTCGATTTCGGTGGGGCAGTTGAAGGTGAACGCAGCCGGCATGAAGATCAGCACCGACCAATGGCCTTTCAGGCTGGCGTCGGTCACTTCGATGAACTTGCCGTTATGGAAGGCATTGGCCTTGAACGGCTGCACTTGCGTGTTGATCAGGGACATGAGAATGCTCCGGTGTGGTGTGGGTGGGGTGGATCAGATGTGCGGCCAGCTTAGGCGGCAGCTATCAATTTGTGAAATTGATTATTGGTATCCTATCGATAGATTATGACTATTGTTTGAATTTCAAGGTCAAGTGTCGCGTTGCCGGTACCATTTGCGCATGCCCCAGACCGCCCGCCAGACCGCGCCCACCGTTGCCAAGCTGCTGACCCAGGCGCGTGCCTGCATAGAGGCTGTCGATGCCGACCACTTGCTGCTGCATGTGCTGAACAAGCCGCGCAGTTGGCTGTTTGCACATGCCGATGACCTTGTGGATGCCGATACTGCCGCGCGTTTTGACGCCTTGTTGCAGCGGCGCATCCACGGTGAGCCGGTGGCGTACTTGACCGGCAACCGGGGGTTTTGGACGCTGGACTTGGCGGTGACGCCGGCCACCTTGATCCCGCGCCCGGAAACCGAATTGCTGGTCGAACAAGCCTTGCTGCGCATCCTCAGCGATGCCGCCGTGCGGGTGGCCGACTTGGGCACCGGGAGCGGCGCGATTGCGCTGGCGCTGGCCAAGGAGCGCCCGCAGGCGCAGCTGGTGGCCACCGATGCCAGCGCCGATGCACTGGCGGTTGCGCGCGGCAATGCGCAGCGCAATGGCATCGGCAATGTCGAATTCCGTCACGGCGACTGGCTGACGCCACTGCTGGGGGAGCGGATGGACGTGATCGTCAGCAACCCGCCGTATGTCGCCGACGGGGATCCGCATTTGGCACAGGGCGATTTGCGCTTTGAACCCCCGATGGCGCTGTCCTGCGGCGTGGATGGGCTGGATGCCATCCGCATGATTGCAATCGCCGCTCCGGCGCATTTGCGTGCCGGTGGCTGGTTGTTGCTGGAGCATGGGCTTAACCAAGGCCCGGCGGTGCGCACCTTGCTGCGCGACGCTGGGTTTTATGGCGTCAAAACCGTGCGCGATCTGGAGTCGCGTGATCGCGTCACCTTGGGGCAACGCACGTAGGCGCTCTCAAAGCCCATGCTTGGATGGGGTTAAAATTACCGACTCCACCCCCGCAGGATTGCCCATGCGCACGCTGTACCCCGAAACCACCCCGTACCGCTCCGGCAGCTTGGCGGTGGATGCCCGCCACACCCTGTATTGGGAAGAATGCGGCAACCCCAATGGCAAGCCGGTGGTCATGCTGCACGGCGGTCCTGGGGCGGGGTGTACCGACAATATGCGGCGCTTCCACGATCCGGCGAAGTACCGCATCGTGTTGTTCGACCAACGCGGTGCCGGGCGCAGCACCCCGCATGCCGATCTGACCGACAACACCACATGGACCTTGGTCGCCGATATCGAACAGTTGCGCGAGCATCTGGGTATCGACACCTGGCAAGTCTTCGGCGGCAGTTGGGGCTCCACGCTGGCGCTGGCCTACGCGCAAACCCACCCGCAGCGCGTCACCGAGCTGGTGCTGCGCGGCATCTTCATGCTGCGCCGCTGGGAATTGGAATGGTTCTACCAAGAAGGTGCATCACGCCTGTTCCCGGATGCGTGGGAGCACTACGTCAACGCGATCCCGGTGGTGGAGCGGCACGATTTGATCTCCGCCTTCCATCGCCGCCTCACCTCCAGTGATGAGGCCACCCGCTTGGCCGCCGCGCGGGCATGGGCGATCTGGGAAGGTGCCACCAGCTATCTGCATATCGACCCCGATTTCATGAGCAGCCACGGCGATGCGGCATTCGCCTTGGCCTTCGCACGCATCGAAAACCATTACTTCGTCAACGGTGGTTTCTTCGAAGTGGAAGATCAGTTGCTGCGCGATGCGCACAAACTGGCGGGTATTCCGGGCGTGATCGTGCATGGCCGTTACGACGTGGTGTGCCCGATCCAAAATGCGTTCGACTTGCACAAGGCGTGGCCGCAAGCAGAACTCATCGTCAGCGCCGCGTCCGGGCATTCGGCGTTTGAAGCCGAAAACATCGATGCCCTAGTGCAGGCCACCGACACGTTTGCCACCAGATGAAACTGCTCGCATTTGAAACCGCCACCGAAGCCTGTTCCGTTGCCGTTTGGGTGGATGGGCAGGTTTGCGAACGCTTCCAAGTTGCCCCGCGTCGGCATACCGAGTTGGCCCTGCCGTGGGCCGAGGCATTGCTGGCCGAGGCCGGCATTGCGCGGGCGCAGTTGGATGCCATCGCGGTGGGGCGTGGCCCCGGCGCATTCACGGGCGTGCGCTTGGCGATTGGCATTGCCCAGGGCATCGCGTTGGCGCTAGATCGTCCGGTGCTGGCAGTGTCCACCCTGGCGGCACTGGCGTTGCGCACAGATGCACCGGGCCGGCGCTTGGCCGCCATCGACGCGCGCATGGGCGAGGTCTATCTGGGCGCATTTGCCCCCGAAGCGGACGGCCTGCGCGCGTTGTCGGTGGAAACCGTGACCAAACCCGAGCTTGTTGAACCACTGCAAGGAAATGACTGGTACGGCGTGGGCACAGGCTTTGCCGCAGTGGATGCGGCGTTGCAGCAGCGGCTGCAGGGACACTTGCAGGGTGTTGATAGCAGCGCCTTGCCGCATGCGGCCGATGTGGCCAGATTGGCCGTACAGGCATATGCGCGTGGTGAGGCGATGGCCCCAGAGCGCGTTGAGCCGGCCTATCTGCGCAACGCCGTCGCCCTGACCTTGGCCCAACAGCAGGCATTGCGCAAACCCGCATCCGCAGCAGTCTAAATTTTTGGCTATGCTCCCCCGTATGGAAGCAGCTATTGGGGGGTAGCGTGAATATTCGAGTACTTGGGTGGGTACTGGCACTGGTGGCAACGTCGGCACTGGCCGAGGACGTAACCTATAACGGGCGAACATTGGATGTCGCGGCGGATCAGGACGCGCGGCCGATTCGTCGGGTCTTGGGCTCGCATTACGCTATTTCATTGGCACCCGATGAGATCATCAATAAGGCGCAGTCGTGCTTGACCGCGCAAGCAGGGATTCATGTGGAATCCAGCGACCCCAGCGCAGGCCAGCTCTTGGCGACCACCAAGTTTGACTATCGCGCGCGGTTCAGTAGTTATTCGGTCAAGAGCCGGTTGCAGTTGCAGGCCGCCAACGGGGGGTTCCAGATCACTGAAACCGAAGTTGCCGTGGCCACATTAGGCAGCGGAGACGCCGTGGACTTTCGACCGCTGACACAAAAAGAAAGCGGCTGGGAAAAATCACTGGATGCGTTGATTCTGGGTGAAAACGCATTGGTCGATTGCCTGTATCGCTAAGGCAGGCGCAGGTCATCACGCCTAGGTTTCAGCGGTCTACCAATTCGCCGCCCGGCAAAAATTGCCAGGTACGGGTGATGTGCAAGATATCCGGGTCCTCCGGCGTCTTGGGCAGCGGTGCAAACGGGATCGACAGCTTGACGATGCGCAGTGCCGCATCGTCCAGCATCGGAATATTGCTGCTGCGGATGATGCGCATGCTTTCCACGCTGCCATCGCGGCGTACTGCCACACTGATCACCACCAGACCGCCGATATGGCGGCGGCGGGCTTCATCCGGGTAGTTGAGGTTGCCGACCCGCTCGACCCGGCTCACCCAGCTGCGCAGGTATTGCGCCCAAGCGTATTCCTTGGTGCTGGCGGACACGAATTTGCGCTTCGGACGCTTGGCATATTCGGCCGAGCGCAGTTGGATTTCTGCGGCCAAGCGTGCCATTTCGATGTCGCGGTCGATTTTTTCGCGCCCAGGGGGTTGGCCGTTGTCGGCAGCCTCCGCTGTAGGCGTGGGCAAAGGCAATGCGCTGTTACCCTGTGTGGAGGTCACCACCGGCGGTTTTTGCGGCGGGCTGGGGGTGGGGGATTGTGCGTGTAGTGGGCGGGGTGCCAAGCCATCCACGGGTTGCGGTAATGGGCCAGCCTGTGGCGCGCTGGGGCGACTGCTCTTGTCGTGCTCGCCACCGCCTTGGTTATTGGCTTGCGCCAGGAAATCGGCCTGCGCCGGCGTCAACGGGGTTTGTGTGCGGGTCTGGATGACATCCAGCGTGGGCACCAGCGGGGCGGCATCCTCAAGACTGAAGCCAATACCCAGAATGACCAGCGCATGCAGCAGCACCGAGAGCACCACGGTGGCGCGCAGACGCTCGGTTTCACCAATGCGCGGCGCAGCCGGCAAGGTTGGGGCAGTACTAGAGATCATCAGGAATGGGCGCGTGCTTCGATACAGTCAAACAATAGACCGGCGATATTCAGACCAAACTGCGCGTCCAATTCGCGGATGCAGGTGGGACTGGTGACATTGATCTCGGTCAGTGCGTCGCCAATCACATCCAGACCCACAAAAAGCATGCCGCGACGGCGTAATTCAGGGCCAACTTGCGCTGCGATCCAGTGGTCACGCTCGCTCAGGGGCCGGCCCTCGCCGCGCCCGCCGGCGGCCAGATTGCCGCGAAATTCGTCGCCTTGTGGAATGCGTGCCAGACAATAGTCCACCGGTCTGCCGTCCACCAGCAAAATGCGCTTGTCGCCGTGCACGATCTCAGGCAAATAGCGCTGCGCCATCGCCAGATGCCGGCCACCATCGGTCAGGGTTTCCAAAATCACATTCAAGTTGGGGTCGCCGGCGTGGCTGCGGAAAATCGAACGCCCGCCCATGCCGTCCAGCGGTTTCAGCACCACCTCCCCCTGTTCGCTCGCAAACGCTTTCAGCGTCTTGCTGTCACGGCTAACCAAGGTGGGTGGGCAGCATTGCGGAAAGAGCAATGCTGCCAATTTTTCATTGAAATCACGCAGGCCTTGCGGGTCGTTGACCACCAGCGCGCCTTGCTGCTGCGCCAACCCAAGGATTTGGGTGTCGTGCAGATAATTGGCATCCACCGGCGGGTCGGTGCGTATCAACACCACATGGCCACGTGCGAACACCCAGTTTGACCAAGCGCCCACGGTGTAATGGTCGCCAGCCACATCGCGCACCTGTAGCGCCGCCGCCGTTGCCATGGCTTGCCCATCGCGAACATACAGGCCGCCGGGTTTGACGTAATGCAGGCGATGCCCGCGGCGTTGGGCTTCCAGTAACATGGCAAAGGTCGAGTCTTTGCTGATCTTGATCGTGTCGATGGGGTCCATGACCACCACGACATCGAGACGGGGAATGGCTGGCATTGCAAGGCGTCCAAACAAGGGCAAGTGGATGTTAGCAGGCATGCAAAATTGCACGCAGTTGCGGCAAATGCTTGACACGCTGGGCCCATGCTGGGATATAGATGACTGTCATCGCCGCTGGGTGTGGCGGTCAGGGTCAACGCGCAAGGGGAACACATGGCGCAGCAAGAAGGTACAGGCGTCAACCTTCAGGGGTTGAGAGTGATGGTCATTGATGACTCCAGGACAATCCGGCGCACGGCGGAAACGCTGCTTGTGCGCGAGGGTTGCGACGTGGTTTCGGCGACCGATGGGTTTGAGGCGCTATCGAAAATCGCGGATCACAATCCGCAGATCATTTTCGTGGACATCATGATGCCGCGATTGGACGGCTATCAGACCTGTGCCCTGATTAAGAACAACCAAACATTCAAAAACGTGCCAGTGATCATGCTTTCGTCAAAGGATGGTTTGTTCGACAAGGCAAGAGGTCGTATTGTCGGCTCCGAGCAATACCTGACCAAGCCGTTCACACGTGAAGAACTACTTGGCGCAATTCGGACATACGTCAACGCCTGACCGGGGGGGACAGGACCAGCATGGCACGCATACTGCTTATCGAAGATTCACCGACTGAAACCGCAGTCATGGTGCAGTTGCTGGAACGCAATGGCCATCAGGTCGCCACGTCGGGTAGCGCTGAGGACGGTATCACCGCCTGCAAGCGCGATCAGCCGGATTTGGTGCTGATGGACGTGATCTTGCCCGGCATGAATGGGTTTCAAGCGACCCGTGCGCTATCGCGCGATAGTGAAACTAGCCATATTCCTATCGTGATCGTGAGCACCAAAGGGCTAGAGACCGATCGCGTCTGGGGCATGCGTCAGGGTGCCAAGGATTACATCACCAAGCCGCCGCGCGAGAGCGAATTGATCGCGCGCATCAACGCACTGATTGGGCACTGAACATGGCCAAGCGCGGCAAGCAAAAACAGAAAGGCAAGGCGCAGACCGAGACGGTCAAGCCCACGTCGGTACCGGCTGCGCAAGAGGCGGCAGTTGCCACTGAGGCGTCGGCTGTCGAAGTGGCCGACGCTGTGATCGTGCCGGATGCAGAGGCGCAGGCCGAGGCCGCCGTACCCACCAGCGATGCCGCCGACGATGTTGTTGTCGAGATCATGGCCGCGGAGGAGCCCGCATCGGAACAGGCAGAGCCCGCACCGGTGGCGTCCGAACCCGTCATCAGCAAAAAGCCCAAGCGTGCTCCGCGCGCATCAGCGCGCCCGCGTGAGCAGCGTTCGCCATTCTTGGTGCTGGCCGACTACGAACAGCGCAGCCTGGCGCATATTGCTGGCTTGCCCGAACAGTTGGACGCCCCGGGGTTGTGGCGCGGTGTTGCCTACCGCGTCGGTGCGCACCGGTTGGCCTCCGGATTCAACGAAGTCATCGAAATCCTGCCGCTACCGGCGCTCACCCATGTGCCTGGTTCACAGGCGTGGATGCTGGGGGTCGCCAATATTCGCGGCACCTTGCTGCCGGTGGTCGATCTCAAGCAGTTTCTGGAAGGTGAGCGTACCGTCCTGCACGAACGCCAGCGGGTGTTGGTGATGCGTCAGCCGGGCGGTGATGTCGCCGTTACGATTGACGAACTCTATGGGCAGCGTAGTTTTGTCGATGCGCAGGGCATCGCTGCCGATACCCTCAGTGAAGGGCGCTATGCGCATTTCATTGATCGCGCTTACCGCATGAATGATCAAGATTGGGGCGTTTTCAGTTTTGAGCGCCTTGCCCGTACTCCCGAATTCCGCCAAGCCGCCGCCTAACTGGCGGAACCCCAAGCAAGCCGAGGTCGCACGATGAGCACTTTGATGGATTCCGCCGCCGGTAAAGGCCGCAATCTCAGCACCAACTTCTGGATTTGGTTGCTGATCGGTTCGCTGGTCGTGTTTGCCGGTAATACCTTGTATGCAACCACCAAGGCTTCGCGCTTGGGCGGTGCCAGTACTGCGGCGTCGCGCTTGCAGTTGAACTCGCAGCGATTGGCCAACCAAGGCCGCGAAGCGATCGACGGCAAAGGCCAGGCGTTCGATGCACTGAAGGGCACCAAAGGCGAGATCGACGCCGACATCAAACTGCTCAATGACCGCTTCGGTGATACCGCCGGGGTGACTGCGCCAATCCGTACTGTGTCCGCGACATGGGATCCGCTGGCCAAGCGTGCCGACGAAGTCATGGGCTCACAGCAGGCGGTGTTGGCGCTGGCTGGCCACGCTGATAGCTTCACCGGCAAAATTCCGCAGCTGCAAGCGCAGTTGAACGAAGTGGTGCGCGGCTTGGCTTCCGGTGGTGCCAGTTCGGCGCAGGTGTTCACCGCGCTGAACCAAGTGGTGACCTCGTCCACGATGGCCCGTCGTATTGCCGAGCTGCGTGCCGGTGGTGCCGGTGCGCAGGTGGCAGCCGATGCGCTGGGTCGCGATGCGGCAGTGTTCGATCGGCAGATGAATGCCTTGGTCAGCGGCGGTGCCGATATCGGCAAAGTCAGCGCCGCAGGTGCTGTGGGCCCGTTGAACCAAGCCCACAGCATGTGGCAGGGCATGAAGAAAGACTTGGACGCCATCGTTGGGGACTCCAAGCGTCTGATCGTGGCGCAGGCCTCGGCCAGCGCGCTGGCGGCAGGCTCAGACAAATTGCTCAGCGATAGCGAAAGCCTCTTTGCCGCGTTCACCTCATTTGGCTCACTGAAAGACACCAGCATTATCGGCGGCGTCTGGGTCAGCATCCTGTCAGGTGTGGTGGCACTGTTCTCGATCGTCGGCTTGTTGTGGGCCCTGGGGCGCGCGCAACGTGTTCGTTATCAGACCACCAAAGAGCTGAACGACCGTAACCAAGAGGCGATCATGCGCCTGCTGGACGAAATGGGTTCGCTCGCGGAAGGTGACTTGACCGTAAAAGCCACCGTTACCGAAGACATGACCGGCGCGATTGCGGACTCGATCAACTTCGCCGTGGAGCAGCTGCGCACCTTGGTGGCCACGATTAACGACACCTCGGTGCAAGTGGCGGCCAGCGCGCAAGAAACGCAGGCCACCGCCATGCATCTGGCCGATGCGGCCGAGCACCAGGCGCAGGAAATCAATTCCGCCACGGGCCGTATCAACGAAATCGCCACCAGCATTAATCAGGTGTCGCGTAACTCCGCCGACTCCGCCGAGGTGGCGCGCCGCTCGGTGCAAATCGCCACCAATGGTGCGGGCGTGGTGCGGCAAACGATTGCCGGCATGGACAGCATTCGCGACCAGATTCAGGAAACCTCCAAGCGCATCAAGCGTCTGGGTGAAAGCTCGCAGGAAATCGGCTCGATCGTGGAACTGATCAACGACATTTCCGAACAGACCAACATCTTGGCGCTGAACGCGGCCATTCAGGCGGCCTCCGCCGGTGAAGCGGGCCGTGGGTTCGCGGTGGTGGCCGACGAAGTGCAACGCCTCGCAGAACGCTCTTCCAGCGCGACCAAGCGTATCGAATCGCTGGTGCAAACCATTCAGGCAGATACCAACGAAGCGGTGAGTTCGATGGAGCAAACCACCTCGGAAGTGGTGGCGGGTGCACGCTTGGCCGAAGATGCAGGTACTGCGCTGGGTGAAATTGAAAAGGTGTCGTCCGACTTGTCTGGCTTGATTGAAGGGATCTCGGTAGCAGCGCAGGAGCAATCCTCGGCGGCGACCAATATCACCCAAGCGATGAATACGATTCAGTCGATCACCGCGCAAACCTCGCAAGGTGCCAGTCAAACGGCGGCATCCATTGGAAACCTGGCACAGCTTGCCGCCGACCTGCGTCGCTCGGTCGCCGACTTCAAGCTGCCTGCCTGACGTCGATTGAGACAAGGATCAGGATGAACAGCATCCTTCAGGGCAGAAACGTTTTGCTTGGATTTAGCGGAGCCTGGTTATGACCACGGTACAGCGAGACGCCATCGACCATGCCGCGCTGGGCTGGGTGAAGCCAGAGATCGACGAGGCCTTGCGTCAGGCTCGAATCGAGCTTGAAGCATTTGCGGAAGCACCTGCTGACGCCGCACCAATGCATGCCTGCATGGGTCACCTGCACCAAGTGCAGGGCACTTTGCGCATGCTTGAGCTACAGACACCGGCAATGGTGTCGGTGGAAATGGAGCAGGTCGCGGCAGCATTACAGGCGGCAACGACACCCAATCGCGATGAAGCCTTAGCGGCCCTGATGCGCGGTCTGGTGCAGTTGCCGGATTATCTGGAACGCCTGCAAGGCGGCCATCGTGATATCCCCATTGTGCTACTGCCGTTGATCAATGATCTGCGTGCTGCGCATGGTGCCGCGCCGCTGTCACAAGATCAGTTGCCCAGTTTGTTGGTCGCGCCGAGCGAGGCCGAAATCGAACATGCGCGTGGCAGTCTGGCCGGTCGCAATCGTGCCCTGTTGGACACTGTGTCTTCCGCAATCAAGGAAGACATGCTGAAAGTGAAAGACGCGCTGGATCTCTACCTGCGCGGCAACCGCAGCAACGTCCAAGATTTGATGCCGCAAGCGGATGCACTCGATAAAATCGGTGACACCCTTGGCATGTTGGGCTTAGACAGTGCCAGCGCCGTCGTCCAGGAACAGCGTGCATTGGTACAGGCCATCGCCAGTAGCCAACGGCCATTCAACGAAGCGGACCTGCTGGATGTGGCCGGGGCGTTGATTTACATCGATCATTCTTTGGATGATCAGGTCGCACGCTTGGGCAGCGGAACCGATAGCAGCAGCTTGCTGGCACAAGAATCAGGCAAGGTCATGGGGGCATTGACCCAGGCCACGATCGGTAATTTTGCCGAAGTGCGCAATGCCTTCGTGGCCTTTGTCGAAACCAACTGGGATCATGCCAGTCTTGCCAAAGTGCCGCGCTTGCTTGCGGAAGTGGCGGGTGTGTTGCGGATGGTGGATCAGGTTGTGCCAGCCGGTTACTTGGATGCGCTGCAAGCCTATACCCAAGCCGAACTGATTGACCGCAAGTACGTGCCTGGCGGCCGTCAGTTGGACACACTGGCCGATGCATTGGCCAGCATGGAATATTATTTAGAGTCCCTGCATGACCCACTGGGTCAGCGCTTGGATTTGTTGGACAAGACCCGCGAATACTTGGAAGTTTTGCGCTATTGGCCAATTCCGCAGGCTGATGTTGCGGCGACAGTGCCACCGGTGAGTGATGCGGCTGAGGACAGCAGTGAAGCCCCGGTGGAATTGACTGCGCACGAAGCTGCGGCACCCGCGCAAACATCTGTCAGCAGCGAAGAAGAACCGATCGCCGTTGCCGCGCCAGCTGCTGTTACCGCAGCGGCGGAGGTGGCGACCAATGCCGAACCAGTGGCCGCTGGTTTCGAGTCAATGGGCGAAGAAATCGACGACGAAATCCGCGAAATTTTCTTGGAGGAATTCCAAGATGAAATCGCCAATCTCGATACATTGATGCCGGCATGGCGGATAGCACCGGAAGATGCCGAGCGCCTGCGCCCGATCCGTCGTGTGTACCACACCCTGAAAGGCAGTGGTCGTCTGGTTGGTGCCAAGGTGCTGGGCGAATTTGCCTGGCATGTCGAAAGCATGATGAACCGAGTGCTGGATGGATCACGTCCTGCCACGACTGCGGTGCTGTCATTCGCAGGTCTTGCGCATCAACTGTTGCCACAGCTACACGCCGCCTTGTTGGGCGAAGGCAAGGTCGCGGTCGATATTGCGGCGATGGAGGCAATTGCTGATCGTCTGGCAGCGGGCGAGGATGTGGAATTGACCGCGTTGCCGCTTGTGCAAGCAAGCGCCGCGCCTGCGCACGTTGAGCCGGTTATTGCATCGTCGAGCGAGCACGCCGCAACGGCGGAGACCACTGCAGTTACCGTGGATCCGATCTTGCTGGATATTTTGGGTACCGAGGTGGGCAGCCATCTGGAAACCGTGGACGCTTGGCTGGAAAAAGCACGCAGCGGCAAAGCGACGGTCAACGATGGTTTGATTCGCGCCATTCATACCCTCAATGGCGCATTCGCGATGACCGAAGTGGTATCGGTCACCGCCTTCACCGCGCCTGCAGAAGGTTATGTGAAGCGTCTGTTTGGCGCACAAGCCGATGCGGATGCTACGGGTATCGCGGCCATCGCGGAGATGGCTGCAGCGGTCAAGGCCTCAACCAAAGCACTGCAAACTACGCCTGATCAAGTGCCGTTGCACGCAGCGCTGGCAGCGCACATCACCGCGTTGCGCGATGCATTGCCCGAATCCAGCCTGCCGTTTATTGACGGTGCCCAGCGCGTTGAGGCCGAACGTGCCGAGGTTGAACGCATCGAAGCCGAACGCGCCGAAGCCGAACGCATCGAAGCCGAACGTGTCGAAGCCGAACGTGTCGAAGCCGAACGCATCGAAGCCGAACGCATCGAAGCCGAACGCATCGAAGCCGAACGCATCGAAGCC
>Ga0208825_1000392_pt1 | contig 43355 bp, 34 predicted proteins | sample AD_UKC113_MetaG_FD_184450 | JGI IMG/M metagenome (GOLD analysis project Ga0208825, IMG submission 184450) | Active sludge microbial communities of municipal wastewater-treating anaerobic digesters from Hong Kong - AD_UKC113_MetaG (SPAdes)... | ecosystem: Engineered > Bioreactor > Anaerobic >... | reverse complement strand
ATTCCAATTTTTTAAAAGATTTATACTTTCTTTTCTTTTCTGATTTATTATTGTTTAAACTCATCACTTATTATTTAAAAAGCGACTGGATACTTTTCAATTTGACAAATATAAAATTATGTTTATTTTGACAACGATATCATTTTATTTATTTGATTGGTTAATTATCTAAGAACAAATTTATATAGGAGGTTATATGGGAGATTCACTTGCTAAGAAAATATTGAAATCCCATCTTGTTGAAGGATCGCTTAACAAAGGTGAAGAAATAGCAATCAAGATCGATCAAACTTTGACTCAGGATGCTACCGGGACTATGGCTTACCTTCAATTTGAATCTATTGGTATCGATAAAGTTAGAACTGAACTATCTGTTTCTTATGTTGATCATAATACCTTACAGACAGATTTTATGAATGCCGATGATCATAAATACCTGATGTCAGTTGCAAAAAAATATGGCATATATTTCTCAAGGCCTGGCAATGGTATTTGTCACCAGGTTCATCTTGAACGATTCGCAAAACCTGGCAAAACACTTCTTGGTTCAGATTCTCACACTCCTACCGCTGGTGGTATAGGGATGATTGCAATAGGTGCTGGTGGTCTGGATGTTGCAGTTGCTATGGCAGGTGGAGCATTCTATCTTGATATGCCTTCTATTGTTAAAGTTAATCTTACCGGTAAGTTACAACCTTTTGTTTCAGCTAAAGATATTATCCTTGAACTTTTACGACGATTAACTGTAAAAGGTGGAGTCAATAAAATATTTGAATTTACAGGTCCAGGAGTTATGACCCTTTCAGTACCTGAAAGAGCTACTATTACAAATATGGGAGCTGAACTTGGAGCGACCTGTTCAATATTTCCCTCTGATGAAGTTACAAAGATGTTTTTAAAGGCTCAGGGTAGAGAAAAAGATTTCATAGAGCTAAAGGCTGATGATAATGCTACCTATGATGAACAAATAGAGATAAATTTATCTGAACTTGAACCAATGGTTGCAAAACCTCATATGCCAGATCAAGTTGTTAAGATTAGTGAGATAGAAGGTTTACAGGTTGATCAAGTTGCTATAGGTTCTTGTACAAATTCATCTTTAAAAGATATCTTAACTGTTGCATCCATAGTTGATGGTGAGACTGTGGCTCAAAATGTTGAAGCAGCTCTGGCTCCCGGTTCGAAAAATGTTATTTTAGATGCAATAAAACTTGGTGCCATAGAAAAGATTGTAAACTCAGGATTTCGTTTGATGGAGTCAGCTTGTGGTCCTTGCATTGGCATGGGATTTGCTCCAAATTCAAAAGGTAGATCTGTAAGAACTTTTAATAGAAATTTTAAAGGAAGATCAGGAACTGATGATGCAGAAGTTTATCTGGTTTCTCCTGAAGTAGCTGCGGCTACTGCAATTACTGGAAAAATTACTGATCCTAGAAAATTAAATAAAAAAATCACTTTTTCAATGCCATCTTCTTTCAACTCTTCTACAAACCTTATTATCAATCCTCTTCCTGATTCACAAAGAGCGAATGTAGAGATTGAAAGAGGTCCAAATATAAAACCATGTCCTGCGAATACACCTCTTTCTGATTCTATCACAGGGACTGTTTTATTAAAAGTTCAAGATAATATTACAACGGATCATATTATGCCTGCTGGCGCGAAAATACTTCCTCTTAGATCCAATGTTCCGGAGATCTCCAAATATGTTTTTGAAAAAGTTGATCCGCAGTTTCACGATAGAGCACTTGAAAAGAAGGGTGGTTTTATTGTTGGTGGAGAAAACTATGGACAGGGCTCATCTAGAGAACACGCAGCATTGGCACCCATGTATCTGGGTATTAAAGCCGTACTCGTTAAATCTTTTGCAAGAATTCATAAGGCAAATCTTATAAATTTTGGTATAATTCCACTAGTTTTTATTAATCCTTCAGATTATGATAGAATAGATAGAGATGATATCCTTGAGATGCCAGCAATAAAAAAAGAACTTGATAGTGGCACTATAACAGTTATAAATAAGACAAAAAATTATGAAATGAAAGTTAAGGTTGACACATCCGGGAGATTTATCGATATATTAAAAGCTGGTGGTCTTTTAAATTTTGTAAGATAATTTTTGCTCTCCTTAAATAAGGTATTGATATTACACAAAAAGATTATTTGTACCCTTTTTGTTATTTTGCAAAGCTTGAACACACAAACACGCAAAGAGAAAAATATTACATATTTGTTTTAATGTTCAAGTCATAGCAAACATATGTAGCCAAATAGTAATTTATGTAATAAAATTTACAGGTCTTCCGATAGATTTTACATTTTTCTTTCACATTTAGGGCGCTCCTGAAATAAGGTATAAATTTAAAAAAACTATCTAACAAATAGATGCAGGAGCGCGCAAACTGCCTTGAAAAGGCCTGAAGGCCTTAAAAAGGCGTAGAAGACACAAAAGTGCAAAAAAGAAAACAAGAAAGGCTCTTCGTAACTAAATATGGGTAAATTTGAGAAAAATATTGGCTCTTCTACCTTGGTAAATGTAGAAAGATATGAGTATTAACCTTATAAAACAGCGAAGAGCGAGAAGAAATAGCAAAATCTATCTTTTTGCAGGAGAGCCATTTATTAGCAAGGAGAACATTTTGTAATTATTTCAAATAATGGTTGTCAAGAAATGTAGAAACAGGTAAATATTTTAAAAAAGCTTTGCAATCTTTTTCTCGAGCATCTCTATATCCTCAATATTCATTGAAGAAATAGCCATTCTAATAGAATCTTTTTGAGGAATGAAAAAAAGACCATTTTCTTTAAAAACGGTAAAAAGTTTTTCAACATTAGAGTCCTTATGAAAAAAAGAGACAAAGAAACCCTCATCATGTCTATAATATTGAAAACCATATTTATCCAGAATGTTTTTAACTCTTTCCCACCTTTTTTTCATTACCTGTTGAATGGTATTCCAGTGATCAATTAATTCTCTCTTTTCATCCAGACCGAACTCTTTCCCTATTGTTTCAACTATTTTATAACCGCTATGATTTATCGAACCAGTTAATGCTCTTGCTGAAAATGAGAGTTTTGTTTGAAACAGTTCTTTATCTCTCACATCTTTAGAATAGTAGCATAAGGCTCCTGTCCTAAAACCATATAAAGATAACGTCTTTGAAAGTGAAAAATTAAAGAAAAATGAAAAATCTTTGAATATCTCAAAAATCTTATTAATATCGAAAAATGAAAAATGTAAATATACAAGATCAAAAACTAAAAGGATTTCGTATCCATAAGATTTAAACTTGGAAATATCATTTTGAATTGAAAGCAATTCTTCGTCACTAAAAGTTGTTCCTGTAGGGTTATGAGCAGGGAAATTTATTAAAAATATAAGATTTTTTATCTTTTTATCATTTAACTTATCATTTATTTGATTGAAAATATAATTTTTATCTATTTTAAATGAACTTGAAGATTTCATCTCTATTGTATTGAATTTTAATCCTATCTCAAAAAAAAGATTTTCATAAGGTCCCCAATAGGGATTAAAGATAAATACCAAAGATTGATCATTTACGAAATTATGTACAAAACTTGCAAGTGCATTTAACCCGCCAGTCGTAGGAAAAACTGAAATATTATCCTGGTAGCGTTTATCAATATTGTTAAGATAAAAGACGCCATTTTGAAAATTTTCAGTAGGAAATAAAAATCCATACAAAGCTATTGTATCCAGATCAAGATTTTTGTATATATTTCTTATAGATTCTGGTATCGATGGCTTTTTATCTTCATCAAGAAAAACACCAATAGTACCATTAACTATCTTTTCATATGGATTTTTTTCCTTATAACATGCGACGTCATAGGATATTGAAGTGATTTTATCGGAAGATTCCTTAACTATAGAATTATAAGAAAGAAATTTTTCAAGCATCTTGACCTCTATTTTCTGATTTGAAAGAGATTTGTCTGGAAAAAAAGATTTTTTATCAATGATTTTCAGTCGAAATTATGTTACCAAAAGCATCATAGATTATGGTCTGGGTTAGTTTTCCAGAAGGATCATATTTGTAAACAATCCTTTGATTTATTCTATTGTTTAAATAAGTTTTAACTTCATAAACCAGGTTTTTTTCGTTATAAAATTTTTGTTCTATAAGATTCCCTTTTTCATCGGTAAGCTGTTCGATTCTATTTACAACTTTGCCATTGAATATATTTTCTATTATAAGAAGGTTATCACGATATGTAAACCTGGCATCGCCTATTTTGATAGGTTTGTCGGAAGATGATGAAACCTTATATAAGGTATAATTTGAAATCTTATCATCTAAGAAAAAGATATCATATAAGGCATATGGCGTAAGAACTGGTAAAGTTCCCATCAGAGGAATTTCTAGTTTTTTTAAAGTAATAGTCGCATGTTCACTTGTATAGTAAGCTATTTCACCAGAAAACTCAATCTTACCTTTGACACTGTATTCAAAACGTAAGATTCGGTTTTTCGAATCATAATAGACTATATAAAAATAATTGTATGATTGAATAGAATCTTTATTTATCTCATTATAAAAATCCAGCATTGAATACTTATTCCATATCTCAAAGTACTTAGAAGGTAAATTCTGTGCGCAAATAGGTTGAAATAAAAATAAAAGCAACAATACAAGAAAGATAAAAAGATAACAGGAAAATAAAATAACACTATTTAGCTTTATGTTTTTTTTAACTCTCATTTAAATTCCGCAATTTTTTCTAATTTTTATTCTATATCATAATCTACATTTTTTGAGATTATAACAGTAGAAAGTCAAAATACAACGGTTGAAAGTCAAGAGCCCAAAATCCATGAACTCTGGATTTTATCTATGCAATACAAAATTTGCTCCATACTCCAGTAAAATAAGTAATATAATTTTAATTTTAGTATATCAAAATTTACTCTCAGTTTTTTACAAAGAGTCTTTATTAAATTTCGTATAAAAATATATTATTAATAGTTTTTTTATTTTAGGAGTGTCTTTAATATTATAAATAAAATGCAATTTAGCAAAAACATAGATTAATCAAATATTAAATAAAAATTAGAGTTAAATAAAAACTAGATAAAAGAACAAAATATCAAAATACAAGATTAAGTATTAAATATTATATAATAATTGCAATTTTTTTTTTCAAATGTATTTTAGTCAAAACTTTTCAAGGTATTTTAAACATGGAACCTATAGATAAGCTACAAAACGAGATAGTACAAATCAAATCTTCATTCCAAAACATGTTAAAAGATGCAAAAAATAGAGAAGGACTTCAAAAATTAAGATCTACCTTTTTAAGTAAGAAGGGAGAAGTTGGCAGATTATATCAGCAGCTTAAGGATCTTTCAAGTGAAGAAAAAAAAGATGCCGGCAAGAATATTCAGCAACTGGAATCTTTCATAGAAGAATTTATAAAAAAAGAAGAAAATAACCTTGAAAATCTTGAAAAAGAAGAGATTTTAAAAAATGAATGGATGGATGTCACCTTACCATCCGATTTATTTAATAAAAGGCCAATCTTTGACGGTCATCTTTCTCCTATTTCAATATTTAATAACAAAATACAGGATATATTTTTATCTCTTGGTTTCACTATAGCAGATGGACCTCAAGTAGAAAATGAATATTTCAATTTTACAGCCTTAAACATTCCAGAAACTCATCCTGCAAGAGATATGCAGGATACATTCTGGATGACAAATGGACTTTTACTTCGAACTCACACTTCATGTATTCAGGCAAGAATGATACAAAAACTTAAACCACCATTCAGACTGATAGCTCCTGGACGAGTATTTAGAAATGAGGCAACAGATGCTTCTCATGAAAATACATTTTATCAAATAGAAGGATTCATGGTTGATAAAAACATATCTGTTGCAAATCTTATCTATTTTATGAAGTTATTATTATCCGAAATTTTTGAAAAAGAGGTAACTATAAGACTGAGACCTGGATATTTTCCATTTGTAGAACCTGGTTTTGAACTGGATATTCAGTGTTTGATATGTCATGGCAAAGGTTGCCCTGTGTGCAAACAAGTTGGATGGGTTGAACTCGTTCCCTGTGGTCTGGTTCACCCCGAGGTTCTAAAAGAGGGTGGCGTTAACCCTGATGTTTATAGTGGGTTTGCGTTTGGACTTGGTTTAAATAGACTGGCAATGATGAAACTCGCTATAGATGACATACGCTGGTTTGAATCTGGTGATTTAAGATTTGCAAATCAATTTTAAACGAGGTTTTTATGTACATTTCCTTAAATTGGTTAAAAGAATATGTTGATTTTGAAATAGATAATCCAGTTCAATTCGCTGAACTTTTTACAAGAAAAGTTGCTGAAATTGAAGAATTAATCTTTGAAAAAGATCTATACGATAAAATAATTACAGCAAAAGTCATTAAAATAACTAAACACCCAAATGCAGATAAACTCCTGGTACTTGAATGCTTAGCTAGTGATAAAAATTACACTATAGTTACCGGTGCCACAAATTTATATGAAGGAGCCATAGTTCCTCTGGCTTTAAGTGGAGCAAAGATACCTGTTAATGATAAAGTCATATCCGATACCGATTTTCGTGGTGTTGTATCTCATGGTATGCTTTGTTCTCCTTATGAGTTGAAACTAGAAACTGATCATACAGGTATTATGATACTTGATCCTTCAACTCCTGTTGGGGTACCTTTAGCTGAAGTTTTAAATCTAAATGATATTATTTTCTTGATAGATAACAAATCATTAACTCATAGACCGGATCTATGGGGACATTATGGTATTGCTAGAGAAGTCTCAGCAATTTTAAAAAAGCCTTTAAAACCCTATATCATAAAAGAGTTCAATATCCCTGAAGAAGAACAAATAAAGGTAGATATTGAAAGCTACGAAGATACTCCAATGTATGGTTTACTTTATATTAAAAACATAACCAGGAAAGAATCCCCAACCTGGTTAAAGCAGAAACTTTTCAAGGTAAATCAAAGACCTATTTCATTTCTGGTTGATTTAACAAATTACATAATGTTTGATATAGGTGAACCTTCACATGCATTTGATGCAAATAAACTGAAAAAACTTGAGATTAAAGTAAGACGAGCAAATCAAAATGAGCAGGTGGTAACTCTTGATGGTATCAAAAGAGAATGCAGTGAGGAGAATCTCTTAATATGTGATTATAAGAATACTCCCGTTGGTATAGCTGGTGTTATGGGACTTCAAAATAGCGAAATCGATGACGATACAGAAGCTATCCTTCTTGAACTTGCCAATTTCGATCCAGCAACTATACGAAAGAGTGCTATTTCAGCTGGTATCAGAACAGAAGCATCAAATAGATATGAAAAATCATTAGATCCTGCTTTTATAGATCTTGCTATGCAAAAGTTCTGTTATCTCCTTACATCTTTAGATCCGAACGCACAAATCGTTGGGAAGAAGGTTAGTTTTAAAAATCCACCAAAGAAAAACCATATTTCATTATCAACAGATTTTATAAACAAAAGTCTTGGGGTGCAGATAAAAGATGAAGATATAGTCAGTATTTTGAAGCATCTGCAATTTGATGTTTTTTGTGAAAAAGGAATACTTAATATTACAGTACCAACTTTTCGATCAACCAAAGATATTAAGATTAAAGAAGATATTGTTGAAGAGGTTGGAAGAATTTATGGATACGATAATATCATTCCAAATTCCCCTTCTGTTACTTTAAATATCGCTGAACAATTTGATATTCCTACATACAAACGAATCGTCAAAGATTTCCTGGCTAAGAATGAACATTTTACGGAAGTTTTAAACTATCCATTTTCAACAATAAAGGATAATCAAATTTTTGGTTATGATGAACCATTTGTAACCATTAAAAATCCTCTTGATAACTCTTTTCCTATTCTCACAAAGACTCTTTTACCTAGATTATTATTAAATACAAAATCAAACTTGCGATTCTTTGAGCAGTTCAAAATATTTGAATGCGAACATGTTTTCTGGCAGGAAAAAGAAGGTATTGTTGAAGAACCTATCGAGATTGCAGCAGTTATAGCCTTAAACGATAGCGATCTTGCCGTATATGAAGCCAGAGATGCCTTACTACACCTTATTAATTCTTTTAATATAGATATAGAATCACTTGAAATATCTACCGTTGAAATACCATCATATTTGCATCCATATAAAAGTGGAAGGATAATTTACAACAATCAAATTCTTGGGATATTCGGTCAATTGCATCCAGATGTTTTAAAAAAATATGAAATTGAGAAGAGAGTTTCAATTTTCACGACTTACCTGGATAATCTTTTAAAACAGAAGGGTGAGACGAAAAAATTTGAAAAAATTTCAAAATTTCCAATTGTAAGTTTTGATTTAGCCTTTGTACTTCCAGAAAGAGAATACATAAATCCTATTTTAAAAAATATTAAAAAAATCAATCCACTTATACATACTATCAAAATCTTTGATATTTATAAAGGTGAAAATCTTGGCAATGGAAAAAAATCACTTGCAATAAATATCAGCCTATTATCGAGAGAACGAACCTTAACTTCAGATGATATGCATAGTGTTATGGAGCAGATTACAACTTTTATGGAATCAAAAGGATTTGAATTGCGAAAATAATTTGCATAATTCTTTGATTCTGGAAACACGATATAGTTTCCACCTTCAAATTACGAAAATAGTGACATCATATAGAGTAAAAAAATGAATAGTATGAAATTTTTTTATCTATTAAATTAAAGGAATAAAAATGGAAAATTCTCAAATAATTATCAAAGAAGTAAAGACCTTAAAAGAGTTAAAACAGTTTATTAATTTTGAATATAATCTCTATAAGAATAATAAATACTGGGTCCCACCTCTTTTTGATGATGAGTTTAAAACATTAAGAAAAGATAAAAATCCAGCCTTTGACCACTGTGAAGCAGTCTACTATACTGCCTGGAAAAACGGCAAGATGGTTGGGCGAATAGCAGGAATAATTCAACATAATTATATAAAAAAATGGGGAAATAAGTATGCAAGGATAAATTGGTTTGACTTTATAGATGATTTTGAGGTCTCAAAAACATTATTAAATAAAGTTGAATCATGGGCAAAAGAAAAAGGGATGATTGCCATAAACGGTCCACTTGGTTTTACAGATCTTGATTACGAAGGACTGCTTATTGAAGGGTTTGAGGAACTCAATACTATGGCAACTATTTATAATTATCCATATTATATAGAACACTATGAAAAACTTGGTTTTAAAAAGGATGCAGATTGGGTAGAGTTTGAAATTAAAGTTCCTGAAAAGATCCCTGAAAAAGCAGATAAACTTTCAAGAATAGTTGCAGAGAGATTCAAGTTGCACCTTTTTCAGACAAAAAGTGTAAAAGAAATTCTCGACAAAGGCTATGGAAAACAGATATTTGAAGTTATCGAAAAAGCTTATGTAAATCTCTATGGAGTTACAGAACTAACACCAAAACAGGTAGATTACTATATTAAAGCATATTTTTCTTTTATAAATCTTGATTTTTTAAAATTAGTTGCAAATGAAAAAGAGGAGATAGTGGGACTTGTTATAGCGATGCCATCCTTAAATAGAGCTTTACAAAAGGCAAAAGGCAAATTGTTCCCTTTTGGTTTTATTCATCTTCTATATGCATTAAAAAAACCAAAATACATAGATCTCCTTTTAGGTGCAATTTTACCGGAGTATCAGGGCAAAGGGGTAGATGCACTTATAATGACAGAGCTTACTCGAACCTGTATAAAGGATGGGATCATTTCAGCAGAGTCTAATCCTGAGCTTGAAGTAAATGAAAAAGTTCAAAGTCACTGGAAATACTTTAATGCCAGACAACATAAAAGAAGAAGAGCTTTTTTGAAGATGATTGACTGATAGATATAATCATTCCGCTTTTTTTATTTTCATGATCATTTAAATTACAAATTATAGATATAACCTCTTAAAAATGATGTTTAAGTTACATTTTTTTTAATTTTGTTAATGTCAAAAGTTGTATAAAAGGATATGAAATATAAAAATTCACGATAGGAGAAATTTATGGAAAAATATTCAATAGATCCTTCAAGTTTTGATTTTTTAAAGGCTGAAAATTTTCTTAGAAAAACTATTAAAGCCATAGATGGACGTTTACTGCCTGTTTCCACAGTATTTTGTGTTGGGCAAAATTATGTTAAGCATATTGAGGAATTAAAATCAATAAATGTTGGTAAACCTTTGATTTTTATTAAACCACCTACATCCATAATAGAAATTGGTCAGGATATACAATACCCTTCTTTTTCTTCACAGGTTCATCATGAGGTCGAAATAGCAATTTACATAGGTAAAGGTGGAAAAAACATTGAACCTGTTGATATTCCCGAACATATAGGTGGTTTTGCCATAGCTTTAGATCTTACATGTAGAGATATACAAAGTGAAGCCAAGAAGAATCAAGGTCCATGGGCAATATCCAAGGGTTTCGATGGTTCAAGTCCTATTTCTCCTATATATCCATTCAGTTTTGTAAAAAATGATATTACAAAGTTAAATCAAATGCATTTCTATCTTAAAAAAAACAATGACACAGTTCAAAATGGTGATGGTTCATTGATGATCTTTCCTATCACTACCCTTATAAGTTATATCTCAAAACATTTTACTTTAGAGGTAGGAGATATAATACTTACAGGGACACCAGAGGGAGTAGGTCCTATCGAAAAAGGAGATACTCTATCTTTTGGGGGAGATGATGTAGAGGAAGTATCTTTTGTCGTAAGGTAAAAAAATGAAAAACAATCTTCTTTTATTATTTGAAGATGAGATAATCAAAAAATATACAAATGCAGAGCTTGATGAATATCTTCTTTTCATAAAAAAGAGGATTATAGATTTCTGCATAAAAAACGATTTAAATCTAATAATTGCATATAGCGATAACTACTGGTCAGATAAAATAAAAACTAATTTTGTAATCGAAAATTCTAAACTTTTAAAATCCGATAAAAGCCTTATATCTCTATTTGAAAACTACCTGAAAAATATTGATAATTCTTCAGAATCTTATACTCTCATACTCTCAGCTTCTTATCCACTTTTTTCAATCAAAGAAAATATTTTTATGCTTGATGATGCTCAAAAAAACTTTGTTGACTATTACTATGCTGAACATTTTCCTGAGGGGGTAGTAGGGCAAGTTGTTAAAAATCGGATTTTTAAGGAAATAATAAAGCTAACCCTGGATAGTGATAAATACTCTAACAATTGCATTTTTGATATTATACTGAGAAATATTACAAATTTTGATATAGATCTTATTGAGGGATTTAGTGATTATCTTCCTTTTCGAACTTCTCTATCGATAAATGAGTTAGTAAATTTGCCAGTAATAGCAAGTTTATGTAAAACTGATTTTGATATCAATAATCCTCTATCTTTTATTCTGAAAACAGAAGTTTTACCAGATTGGGAAAAGATAAAAGCAGATATTTTAAAAAATCCACAAATACTTTACTCATTCCCCAGGACATATATCATTGAACTTAGCAGTGATTGTGCATTTAACTGCATTCATTGTGCTAGAAAAAATGGCTTGCAAAGAATTTCAAAATTTATCGATAAGGATAATTTATTCTCTTTTGTAGAAAAAAATAAATCATATCTTAAAGATTCTATTTTTATATTGGGTGGTTTTGGTGAACCTTTCTCGCATCCACAATTTTTTGAGATAACAAATTTTCTATCCAGGAACAATAGAGTTATTATAGAAACAAATGGTTCATATTTAACAAATGATTTTATGGATAAGTTCATCTCTCCTTCAAACATTAACATTGTTGTAAGCCTCGATGCCATTACCGAGGAGAGATATCGATCACTTGGTAAAAAAATGATGTTTCAGTTGCTTCTGCAAACTGTGAAACAATTACTTGAGAAATACCCTGAAAATATCTATATCTCGTTTGTCAGGATGACAGCTAATGATTTTGAAGTTGAAGATTTTTATGAGTATTTTAAGAAATATGAAAAAAATATTATATTCAGAAAATTCAATAGCTACTCTAAATCCATTGAAAATATGGAGGTTGCAGACCTGACTCCACCACGAAGGTTTGCATGTTTTCATGTAAGACGTGAGATCTTTATCCTTTCAGATGGCTCATTGTCTCTATGCTACAGTGATTATAACAAAAAAATGCTTGATCTTTGTATTTCAGATGATTTTGATAAGATACTTACAGCGTACAAAAACCAGTATCTTGCTCAGTTGAAAGAAGATTATCCAGAAATCTGCAAAGATTGCAATGAATTCTATACATATTTCTTTTAAATTTCTTAAGATTAGTGGTTAAATCCATATTTTCTGCCTGAATCTAATATTGCAGATAACAGATCTTGCTTTGTTAAATTTGAGAAACAAAAAACAGGAAAATATGTTTTAACTGGAATCTATTGTCCTTTTAATATTCCAGAGCTGGATAATTGGCGTATCTATTCTGATCAATATTTTAATTTTTATTAATTTTTTATTTGGAGGGGAAATTCTGACCAATTTTGAAAAAAATTGCGATAAAATACTCTCTTTTACTCTTATTTTACAGTGTAGACTGAAGTCCACGCGTTTACCATCAAAGGCATTAAAGGAAATAGATGGTTACCCGATGATAGTTTTTATTCAAAAAAGATTGAGCCTTTTGAAAGATAAAATAGACAATCTTGTACTTGCTATTCCAGAGGATGAATACGATGTGTTTAAAGATCTACTTCAGCCAGGGTTCTCACTGGTTACTGGCGATCATGAAGATGTCTTATCTCGCTTTGGAAGAGCATTTGAACTTTTCCCGGCAGATTACATGATACGAGCTACTGCTGATAATCCATTTGTCTCAATAAAAGTGATAAGCGATAATATAGATCTTCTTAAAAATAACTTTCAATCAGTTTCAAAATTACAATTATATGATTACCTAACAAGAGAGAATCTGCCCATTGGAGTACAAACAGAATTTATAAAAAATAATGCGTTCTGGAAGGCATTTGAAAAATCGGATAAAAGCTATCATCGAGAGCATGTGACGCCATATATTTATGAGAACCCAGATATTTTCAATATAGGAAAAGTACCGTTTCCAGGCTTTGAGTTGATAAGCGATGTTCGACTTACCGTCGATACAACTGAAGACTATAGCCTCATTTTAGGGATTATTGAAGAGTATAAAAAAAAATCTGGTAATGAAAGTGGCTTTACAAATGTTGAACGTAATCTAGATAAAAATAGTTTAAATAATAATAGCTGCGAAGGTAATTTAGATGATTCAGTTTTGAAGATTGACCTTGACGATATTTTAACGATATACAAAAAAAATAAATCAATTTTTAGAATAAATCAAGATATTATACAGAAGAATTATAAAGAATAGTTTGAATTCAAACCCAGGCAATTTTACCGATAAATAAGTATGAAAATTCTTCAGATAGCAGGCATAGGAAAACATTTTGGATCAGGGCATTTCAAGCGTCAAAAAATGCTTGAAAGAATTCTAATAGAAAAAGGTCACGATGCAAAAGTTATAACAATATCTACGAATAAAGAGATACTTCGAATAGATCTTAAAAATTATGATATCATCATAAAAGATACTCGAAATTCATCCTTTAAAGAAGATGGTTATTTTGGTAATAAACCTGTTATTGCATTTGATGATCTCTATAAATATCCCCTGTTTTTGGGGTATCGTTTTATACTTAATGCTATACCTTCATTGATAAAAATTGGAAATTGTATAAAATTTGAGTACCTTTTTCTTCCAAACCAGCAAGCATTCACCGATATTGATGAAAATACCCGACAGCCTGCGACAATTATAGCAAATAAAGAAAAAATCGAAGATAATTATAAAAATGGAAACGCAAAAAAGATTATTCTTGTTTCCTTTGGACTTCTTGATCCATATAACCTATCAGATAAAACTGCAAAACTTTTATCGGATCTTGTTGAAAATAGGGATACAAATTTTAATGAAATTATGAATTATGAGATAGTTTTCTTTTTACCTGAAGGCAAGTATGAGAAGGTGAGACAATATAGAGATGATGTAAAAAGAAAAAGATCGATATATATAAATTATGAAAATTTCAAGGTTTATAAAGCAGGGACCAGCGATTTTTTTGATTTCGTAAGATCTGCTTCAATTATTATAACACACTTTGGACTATTCTTTTTTGAAACTCTTACACAGGAAAAGAATATTATCTTAATTTCACCGACACCGTATCATTATAAGCTTTCAGAAAAGTTTTTCAAAGAAATTCATATAGGTTCAATAGATTCAATAAAACCCACAGATATCTATAAAAAAATTGAATTTTTCAATAAAAGCAAGATAGAATCAATCAGAAACCTGCCCAAACCAGATAACTGGCAAGCAACCAGCCTGCTTTTAAATATAATCTCATACATAGAGGATAACAAGCTCAAAATCCAGAACATAGCAACCTGTCCAATCTGCGAGAAGGAAAAGAGTAAAATCATTTCATTTAATGACAATTTTGATCTCGTATACTGCAAAAAGTGTAGAACAGTTAGAAAGGTAGACCTTTTGCCTGGCAAATCAAATACTAATATCGATGAATCTTACTACTATGATCAATACAGATCATTCTATGGGAAAACATACATAGAAGATAGGCAAAACATAAGAAAACTAAACGAAAGAAGACTTTCAAATATATCGCATAATCTTCAGAAGATTAACAAAACCACAATAAATGCTCTCGATTTTGGAGGAGCATTGGGATTTTTCTTAGATGATTTGAAAGATTATGCAGGTATCTATGGTAAAAAAGTAAATGGTTTCATCATTGAAATAAACAGGTATGCACTTGAATACTGTGAGAAAAAAGGTTATATGGGATTTTGCAGTATTGATGATTTGCTTGAAAGAACAGAACTAGAACAGAGTTTTGATTTGATCTCTTTCTGGTTTTGTCTGGAGCACATAGAAAATCTTCCAAAGATTATCCAGAAGACAAAAAGTCTTTTAAACACCGGAGGAATCCTTGCCATAAGCTTTCCTTCAACAAATGGACCTATGTTTCGTCTGAAAAAGAATAGAAAAAACTATATAAATTCAAGACCTCTGGATCATTATTTTGACTTTAATCCATTTAGTCTGCGAAAATTTTTGGAAAAAGCTGGTTTTGGTTTTATAAAGTTTGATATCCCTTCGATACATCTTGATAGATTTATTGAAGGTTCAAACAGTACTATAAAACTTTTATATAAGCTTAATCTTTTGAATGAAAATAACTACAGACAATTTTGTAAAAAACACACCTCTGGAGATATCTGTGAGATATATATGTATAAAAGATAAAAGCTCTTTTAAACTTTTACTTGAACTTTTTTTAATTTTTATTTTATTATTTCTCTTATTTATCTCTCTTCTATTTATTTTTTTGTCATCTTTTTCACAAACTATCATAGCTAAAGATTTTGAATGCTTCAACCAGAAAATTTTGTTCGATGACTTTAAAATAGATATCAAATATGATCCTATTTTAGACCAGTATATCTTTATAAATCTTGTAAACAACGATAGGTTGGTTGTGGATTCATCTGGCATTTGTGTTTATAAATACACAATAGTATCGTTGACTTCTGAAATTTTAATAATCGATAATCAATTTGTCTTACCTGATGAACTTGTGTTTAAGCTATATAAGAAATTTTTTGTTCCAGTGGAGAATAATTCGGTTTATGATAGCTGGTTTCAAGATTATTTAAGTTTAGTGAGTCAAAAGGCGATTCAGTCAATAAAAGATGAAACCAAAATAGATAAAAATAATGCAAAAGATGGTATAGACAAAGAAAATGAACAGAATACGCAGGATAATGAGAATAGCACTAATGATGATAGCGCTAAAGTAGATAAAAGCAATAGCTCAAACCAGAATACAAAAGAAAATCAGGTACAAAAAGATCTAAATACATTTTATTCATTTGCAGAGGCAAAAATAGTTGATTTTAAGGTCATTTCGTTTATTATCATAGATGCAGGGCATGGAGGAACTGATCCTGGCGCCATTAAAGGAAAAGTATACGAGAAGGATATAAATCTTAAAGTTGCATTGAAACTTAAAAAGATCCTTCAAGGTAAATTTCCCTATCTTAATATTTACATGACACGTGAAAATGACTCAAACATATCACTTGAAGATAGAGTAAAATTTGCAAATAAATATATAACAGAATCACAGAATGGAATCTTCGTTTCTCTTCACTCAAACGCAAATCCATATTCTTCAAAAAAAAGTGGACTTGAAATTTATTATCTAGATTATGATGTTGTTGATGAAAAGATAAAAGACCTTGTAAAATATGAAAATAAAGAAGTTGGAGATACTTTTTTAGGAACTATAATAAATAGACTGTTAAATGAACAGCTCATTTTTGAGTCTCAAAAACTTGCATCTTTTTTATTTTCTGCTTTTAAATCAAATATAAAAGAGATACCTATCTTATTTGTTAGAGGTGCACCATTTTATGTTCTTGCATACACAGAGATGCCTTCTGTGCTTATTGAGATGGGTTATATAACAAACCAGAATGACTTAAATACAATGCAGTCAGATAAGTTTATTGATAGTTTTGCTATTTCCGTAAGTTCAGGTATTGAGCAATTTATTAAGGAGTATACGATAAGTGAAGGATTTAAAAAGATTCAATAATTCAAAAATTTTTGCTTCAAAAAAAAAATCAAATTCAATGTTCTCTTCAAAAATCAGGAAGTTTGATTTTCCCATTTTCTCAAAAAGCATGAAACATGAAACTAAAAAAGATACAAATTTCAAAAAATATAATAAGTCTATCCTGATACTTTTTCTTTCAATTCTAATCATATTTTTCATATATTTTGTTTATACAGGTATTTCTACACACAAGACAACACTTTACTATTTGACACCAGAAATGAAGATTAAATCTGAAAAACAGATAATACCTAAAAATATGAATCTTTTACAGATTACCCGTTTTTATTTTGACGGACCCATAAATGTTAAAAATTTTAAGAAGGATATATTTCAACTGATGGAAGTTGATAATGTCTATATCGATAATAATACATTTAAGATTGTTTTATCAATGAATTCAAGTCTTTTATTTATGAATTATGATAAAACAACACAAAATCTTATGGCAAAAGCCACATTCGATTCCCTAAAAAATTTTAAAGATTTGAGAAAAATAAGCAAAATTGAATTTTTTATTAACAATAATATTCTATATCTATCTTATCCGGAAGATAAATAAAGATACAACAGTCCAGAATAAAAAATCCGGAAATATTAAAACAGTATATAAATCCTGTATAGAGATTTAAAATTGATAACGAGAAATCAAAAAATAGAAAATTGATTTTATTAAAAAAAAGATTTCATTGTAATAAATTAGAGAAATCTATGATAAATCTTGAGAAGTATTTAAGAATCATACTCATAAGGATTAACAGTGTATATGGAATATTCAAAATTTGCAAGGGAAAAAGGAATCTTATCTATCTAATTTATTTGAAGGAAAAAGTATGAAATTTGACGAATTTATCTATAACCAACCAGATATGTCGGTTTTATCAGATAAACTTAAGAATCTAATCCAAAATTTTAAAAATTCATCAAGTTTTGAGGAACAGGATCAGGTTTTAAGTAAAATAAATGAGTTAAGAAAACATTTCGAAACTATGTCTAACATAGCTTTTGTTCGTTATACAAAAAATACTTTTGATAAATATTTTGAGCAACAACAAAATTATTTTGATGAAATTAATCCAATATATGAAAATATGATTGGCGAATTTTATAAAGCTTTATTACAAACTAAATTTAAACCTCAATTACAAAAAAAATATGGAAATCAGATATTTAATATTGCAAATGCCAGAATTAAAACTACTTCTTCAGAAGTTCTGGATGAGCTAAAACTTGAAAATAAACTTACTTCAGAATATAGAAAAATCTTATCTCAGGCTAAAATACCTTTTGATAAAAAAGAAAATACCTTATCCCAAATGGTTTATTATTTTTATTCTCAAGATCGAAGCATAAGAAAGTCATCAAATAAAGCATATTGGGATTTTTTTGAAAAGCATTCAGATCAGTTTTCTTCTATTTATGACAAACTTGTTAAAACAAGAACCAGTATTGCTAAAAAACTAGGATTTAATAACTTTATAGAACTTGCTTACTTTCGACTTAACAGAACAGACTATAATTCTGACGATGTTCGAATATATAGAGACGAAGTAAAAAAATATATTGTTCCACTCTCACAAAAAATATATGAAAAACAAAAGAAAAGGCTCGGATTGGAAAAGCTAAATTATTACGATGAACCTATATTTTATAAATCTGGGAATCCAATTCCTGAAGGTAGTTCAAAAGATCTTCTTGAAAAAGCTAAAAAAATGTATGATGAATTATCCGCTGAAACTTCTGATTTTTACAGATATATGCTTTGCAACGATCTTTTAGATGTTGAAAGCAGAGCAGGGAAAGCTCCAATAGGCTACTGCACGTTTATTTCAGATTATCGCAGCCCTTTTATTTTCGCGAATTTCAATGGAACTATCGGAGATGTCGGTGTCTTAACTCATGAAGCAGGGCATGCATTTCAAGTATTCAACTGTCAAGATCATTTTTTTCCAGAATACTATTTCCCAACATATGAAGCAGCTGAAATTTATTCTATGAGTATGCAATTTTTTACCTATCCATGGATAAAACTATTTTTTGGTGATAAAAAAGAAAAATATTTTTACCAGCACATTTCTTCAGCTATCAATAGTATACCTTATGGGGTATCAGTGGATGAATTTCAACATTTTGTCTATGAAAATCCTGGTTGTCCTTCTCTTGAAAGAAACAAAAAATGGATTGAAATAATTAAAAAATATAATCCTCACACAGATTATTCAGAAAATCCAGATCTGGAAAAGGGGATCTCATGGTACAGACAAACACATATCTTTGAAGTACCTTTTTATTATATAGATTATACTTTAGCTCAAATTTGTGCAATTCAATTCTGGATTAAAATGGAAAGAGATAAAAAATCTTGTTGGAAAGACTATTTAAATATTTGCAAAATAGGTGGTAGTAAATCATTTTTAGAAATATTAAAAGAAGGCAATCTTGAGTCTCCATTTAAATTATCTTGTATGAAAAATGTTTCAATTTTTCTTCAAGATTACATTGATTCCATTGATGATTTAAAGATAGACTTTTAAAATATATACCTTATTTCAGGAGCGCCATATATTTTTAAAATATTATTGACTATTTGTTGTAAATATTTTATAAATAAGTGAGTAAAAATGTTAATTTTTACGGAGGGGATTTCCGATATTATGACTAAAATTAAAGGAGCTGAAAGATGAAACGATGGAGCATTTTATTTTCAATATTGTTGGTTTTCATCCTTGTAACACCAGTTCTTGCAGAAAGAAACTTTCTTATAGACTTTAACAATTTGGAAAATACAGAGTTAGACATAGTCAAAATAGCTGGACCTAATGCTTTTCAGTCAGTTAAAACTGATGAGGAAAGAAAGAATCTTCTTATTAGCCTTGAACCCAAAAATTGGGAAGTTCAACTCTCTCCTTCTTCCAGAACTATTGAGAATATTACAAACTCATATGTCCAGACAGTTAAAGTTACAAGAGGGCAGTATGCAGGGCAAACTGTTCTTGGAGCCAGGATTCATTTCCCTACAGAAAAATACAATGCATGGGCAAAGGTTATTCCTCCATATGAAATCCCTTCATATGAACCATCCAATGATCAGGATACTATAGGCAACAAATATGTTGGAAAAGGTGTTTTGAGAAATGTTGGTGCCATTAAGAATTTAATGGTTACAGTTCGAGGATTAAATTTCCCACATTCCCTTACCATCAGACTCAAAAACCAGAATGATGAGTATATTGATTTCTTTGTTGGTTATCTTGATTTTGCTGGTTTTATCACAATCACTATCGATAACCCAAACTACATTTCAGATGTTAGAAAAAGAATGCTTAAAAAATATCCTCTTTATCCAGTTGAAGAGCCATATATAAAGTTAGATTCATTTATTGTATATCGTCATGGAGATCAAATCGGTGGAGATTTCTTGCTTTATGTTAAATCTATTGAGATGATTTACGATCTTGCTATACTCAAACAAGAACAAGAAATAGATGATGAAGAGATATGGCATATCCTTCGTGACAGAAGAGAAGCAAAGAAAAGAGCTGAAGCTGCAAGAGTAGGTATCATTCAGCTTCTCAGATGGGAAGAACAACAGAAGATGGCTACTGAGTCCTCTACAGAACAACCAGCCACCAAATAGATATTTATTTAAGCTCCTTATGCCGGGTTATACCCGGCATTTTTTTTGCTATCTATCCTGGATTAAGTCATTCACAGTAAATTATTTGTATTGAAAATTTAAATATTGAATGTAATTTATACCAGATCAAATAATATTTTAAGGATTTTATGTGAATTTATTCTCAAAGATCAAAGAACTTTTTTCAAAGTCGGATGATCTAAAAGAGATAGAAAAGAACCTTCTACTTGCTGATTTTGATTATGAACTCACTCAAAATCTTCTTGAGATAGTTAAAAAATTTCCAAAAGAGCAACGAGAAGAAAAACTCAGGCAAACTCTCTCGAATCTTATTATTATTGATGAAAATCCTATTATTGAGAATAAATTAAATGTTATACTAATTGCTGGAGTCAATGGTGTTGGTAAAACTACAGCCATCTCAAAACTTGCAAATTTTTATCTCAATAAGAATAAAACCATTCTTCTTGCAGCTGCTGATACATACAGGGCAGCAGCTATAGAGCAGTTATCTCATTGGGCTGATAGGTTGAAAATAGATTTAGTCAAACAAAAGCAGGGAGCTGATCCTGCTGCTGTAGTCTTTGATGCAATAGATAAATCAATAGGTAACAATAAGAGTAAATATGATATCCTTATAATAGATACTGCTGGCCGACTTCAAAACAAGGAAGAACTTATGCAGCAGTTGCAAAAAATAAATAAGGTTATAGATAAGAAAAAGACTCAATCTTTAGACTTAATTAACTGTAAGAGTATACTCATTATTGATGCTACTCTTGGGAAGAACTCAATAACTCAAGCTGAAATATTTCATAAGATGATTCATCTTGACGCATTTGCCCTGACAAAACTCGATTCTACTGCAAAAGGAGGTGCTATATTCACGATAAGTCACAAACTGAACCTTCCGTTAGCTTTTATATCTTTTGGAGAAAAGATCGAAAATTATATGGATTCTTCAGCACCGGAATTTAAAGAAACCATTTTAAATAAGATTTAATTCTATGTTTTTTTTAATAATTCTAACCATTTAAAATCTTATTTTGTTATCAGCTAATATAAACAAGAGTAAATTTTTTTAGCTAGGCCTTTATTTAAAATTTCATGTAATTCCAAATTATTAGAGGAAAATATGAACTATTTTGATTGGTTTTTTATTGCGATTATCATAGCCTTTTCCATCAAATCAATAGTCAATGGGTTCGTAAAAGAAATTATATTTGTTTTGAATATAATAATATCTATTCTTCTGGCTTTTGTAGTTTCTCCATATCTGGCATCATTTCTCCAATCAAAAGGATTTAATTTCTCTTTTGTAAAAACATTATCTATAGTTCTTTCATTTATAGCATTTTTTTTAATCTTAACTTTACTTACAAAACCTATCAAAATGCTTATCACTGAACAATTTGATAAATCCAACCTTGAATCAATCGATAAATTATCCGGTTTTATTTTTGGCATTATTCAGGGTTTATTTATATGTATCCTGATATTGATAATCTATGAAATTGGTATTAGAAAAATCAAATTTGAAGCCTTAAATAAGCTTATTGAAAGTTCGTTTTCTTATAAATTCTATGCAACAAATATTGCAAAATTACCAATTGTAAAAAATATTTTAAAACCTTGATTTAAATAACTTTCGATTTAAAAACGCTGGCTTTTAGCTTGAACTTTGAAATAATTATCATTGCTCAAAATAAAACTTATTTTAGTGATTTGATTTGCAATTCAATCAAGTCTGACTTTAAGAGCTAATATTATAAAGTTTTTTAAAGCTTTTAGTTCTAAGACCAGCTTTTATATAGAATAATTACTATTAAGCAAAATTATAAAAACAAAGAAATGAACATAAGAACATTAGAAAAATTAGATTTTAAAAATATAATTGACCTTCACAAACAGTACATAAACACCATATATGGCAGGGAAAGACTTTCAAATATTGAGTTTTTCAAGGATAAAAAGCAGCTGGAAGAAGAATTATTTCTGGTCGATGAAATCCTTGCATTTATAATTTCCGGTAAAAAGCTTGACATATACGGTTTCCCGGACATACGTAATTCCATTGGACTACTTAAAGGTGGTTTTACTCTTGAAGTGCCTGATGCATTTGATTTTTTTAACTTTTTGTGCAGCGCTGATAGACTTATAAAAAACATAAACAGGATAGATACTCCTATCTTTTCAAGTAGATTCAGAACAAATTTTACTTTTACAACTCTGGTAAGTGAAGTTGAAAAGATCTTTACATCCGATGGACAGATATCTGATAAAGCTTCTGCAAGACTTGAAAAAACCAGAAAAGAGATTAAAAATCTTACTCTATCTTTTGATTCAATATTAAACTCTTCTGTCAACAAGTATAAAGATTCACTTGTGTCTGATAACTATATCATTAAGGATAATAGATATTTACTTCCCGTTAAGACAAACAGGATTAAGTCGGTAAATGGAATTATAGCAGGGTATTCAGACTCCGGTCATACTATATTTATTGAACCAATTGAGATTGTTGAATATAATAATAAATTTTATGAGCTAAAAGCAGAAGAAGAAGATGAGATTTCCCGAATCCTTTTTGTGATCTGCGAAAAATATAGGGCATCACTCGAAAACATAAACTGGTTTATTGAAAAACTTGGGTATCTTGATTTTTCATATGGAAAAGCTCTGTGTGCCTTTGATAAAAAATTTAGCAGAATTGAAATTTCGGATGAAAAAAACTTCAGGCTCATCCAATTTTATCATCCCAGTTTACTAAATCCAGTAAAGAATAATCTTGAATTTGGAGGTGATAAAAACTTTGTCATAATAACAGGACCAAATACTGGTGGAAAATCTGTACTGTTGAAGGCTGTTGGAATCATTCAACTATTATTTCAAGCTGGTTTTTTTACTCCAACTTCAATAGGTTCTTCTCTACCAATAATGGATGATATTCTTGTGGATATAGGAGATCTGCAATCCATTGAAGAATCTTTATCCACATTTTCATCTCATATTTTAACAATTAATGAAATACTTTCAAAAGCAAATAATAAGACTTTAGTGCTAATTGATGAACTTGGCACTGCCACTTCCCCCCTGGAAGGAGAAGCTTTAGCAATATCAATTCTGCAACATTTAATCCAAAAGAAAGCTTATGGAATTATAACATCACATTTTGATAATCTTAAAGTATTTGCAATGCAAAACGAAAATACACTTATCGGAAGCATGGGATTCGACGAAAAACAACTTGTTCCTAGGTACATTTTAATGATGAATATACCAGGCTCCTCATATGCTTTTGATATAGCAAAAAAACTCGGTTTGCCTGATGATATTATTTCTAATGCAAAAAATCTTGTCTCCTTTAATAAAGAAAGTGATACAGTTATAAAAAAGCTCTCCCAGCTTTATTTAGAATTAAAAGAAAAAATGGAGATCATTGAAAATAAAGAATATGAACTTTCAAAAAGAGAATCAGAGATTAAGATTCTTAAAGAAAAATATGATAAGACTGAGAGAACTATCAGAAAAGAGTTTGAACAGGAATTTCAAGAAAAGTTTAAACAATTTAGAAAAGAAATAGAACAGGAAATAGCTTCTCTTAAAAAAGAAGGATATCAAAAAGATTCATCTAAAAATATAGCCTCAATGATGGATAAATATAAAGAAAGTTTGGAAGGGAATGCTGGAACTTTTGATAATTCAGGCTATAATAGAGATGTTGAAAATATGGAGAAAAAGAACTATATTGATTCATCTAGAATAAACTCTTCTATAAATATGCAATCCTCTTTAAAGATTGGGGATAGGGTAGATGTTAAGTTGTTTGGTAAAAAAGGAGTTATTACAGAAATAGGAGATAAAAAAGCTAAAGTTAAAATAGATAATTTCATATTTGAGATTCCAATATTCGATCTTATTAAAATAAGAGAAAAAGAAGAGTCAAAATCACAAAAGACTAATAACTCTTATGTTCCAGCTAAAAATATTCCTATGACACTAGATATCAGAGGCAAAAGTGTTGCTGAAGCTGAAGAAATATTAAATGAGTATTTTAATCAACTTGCCTTAACAAATCATAAAAAAGTTTACATAATTCATGGGAAAGGTTTAGGTATACTATCAGAATTTGTGCATGACTACTTGAAAAATATAAAAATTGTCGATTCTTTTTCTTTTGCAAAACCAGAAGAAGGAGGTACAGGATGTACCATAGTAATTTTAAAAAATTAGAAGATCTTAAATCTATTGCAGAAAAGACCTTAAATTATGATGTTTTGCTTGAAAGTGTCAATTCTATCTTAAATGAAAAATGGTGTGAATCAATTAAACTTGGTTCGGAAGTTGAAGATAACAAATTTGAAGAGCTTTCTTTTGTGAGAAATACATTCGACAAGAAACTCAGATTTAAAATAGGTGGATGTGGAGCTAAAAATGATATTAGAGTTGTATTTCAAAATAAAGTTGATGTAATAACTTTGCCTATGGCAGAATCAAGATATGCAATCGAAAATTTTCTTGAAAATATAGAGATCTATAGAAAAACCCAAACACCATTTCCAATCCTTGCTATGAATATAGAAACGATGACCATTGCAAATAATTTACCTGATGTAAAGGATCTACTTTCAAATTTTTCTTCATTTACAATAGGAAGGAGCGATCTTTCAGGATCAATGAATGTAAATGTTAATGATCCTTTAGTGGATAAAAAAATTTCTGAAATCCTTGATTTCATTCATCATAATTTTCCTACAGCAAAAATTTCTATTGGAGGAAAAATTACACCAAAAGCAGCTATACATCTATATGAAAATTTCAAAGATCAATTTAATTTTCTAAATACAAAATTTATATATATTTTACCTGATGAAAATATTGAGGTAATTGTACTAAAAGCTCTTGAGCTTGAGATCTTATTATATGCACTTTTCTATTATAATGATTACAGAAATAAAGATGAGTTTATAGATTTTGCGAAAAATAATATGAATAGAATGAATTCATAGTTTAATCTAAATATTTAAGGATTTTTTATGTATAGAGTAGTTGTAGGTATTGAAGTTCATGTACAAATAAAAACAAAAACAAAAGCTTTTTGCAGGTGTTTAAATACTATATCAATCGAACCAAATAAAAATATATGCCCTATCTGTATTGGTGAACCTGGCACTCTTCCAGAACTTAATAGACAGATGGTTATCAAATCTTTAACAGCAGCTTTAGCTTTGCATTGCAAAATTAATGAGACATTTCATTTCGATAGAAAAAATTATTTTTATCCTGATCTTCCTAAAGGTTATCAGATAACTCAATATGAAGTACCAATAGGATATGATGGTTATCTAACAATCTTCACTGATGATTCTTCAAAAAAGATTGGCATAGAGAGGATCCATATGGAAGAAGACACAGGAAAAATGTTACATGATTATCAATACTCTACCACTTTGATTGACTACAATAGAGCAGGGATCCCACTGGTTGAGATAGTCTCTAAACCAGATATGGGAAATTCAGATGAAGCGGTAGCATATGTAAAGATGCTAAAAAGAACTCTTGAATACCTTGAAGTTTCAGATTGTTCACTTGAATCTGGATCAATGAGATGTGATATTAATATATCTGTTAATAAAGAAAATACTCCTCTTTCACATAAAGTTGAGATAAAAAATCTTAATTCGTTTAATGCAATAAAAAAATCCATAGAATACGAAATAAAAAGACAGACTGAAAATTTAGATAAAGGTCTTAGTATTGAAACTGAAACAAGACTTTTCAACACACAAACCAATAAGACCGAAGTTATGAGAACTAAAGAGTTAGCTGCAGACTATAGATACTTTCGAGAACCAGATATACCTGATATAACAATAGGAAAAGAAGATTTTTTAACAGGTCAAAAGGCAATAAAAGAGCTGCCTGAAGATATGATAAAAAGATTTAGAAAGGATTATTCCCTTACACTTTATTTATCAGATCTTCTAACATCTGATAAAAAGATAGCAGAATATTTTGAAAAAACTGCTAAGATATGTAATGAACCTTTGAAAACTGCAAATATTATCACAACTGAAATATTTGGCTTTTTGAATGATAATTCTATTTCAATAGATAAGATAAAATTGACTCCAGAAGATCTTGCTGAACTTATTGGTTTGATTTCAAAAAATAAAATTTCATATAAAGCATTTAAAGACAGGATAAATGACCTTCTAAGTGGTAATCTTGATATTGAAAGTTTTATTTTAGAATCAGCAATAGTTACAGATGACATAAAAATTGCAGAAGTCGTAAATAAAGTCATTAATGAGCAGAACGATGCAGTAGAGAAATACCTTAAAGGAAAGGAAAGTGTATTTATGTTTATTGTTGGACAGGTCATGAAAGAGCTTAAAGGAACAGGAGAAATAGAAAAAGTCAAATTGCTCATTAAAGAAAAACTTGATTTATTAGCCAGGAATCAAAAACCTGAGCAATAAACGTGGTAATATAGCAGCAAAGAACTTTACTTTTTTTCCAAATTTATTTAGCCTTATTGTAGAGAGCTAAATTTCTATATAAAATATTAGTAATAATATATGTTAAAAGAAGGTTTTATGAAACATTTAAATAGTGATAAGGTTTATAAATATATACCTAAAGATCAAAAAGAGAATGAAAAGGCAAGACAACCTGCAAATAATACTATTGCGAAACCAAATAATACTGAAACTTCCAGGGAGGAGCTTAACTCTAAAAACAGAACATTCAGTAATGTGAAAAATAATCCTGATTTAAATAAAAATCATCCTGATGATAAAAACAATAATTATAAAAATGATAAAAACCCTGACTTTAGTGCAAATAATGATAGAAAATACAATTTGAATTCTTCTTCAAACAATAATAATCACTTTGATTATAATGTGGAAGACAAAAACCAGGATTACGAAAATCACTTTTATTATAAACATAATAAGCATACAATTGATGAAAAAAGGTTAAATCAAAAAAAAAGGTTTACACATTATACACCAGCATCTAACAATAAATATTTCAACAATAAATCGCAAAAAACAAATATTTTTTGTTCAAGATGTAATAAGGAACTTTATGACCTTCTAAATAGTTTCTACAATGAAGAAAAAAATGAATATTACTGTTTTGATTGTGCTTTAGCTGAAGTTAAGGAAAAATTACAACCTGATCCGAAAAACAGGATAATATATCTCGGAGCTGGCACTTTTGGAGAAGTAAAAGAAATTAAAAGTGAAAAAAAATTTATGATTCTTAAAAGAATTCGATATTTAAAACCAAAATTTGAAAAGTTTGCTGTTAATTATTTACCAAACGAAGATGAATGATTACAGATCATAATATTAATTAAATATAGATTTAAGAATAATTTGAATCTATAGAAAAAAAATATTTTAAGGTAGCAAAGTGAATAAATGTTTTAATCTGGAAAAAAGGTCGAAAAATAGCAAAGCACGAGCAGGAAAACTGATACTGCCGCATGGAGAAGTGGAAACTCCAATATTTATGCCAGTTGGAACTACTGGAACTATTAAAGCGTGTACATGGGAACAGATAAAAGAATTGGATTATAAATTAATTCTTGGGAATACATATCATCTATATTTAAGACCTGGTAAAGAGGTTCTGGACCATTTTAATGGCCTTCATAATTTTACTACCTGGGATAGAAATATTCTAACAGATTCTGGTGGATTTCAAGTATTTTCATTAAGTGATTTTAGAAAAGTTACAGATGAGGGTGTCATATTTGCTTCAGTAATTGACGGTTCCAAGCATTATTTCACTCCTGAATCAGTCATTCAGTTTGAAAATACTATTGGATCAGATATTATGATGCCTCTTGATGAATGCACTCCAATACCAATAGATTATGATATTGCTAAAAAAGCCATGAATAGAACTTTTAACTGGCTTATAAGATCAAAAAAAGAGTGGGAAGAAAAGGTTTTAACTTCAAATAAAATGCATTATCTTTTTGGTATTATTCAAGGTAATCGTTATTTTGATTTGAGAAAACTTTCGGCAATAAAAACAACAGAACTTGATCTACCTGGTTATGCTATTGGTGGACTTTCAGTTGGTGAAGATAAACAAACGATGTATGATATTATTGAGTTTCTCGATGATTTAATCCCGCTGGAAAAGCCGAGATACCTTATGGGAGTTGGTAAACCAGAAGATATTCTTGAAGCAGTAGCAAGAGGAGTTGACATGTTGGATTGTATTTTTCCAACAAGAGCTGGAAGAAATGGTTCATTCTTTACAAAATATGGGCAGAAAAGCATTAAAAATATGTCATATAAATTTTCAGAGCAGCCTCTTGATTCAGAATGCAATTGTTATGCATGCAAAAATTTCACAAGTTCCTATATACGACATCTCTTTAGATCCGGTGAAATAACTGCTATGACTTTGCTTTCAATACATAATCTAGCATTTCTAAAAAGGCTTACTGAAAACATAAGAGTTGCTATCCTGGAAGATAGGTTTGAAGTTTTTAAGAATGATTTTTTAAATAGTTATCATCAAAAAGAAAGTGAATATTGATCATTATTTTCTATTTTTTTCATGGATAGAACAATCATATTTATTAGCATGTTTAAAAAGGAATTCAAGAAGATTAGAGTGGATAATTAAATAAATACAATGAATAATAAAACGACATGAATAAAATAATGCATAAAGAAATGCAAAATACTATTTAATGAGGACAAAATATGGATAAATCAATTGATCAAAATCAAACTTCAAAAAGAATATTGAAGATTAATGATAAGGAAATAATTCTTATAGGAACAGCTCATGTGTCTGATCGAAGTGTTAAAGAGGTAAGAGAAGCAATAGAAGAATATAAACCTGACTCAATAGCAGTAGAGTTATGTCAATCAAGATTTGATTCTTTAAAAGATAAGAATAGATGGGAAAACCTTGATATCATTAAAGTCATAAAACAAGGGCAGGGGTTTTTATTATTTACATCCATGATTTTATCTTCTTTTCAGAAACGAATTGGTCTTGACCTTGGGACCAACCCTGGTGAAGAGATGATAACAGCTATACAAATGGCTGAAGAAAAAAATCTTCCAATAATACTTGCAGATAGGGATATAAACACTACTTTAAAAAGAGCATGGGCTCTTTCAAAATTTAAGGATAAGATAAAAATTATAGATTTAATAATTGAAAGCATTTTTACCAGGGAAAAAGTAACAGAAGAAGAGGTCAAAGATCTGCTGGAAAACAATGATTTGCTTTCTTCCATGATGGACGAATTTTCTCAACAGCTACCATCTGTGAAAAAAGTATTAATAGATGAAAGAGATACATTTATTGCTGAAAAAATAAAGAACGCAAATGGTAAAAAAATACTTGCAGTAGTTGGTAAAGGGCACCTTGATGGAATAGTAAAAAAGATAGAATCCAATTATGATTATGATCCTTCAATAGAGACTGTTCCAGCAAAAAAAGGAAAGACCTCGCTAATTGGTTGGCTTTTGACAATATTAATCTTAGGAATATTTGCAGCTGGCTTTTTTACAAAGGGTCCCAAAGTGGGTATAGAAATGTTGAAATACTGGGTATTAATAAGTGGATTTTGCTGTTCAGTCTCTGCTCTTTTAGTGATGGCTCATCCACTAACTATTTTATCAGCCTGGCTTATCGCTCCAATAACAACGCTAAATCCGGTAATTGGAGCTGGTATGTTTTTATCAATAATTGAAGCAGTTTTACGTAAGCCAAAAGTTGCTGATTTTGAAAATATTTCAGAAGATGTAACAAAATTTAAGGGTTTTTTCAAAAATCGGATATTAAGAATACTTGTCATCTTTATAGTTACATCAATAGGAGCTTCTATAGGAACTTTTATAGGAATTCCATGGATAACATCACTTTTAAAATAGCGATATAATTAAATATGGATTAAATTTCCTTTAAGTAGTCAGGTATATTAAATGGAATTATACTTTATTATAATCAAATAACCATATAGATATGATTATTTATAACTATTATTTTACAAATAAATTGTTATACAACATTGTTTGAAAAATATTAAACATAAAAATAAAGCATATGGGCATCAAAACAAATATTATTGATCTTGCAAATTTTAAGAATCTCTCAGAAGATACTATTAAAGAAAAAATGTTAAAAGCAATAGAGCAAATAAATAAAGGCGAAGTAATAGCCTTTCCAACTGAAACAGTCTACGGGCTTGGAGCAAATGCTTTTAATGAAACAGCTGTTGAAAAAATATTTAAAATTAAAGGCAGACCAGCTGATAATCCACTAATAGTGCATGTTTGTTCCATCAAACAAGCTGAATCTATTATAGATTTTAATGATTTCATATATAAAAACAATAATAACAAAAATACTGAAACAATAAGAGATGAAAATCAAAATAAAAAAGATAATATTAACTTTCAATTTTTAAGCAAAAAAGTGCTTTTAGATAGATTTCAAAAAGCTCAATCTCTATGGCCTGGACCTATTTCATTTATATTTCCTGCAAAAAAAGATAAGATACCTTCAATAGTCAGAGGTGGTTTATCAACGATTGCAATAAGGTTACCAGATCATTTATTGGCTCAAGTATTGATAAAAAACTCTTTTCCTCTTGCTGCACCTTCAGCAAATATTTCTGGCAAACCTTCCTGCACAAATTCTATAGATGTTATTAACGATTTTAACGGTAAAATCTCATATGTTATCGATGGTGGACATAGTGTATATGGTATAGAATCAACCGTAGTAGATTGCACTTCTATAATACCAACCATCCTGCGACCTGGATTTATAACTCAAGAAGATCTATATCCTATATTTTCAGATATTGAATATAGTGATGCTTTAAATTACAACATAATTGAAAAAGATGGTTCTTTAAAAAGTTCACCAAAATCACCTGGGATGAAATATACTCACTACAAACCAGAAGCAAAAGTTGTACTTCTTGGAAAAAACGAAGATAAATATTTCCTGTCAAATATAGCAAAATCAAGCAGCAAAAAGATTTATATGATGAAGTCTCTGGATTTTTCTTTTGATATAAATAATAACGAACCTTTTAAAAATTTAAAAAACAAGAAAATTCTTATATTAAAGCATTCAGATCTCTTTGATCCATTATTTGAAATCATAGAAAGATTCTCATCAGATACAAAAATTATAAATTTTTTAGATTCTTATAGCTTTGCACAAAAATTTTATGCCTTATTCAGACAGGCTGATAGAGAAAATAGAGAATATATCTTTATTGAACCTTATGGATTTTCAGGATTTGAACTTGCAATAATGAATAGACTTCAAAAGGCAATGGATGAGATATGGACTTTTTAACCATAGAAAATGAAGTTGAATCAGAGTATAGAATCCAGCGATCAAGATTTATTGGTTTTTTATTTCCAATAAAAAATCAGGATGATTTTTATAATAAATATTGTAATATAAAAAAAATATACTTCGATTCGACTCATATTGCTTTTGCTTATAGGTTAATTGATAAAGGAAATAATATAGTAGAACATTACAGTGATGATGGAGAACCTGCTAAAACTGCTGGATATCCTTTATTATATATTTTAAAACAAAAGAAACTAATTCAAGCAGGAACTCTAGTTGTAAGATATTTTGGTGGAATTAAACTTGGAACCGGAGGTCTTTCTAAAGCTTATTCTACAACTTTAATAAATGCTTTAAATTCAGTAGAACTTATGATTTTCCAGAAAAGAATCGATATAAAAGCTATAACAGTCAATGATAAACAGTACAAGCTTGTTGAGATCTGTAAAAAATTAAATGCCAATAACTTAAGGATCGAATATTTAGAAGATCGAACTATAATTTACTTTACAATTGCTGAATCAAATCTTGAAATTCTTAAAAATAAGCTAAATTTTGATAGGGATATTGAAATCAATATAATTTGAAAAAACTAAATAAATATCAAAAGAAAATGAAAAAATATATTCAACTATAATATCAAAAGAAGAAAAAAACTATGCATTAATAGTTTTTGAAAATTGGGAGAAAAAAATGTCAGATAATTTTAGTAAAAACAAAATCTCTTTCGAGGGAGAAAGAAAAACTGCTGCAATAATAGACTTAAATGCTATTAGAAAAAATATAACGGGTATCAAAAATAAAGTTGGTGAAAATGTTTTGATATGCCCTGCTGTTAAAGCAAATGCATATGGGCATGGAGCAGTAGAGATCTCTAAAATGTTTGAAAAGGAAAAATTAGCAAATTATCTGGGTGTTGCAACCGTAGAAGAAGGAGTTGAACTTCGTAATGCAGGAATAAAACTGCCAATACTTCTATTTGGTGTAACATTTAAAGATCAGCTAAATCTATCTATCAAAAATGATCTGACTCTTGCCGTAGTTAATATGCAAACTTTAATGGAAACTGTTGAAATTGCAAAAAAAATGAATAAAAGAGCTACGATTCATCTCAAGGTAGATACTGGAATGGGGAGAATCGGTTGCAAGCCATCTGAAGCCTTAAATATAGTTAAAAATGCATACAACTATAAAGACTTTGTGTATCTTGAAGGTCTCTTTACACATTTTCCAAAATCGGACGAAAAAGATAAAACATTTTCATACAAACAAATAGAGATTTTCAAAAGTTTGAAACAACAAATCGAAAAAGAAAATATTCATATACCAATCTATCATATGGCTAACTCTGGTGCAATTCTGGATCTAAAAGAAAGTTATTTTGATATGGTAAGACCTGGGGTTATGGCATATGGGTATTATCCGTCTGATGAAACAACTGAATCTATTAAATTATATCCTTCAATGCAAGTTAGAACAGAGATTGCTTTTATAAAAAAAGTGGAAAGTGGAACTCCAATTTCTTATGGCGGAATATATGTGGCACAAACAGATAGATATATAGCATCTTTGCCAATAGGTTATGCTGATGGCATTAATAGACTTCTTTCAAATAAACATAATGTTTTGATAAATGGTAAACAATATAAAATCGCAGGTAGAATATGTATGGACCAGATTATGGTAGATCTCTGTGATGATTTTTATGATGTAGGAACACAGGTAATTATTTTTGGCTATGATACAATTACAGCATCAGATGTAGCTCGTGAAGTTGAAACCATACCATATGAGGTAACTTGCTGGATAAGTAAGAGAGTAAAAAGATACTATATCAACAATTAAAAATAAATTTGGATATTTATCTTTTTAAATAGATTTTCAATCATTTCATTTTCATTGCATCTTTAATTCTTCTTTAATTTTTCCTGAATTGTTTTCCAAAATTTTATCTAAATTATTGAATTTTCAAATGGATATAGATATAGATATGTTTGAAGGTAAGTGTCTTAATTAATTTATGATAATTTATAACTCCTTTTTAATTAAGTTATATAATTTTATAACATTTAATTTATTGTAAAATAAAGATGCTTTTAATAATTATAAAGTGTAATTTTTATACAATATTATAAAATATCATAACATTTAAATTGAGTTAAATATACATTCATCATGTGGAAATTCAATTAAGAAGTATAATATATTGCAACAATCTATCATTTATTAAAACTAAAATTATAAAACTTCATACAAATATTCAAATCTGATTAAAAGTTCTATTTAGCAGCAACATTTAGAAAAATCGTGAAGTCAAATTTTCTTATTAATATATAGAAATGAACGATTTTAGATATTGAAATGACAAATAAGGAGTTTTGTATGTCCACATATACATCAAAAAACAAAATTTCAGAGAGCAAAAATGAATTAGTTAATGAATCAAGCAAGCAAAAAAAGCAGACTTTGTTGACTATTATTCTCATATTTTTCTTAATACTCTTGCTTTTATTTTCTGTTCTGGTAAGTAACAAATTTACAATCACCTCAATTGATATCAAAGATTCAAATAAACAACTGGATCTATCATATCATGATTTGAATGGAAAAACAGCTACTGCACCTTCTGAAGTACCAATAAAAACAGAAGAAAAACCTGTAGAGATAACAAAACCAATTGAAACAACTAAACCAGCTGAAACACCAGCACCTGTGAAGCAAGAAGAAAAAGCCACACAAAAAGCAACAACTGAAAAAACTCAAACTACCCAAAAACAGGCAATAACACCTTCTGAAGCAAAGGTAGGTGTAGACGGGAAAATCATCACAGCATATAATATTCAAAAGTATCATGACATTTTGTTAAAAGAGTTTGCAAATAAAGAAATTTTGAACTATCAGATAGTATGGGGTGACACATTATGGAAAATTGCCATGAAATTCAATACATCAGCTCATACTCTGTATGTTTTAAATGCCTTATCAAATCCTGATCTAATTATAGCTGGAAAAAATCTTAAAGTTGTTAAAAACTTTATTTTACAAAAAGAAAGAACTGAATTTTTGCTAAATCAAGCCATTAAAAACAAAACAAGCTTGAACTATGGTTTTGAAAGAATCTCCCAATTTACAATTCAAAATTCACATTATCATTTACTTTACAAAGAAGAATATTTGACAACTTTAATTTAAGTTGTAGTAGATATTTAAAAAAGCTAAAATATTGGTTTACCAAAAAAATCAAAAACAGATTAAACGATACTTAGTTAAACTATGAAAAAGAGCAAATTATTTATATCTTTTTTTATCTTATTTATCGCTTTTACTATATTTATATCAGCAACTGAATATTGGGAATATAAATTGCTTGGTGACAGATATTTTTACCTTAAAGATTATGCAAAATCTATCGAATACTACGAAAAAGCATTGCAATTAAATCCAAATTATCCAGAAGTTTACTTTAAACTTGGTCAAATTTATAAAATAAAAGGTTTATTTGACATAGCTTTATTTTATTATAATAAGTCTATAGAACTTAAAAATTATTTTCAAATAAAAGAATCGGTTACTCTTGTTTATTATGATATTTCGGAAATCTACTTTTATCAAAAAAAATACAGCAAGTTTTTGACTACATTAGAAACTCTTTTATCAAGTGATAGATACTATCAATATATAAACATACAGTATTTCAGAATCATAACATCTATACCGAGAGAGTATTCAATATATTCAAAAGCTTACTTTAGAATAGGGTATTATTATTTCTTTTCTGGAATGTATGAGAAATCAATAAACTATTTTTTATATTCCTATCACTTAAAATATAGAGAAAGTGTATCTTATTGGCTTTTATCAAAATGTTTTTTTTCAATAGGTGATCAATCCGAGTATAAAAAAACAGAATCAATAGCATATCAAACTTCAAAAGAATTACAAAAATTTGATGAAAAGATAAAATGGAAAAAAATCCCACTACAAAAAGAATACCTGATAGCAATAGAAAAGTTTATAAATGAATTTCATGGCTATTATTATCTTGCTGATTAATTTGAATAATATTTATAATCAATAATATTTATAATCATTGCTTTTCATAAAAAGCTTTCAGCATTTTTTCATTTATTTATTTAACATTTTGTAATGTACAAACTATACAATATTAGCGTTAAGAATATATAATTAAAATATCCATTATATTCATTATATTCATTATATCTATTTAATATATCCATCATATCCATTTAATTCATAGCTATATTTAATTGTATAACTCTCCAGAAAATTATGATTTTAAATAACAAATAAAACTTTTGCATTTAAAAGGTATATTGAAAAGGTTCTAATTGTTTAAAAACGAATAAAATCTAATCTATAAATAACTTCTCATAAGATACATTATGTTAACTACAAAATATTTTTATATATCTATCTTTCTTTCAATTTCATATATTACAGGCAACTATGAATTCGACACTCTATCATGATATTAACATCAGGCAAATCTTTAAGACTGCTTTTTTTTAATAAAAAAGGCAAATCTTTAAGACTGCTTTTTTTTAATAAAAAATCATATCGACATAGGAAGAAGTCGATGCTGCCAGTAAAGCACCATAATTTAGATTAAAATCTATAAAAGAACCCACTGGATATTTATCAAAATTTCTTAAAAGCTGAAGTTCGAGATGATCTGAACTTGCTCCGAGTATTGCAATATCATCATCTATAGGTTTTAAACCTTCTACTAGCAGATCCTGTCTCCCAGCTGATACTATTATCCTGAGCATTTTTCCCTTATCTTCAAATGCAACAGTTTCACCAAAAGCATTCTGAGCTCCATGACCAATTGGTTTAGATGGTTTCCAATATTTCTCTATGACTTCAATAGATAGTTTTACAGTGTCCTGCCTTAATTCTTTAATAGGGTTTCTATTTAAGACATTAACACCAAGTATCAAGCTCTCCCCTATCCTGAAATGATTTACAGTATCTGGCATTTTGCCTTCAAAAAAAAGTGGTAAGCCAGAAGAATTTGATCCAGAAAGATATTTTAGTTTGAGATTGAAATCAGTATTTATAGAGTCAAAGAGGTCAACCATGAGTTGCATATTTTCAGTATCAGGCACAATACCACCATAGCATGCAAGATTTGTTCCAATACCTATAAGGTCAATATTTGAAAACTTCAAAATCTTTTCAACCAGAGGGAAAACCTGATCATACCACTTTTTTTTATCTATAATTTTTGCATCTTCAGGAATAACCCCTTCTCTTAAATCGCCGACATCAATCATTAATATTACATTGTGTTTTTTCTTTTGCTGTTTTGCTGCAAAATCGAGAGCTTCGATTTGAGGATAATTTGAAACTAAAGAAATATCAAAAAACTCTATTATCCTATTAACCTCTGAAATCGATGGTATTCTCAAGTTTAAAAACTGGATCTCTTTAGTTAGTCTTTTTTTATTATATAAATCATTGAATATTTTAGAATTCTTAATTTTTGCCATATTTTGCCATCTTGAATCAGCTATACCATCGCAACCATTTTCAATAAAGATCTTTGCAAGCTCAGGTGAACCGCACAGTACTTTCGTTACTCCAAAAAGAAATCCATTCTTTTGATGAATTTTATTTGATAGAAAAGATACATTATGAGAAATCGCATCGATGTTACAAAAAAGTTTACAACTCATAAAAACCTCGTATAAAATTTTATAACTTAAATTTGAGCCTATTATTAAGCAAACTCCAGACATTTTTTATTTCCAGAGATAGCTAAATATATTTAATTTCTAAAAATCTCTAAATTATAAATATATTTAAATCTCTAAATTATAAATATATTTAAATTAGATTGTTAAATTTCTAAAGATCGTTCTATAGATTGCAAAGCCAATTTTACGGCATCTTCTTTATAGTAATCGACCATCGTCCCGCAGGAAGATAAAATGTAATTTGTATCTATCAATACGCTTGAATTTTGCAGTGGAAGTAATTTTTTATAAACTTGATTAATCCTTATATTTTCAAGTATTGAGCGTGCATTTTTTAACCTGGTTAAAGCTCCTCCAGTCCCTATAATGTACTTGATAGCGGTTAGATCTTTGCCTTTTATATATGTTTTTCTTCCTTCAGGACCAAAAACTTCTATTATATGCCCCGCATGTCTTTCTACTGCTGTTTTAACAGCCTTATCCGTTAGTGTCAAAGAAAGATATACCTCATCATCAGAACCAGGCAATGGCTTCAAATGGTGCAAATCAACACCAACAGATTCTTCCTCAAGATATTTTTTGACATTTTCAGCATTAATGTAAACTCCAAGGTCCCCTTCTACAGTTCTTTTTGCTAAAGGTTCTGGAGCTATGAGAAGTTTTTTAAAATTTAAAGAACCTTCTGTCACTGAATGAACATCGGTTGTTGCACCCCCAACATCGATAACAAGAAGATCCCCTATTTTTTTATAAAGCTGCTCCGCTATTTTTAAAACCGCATAAGGTGTTGGAATTATATCTTTGTGAACTACCTCTTGAAGCTTATCTATCCCTTTTGCATGAATTATATGCTCGGAAAATAACTGCTGTATCGCAAGCCTTGTCGGTTCAATGTTGAATTCATCTATTGATGGGTAAACATTTGGTACTATTTTTAATAAAAATCTTGTACTTGAAAATACCTGCTTTATTTCATCTTCTAAAACCTTGTTACCAGCAAACAAAATTGGAATAGGTAAATCAAGTGAAGCTAACTTCTCAGCATTTTCAAGAATTATCTGCTGCTCTCCATAATCTGTTCCACCAGCAAAAAGGATCATATTTGGTGCAGCTTCAACAATCTTGTTCAAGTCTGTTTTTGTGAGAACGCCAGCAGTAAGATATTTTAATACGGCACCGGCACCAAGAGCTGCTTCTTTGGCTGCTCTTGCAGTCATCTCCCAGGTTAAGCCGGTAGCGACCATCTTAAGTCCGCCGGCTGCAGAAGAATTTGCCAGAACTTCCCCTGTATCAAGACTATCAAAACCAGCTTTTTCCATAAGGTCTTTTTTCGCGTTTTCAAACCCTTTTCGAACATCAGAATCGACCGTAGTTAAAGCAATCCCCTGACCTACGTGGGATACTCTGTCAGTTCCAAGATGATTAAATCCATTCACTTTAGTAATGGTCGATCCAATTTCAACAATTAAAAGATCAATATTCATAAATACCTTCAATTCTTAAATTTTTTAGAAATAAAAAATGCTAAAAGCAAGTACTTTTAAGTAATTTGTATAAAAATTAAAGTTCATTGCTTTCTCTTATCTTGTTTGCAATATTGTTAAGTTCATCAAAGCTTACTTTTTTACCAGATTTTGTACATATATAACCCTCATATTTTTCAAAAAATATTGTATCTTTTGCAAGAATTTGCTTGAACTCTTTTTCAACACCATGCAAAGGATATAACTTTATATGGGCATGGTTTATCCCCATGCCTTCCATAACCATAGCCACTCGATTAACATTTAACCCTTTTTCAAGTATTTTTACAACTTTTTTTGTAAATATCATGAGTTTTAAGTAAAATTGATCTGGCATTTCAAATATATAGGAATCATAATGTTTCTTTGGCAATATTAAAGTCATACCATAAGTATTTGGCATTGTATCAAGAATAGCTATAAACTCTTCATCTTCAAAAATTTTAGCAGATTGAATTTCGCCATCTACGATTTTACAAAATATACAATTATTTTCCATTTTTATATCCTTATTTATTATTATTAACTATTTCTATCATAATCAGCCTTTACAATATATTTTTCAGAATTTCGGTACTGTCAAGTGGTTTATGTAAAATTCTATGTGACTAATAATTACTTTTAGTAATAGATGCATATTTAAAAGGATTATTCCATTTTAATGGCTATATAATCTATTTCCAATCATTTAATATTCAAAATCTCTCTTCACAACTAAGTATAACATAGTATACACTAATAATCTTGACATTATAAAAAAGTATACTATTATTTTTCAGCTTAAAAAGACCAGCTTTTAATATTGTAATATTTCGTCCTATGTTTCTATCAACTTTAATTTCAATATACCACAAGAAAATAAATGGAAAAAAATAATAAGATAAACACCGATTTTGAAAATAGAAAAATGCCCCTGATTGAGCTTTTAACTTCTCAGGAAAATGTATTGCAGCTTGCGAAGACTAAAAATATAGAAAAATACCGATTCGCTCAGTTTTTTAAATGGATTCTGGAAAAAAAAGTTGTTAACCCTCAAAAGATGAGCAATATTCCCTTAAAGTTCAGGGATTATCTTGAAGAAACTATTGAAATAATCCCCTTTAAACTTGAAAAAAATCTTCATGAGGAAAAGACCAGAACAAATAAGCTTTTACTTGAAACTGTAGATAATTTTTTTATCGAGGTTGTTCTTTTAAATGATGATGATAGAACTACTTTATGCCTCTCAACTCAAATAGGTTGCCCTATGAATTGCTCATTCTGTGCTACTGGCAAGGCTGGCTTTGTGAGAAATCTTACTGCAAATGAGATGCTTGCGCAGTTTTTGCTGGTGCAGAGTATTGGCTATAAGGTTGATAACATTGTCATCATGGGGATGGGCGAACCTTTCCTGAACTTTGAAAATCTTAAAAAGTTTCTCATAGGTTTATGCAAAAACGATATCTCACCTTTTTCTCCTCGCAGGATAACTATCTCAACCTGTGGAGTGGAGAATTTTACGGATCTTCTTTTAGACCTTGGTTTACCTATTAAACTTTCTATATCCTTACATTCTCCTTTTAATAAAACCAGGAAAAGCCTGATGCCAAATGCAATGGATTTAGAAAAATTATTTTTACAGTGCGAAAAATACCTTGACAGGATAGATAAGAGGATCACTTTCGAGTATTTGCTTATAGACGGACTTACTGATGATGATGAGTCTATAAACTTGCTTATCAAAATAGCTAAAAGATTCCATGCATTTTTAAATCTTATAGAGTTTAATGAAATAAAGGGAGTAAATTATAGATCTTCAACAAGAGAAAAACAGATTATCGATATACTTCAAGAAAATAATGTTGAATTCGCCATCAGGTATAAAAGAGGGAAATCTATAGATGGAGCCTGTGGACAATTGGTGTGGACCAGGATAAATGAAAAAAAATAGAACAGTCTTTTATCTTATCTTTACACTTATTTTTTTCTCCTCTTTTGAACTTGTTTCCAAGATGATTAATATTGATGCTTTCATCTTAACCGGTCTCAGGTTTTTCCTTGGTGGACTCTTTATCTTTCTTTTTAGCCCGGGCAATATTATTCTGGAATATTCAAAGTTATCTAAAAATTTAAAATTTAAGGTTATTATATCTGGTTTTATAAATGTTTGTATGGCCATGTTGTTACTTCAAATATCGGTTAAGCTTGGCAATGCTTCGACTTCGGCTATAATAATAAGCTCAAATCCCCTATTCGTTTTTATATTCCTGGCAATAAAGGATTTTAGAGAAAGAAATAAATTTGCAGTTAAAAATATTTTTAAGCTTTTAATTCTTCTAGTTGGTATAATAGGGATTTTTATTATAATGTACAAACCAGATAAAGGTGATAATCTTCTTGCAATAGTTCTTGCAATAATTGCCTCTATCTCTTTTGCATACTATACGATCTATTCTCAAAAACTTTTAAAAAATGTTTCTCCTCTTACATTGAATTCAATTTCATTTGGTGTAAATGGTTTAGTTTTATTTATTGGATCTTTAATTTTTTCATCTAAATCAATTGGTGAAATATTTATAAATTTTGATATTATTCAACTTGTCCTGTTGATAATACTTTCATTTGGAATAACAGGACTTGCTTATATAACCTACTTTAAAGCTCTTATAAATATTGACGCTGGGACTGCATCTTTAGTATTTTATTTAAAACCTGTGGTTGCAACATCTTTAAATTATTTTATTTTACATGAAGCAGTTGGTTTACCAAAGATAATTGGTATTATTTTAATACTTCTGACTCTTTTTTTATATAACGGTCTAAAAACAAAACTATAAAAATCGAGAGTTCAGGAATAGAACTGACTATAATACTACCTAGGCTATGAAATAAAGGTCGATACAATTTAAAAATTGAAGAATAGACTTGACAACAATATTAAGACCAGGATCATAAACCGATTACTGGAGTAAAGAAATCAATTATACATAAAATTATGGAGGAATAGATGGCACCAACATACGATTTTAAATGTGAAGAGTGCAATAATTCATTTGAAAAATGGCTTTCAATAAAAGATGAAAAGATTCCACAGTGCCCATATTGTGGATCAATAAAGGTTAAAAAACTTATTTCTGCAGGAAGTGGAATAGTATTTAAAGGTTCTGGTTTTTATACGACAGACTATAAGATGAAAGAATCAAAAAATGCCGAAAGTTCAAAAAATAATGTGAAAACCGATTCTTCATCAAATAAGGTTGACGCTGGTTCATCATCAACAAAAAAAGATATCTAAATATACATTAATGGCGCTCCTGAAATAAAGTATAAATTTAAAAAAAACTATCTAACAGATATGTGCAGGAGCGCGTAAACCGCCTTGAAAAGGCCTGAAGGCCTTAAAAAGGCGTAGAAGGCACAAAAGTGCAAAAAAGAAAAATAAAAAGCTAGCAAAATCTACCTTTTTGCAGGAGAGCCATTAATTGAAAATTTATCTATATATCTGTACCCTGATGTTACGATTTTAGGTAATGATAGTAGTAAAAAAGATGAAAAAGTATTAACTTCTTATCTTAGAATTAAGATTTCAAACTTGAAATGAATGAATAAATCCCGACCATAAAAAATGCCCCAAATATTGTTGCCAGTGTGTTTATCCCGAGTGGCCATTGAGTTAATAACTTAAATATATCATTAAGAAAATAGGAACCCAGAGCAGAACCTATAAGACCAAAAAATATTGCAAGCAGAAACCAGAAATTTGAATTGAATCTCTTTTTTAAAAAGTAATAGTAATATAGAGCACTTCCAACTCCAACTATGGCGTATATAAAAATATGAATAATAAACCTTATAACAGGATCATTTAAAATATTGTACTGCATATATTTCTCCGCTGATTGTAGATCGCATTTAAATTAAAATGCTAAAAGAAAAAATCAATTTTTACCCTGTACTATTTAAAAGTCAAAGTTACCATATTTGTAGTAACTGAAAATGCAGGAAAAATGAATAGACGATTGCTTGTATCAAGTCCCGAAGGAACGAGATATAAATATATTGTTGTTCCATTTTTGCTATTGTAAGCGGACATCGGCTCTTGATCGGAATCTAAAAGAACATACATGTTTCGAATCTTATTTTCATAAAACCGTGAAATGAAGTTTGATCCTGAAATGGAAAAAGTAAAAGGGATATCATCTTCAATAGTGAGAAAATCGGTAAGTTCACCGGTAAGTGGTATTGTTGAAACAATTCGAGATTCATTATCTTCGTAATATAAAAAATAGCCATTTTTCAGATATCCATCTGCATCTTTATAGTAGAATAAATACCCTTTAAAGTATGATTCTTTA